>Ga0247811_1000159_pt1 | contig 23571 bp, 24 predicted proteins | sample UWRJL134311R1_FD_189018 | JGI IMG/M metagenome (GOLD analysis project Ga0247811, IMG submission 189018) | Plant litter microbial communities from Arlington Agricultural Research Station in Wisconsin, United States - UWRJ-L134-311R-1 | ecosystem: Environmental > Terrestrial > Plant litter >...
ACCACGATGGCGTTGGGGTTGTCCCGGTCGACCAGCGGCGACTCGTCGATGATCGCGGCCGCAGCATCCGCCGAATACTCCACGAACTCGTCGCCGACTTTGAGCTTGGCCACGGTCATTCCGTCGGCGCGTGAGGCGTCGACGTAGCCGATCGTGTTCACGCCGTTGCTCACCGCATTGACGACTCCGGCGTTGCCCTGCGCCGCCTCGCCGCTGAACGGGAAGGCGTCCGCAGGCTCGTTGCCCCAGATCTCGGGCTCGTTCTGGTACAGGTAGTCGGCGAAGTTGCGCGTCGTGCCCGAGTCGTCGGAGCGGTGCACGGCCGTGATCGCGGCATCGGGCAGCGTGATGTCGGGGTTGAGGGCGACGAGCGTCTCGTCGTTCCAGCGGGTGATCTGGTTCGAGAAGATCCCGGCGATCGCCGCGGCGTCGAGGCGCAGGTCGTCGACGCCGTCGATCGTGAAGACGAGTACGAGCGGCGAGATGTAGGCGGGCACGTTGATGCCCTTGGTGCCCGGCGCGCAGCCGGCGAAGTCGCTCACCAGCTCATCGTCGCTGAGGGCGGCGTCGGAGCCCGCGAAGTCGACGCCTCCGGTGATGAACTGTTCGCGGCCGGCGCCCGAGCCCGAGGGTTCGTAGTTCACGGTGACACGCGAGTTCGCCATCTGGAAGTCGGAAACCCAGACCTCCTGGGCCGCCGACTGAGCGGATGACCCGGCACCGTCGAGTGTGCCGACCAGGTTGCTCTCGGTCTGGCCCGCCTCGTTGGTGGCGCATCCCGCGAGTAGCGATCCCGCGACGACGAGCACGAGTGCCGCCCCCGCGCGCTGGCGTACGACGGTGTTCTTCACGCTGGTGCCCCTGACTTCCGATTAGCACCTCCGACGGTACACGGGCTGTCTGCGAGGGGCCCAATCGGTGAACGGAGGGTTACGCCTGCGCGATGCGCACCGTGTTGCCCGACGGGTCGCGGAAGGCAGAGTCGCGTGGCCCCCACGGCTGGTCGATCGGTTCCTGCAGCACCTCGGCGCCGGTTTTGCGCGCCTGCTCGAAGGTGGCGTCGAGGTCGTCGGTGCTGAAGACCAGCATCGGCAGCTGCCCCTTCGCCAGCAGCTCTTGCATAGCGTCGCCGTCGGCCTGCGAGCGGCCGGCGTGCGGTTCGCTGAGCACGATCTCGATGCCCGGCTGGGCGGCGCTGCCGAGGGTGACCCAGCGGAAACCGCCGTTGGCCACGTCGTTGCGCACCTCGAGCCCGAGCCCGTCGCGGTAGAAGGCGACGGCTTCGTCGACGTCGCTCACGGTCACGTTCGTGTACTTGAGTGAAATAGTCATGACGCCAGACTAGGAAGCGTCGACCACGGCCGCTTCTCGAATCCTGCTCGGCCGCGTATGGAGCTTCGCGAAGCAGGCGGGCATCGCCTCGACCGACGGATGCTGCCGAGCCCGGTAAGCGCTCGGGGTCTCCCCCACGAGCTCGGTGAACCGCGAGCTGAACGACCCGAGCGACGTCGAGCCGACCGCCATGCAGGCGTCGGTCACGCTCATGCCGCCGCGTAGCAGGGCCATCGCACGCTCGACCCGGCGGGTCATCAGGTAGTTGTAGGGCGTCTCGCCGTACGCCGCCCGGAACTTGCGCGAGAAATGCGCCGGTGACATCAGCGCGCGCTGCGCCATGGTCGGCACGTCGAGCGGCTTGGCGTAGTCGCGGTCGATGAGATCGCGCGCGCGACGCAGGTGCGCGAAGTTCTCGATCTCGAGCGGGGTCATGGCACTATTCTCGCGCGTCCACCCCCGGCCCGGTAGGGCTGTCGACGCGACGGCCCGCTAACCACGGATGGCCCGCCGAAGCGGGCCATCCGGAGTTCGAGAGCGCTTACGCGGTCGGGAATTCGTAGCTGGCGCCGTTGCCGAAGCGCTGCGAGATGGCGAAGTCGAAATCGGCCTCGCTGATGTCGTAGATGCCATGGATGGCGGCGTTGTCGCGCACGGCCGAGAGCTCGCGCGAACGCGAGTAGAACATCGGGTCGGTGGCGAGCATGGAGTAACCGCCGACGATGAAGTCGACGTTTTTGCGGGTGATGGTGTTGGTGTAAGTCATGCTGTGTTGCTTTCGTTTGGTGCGCTGATTCGCAGCGTCAAGGTGTTGGCGGATGATCCGCTCACGCAGCCACGCGGATGCTCGGAGGAGCCCGCTGGTTGCGAGGATTAAGCCGACGTATCGACGAGGGTGTCACGCTGACCGGCGAATGCCGGACATAGCGGTTCTGATTGAAATCTGAGGTGCGGCCGTGGTGTCAGATCGGCGGCGGGGGCAGATTTCTCGATGCCCAATAGACACACCATACATGCAACCGGCTGAAAATTCAGGGTTGCGCAGAAAACGTCCAGCCCGCTACGGTCATACCTACGCCAATACGACGAAAGGAGCCCAGCGTGATCGACAACAAGAACGATGCATTCGCATTCGCAGCAAACGCCGGCTTCGTCGGCGTCTTCACCGCCTAACCGGCCCGCTTCTCGATAGAGGCACTCCACCGGTCCAGTCGGTGGTGACGCTCTCGAAGCTCGACCAGAAATAGGTCACATCCCACCCTCCCGTGGTGTGCCATCTCGCACGCCGCGTTCTCCGCCGCCACCGCGGCCACCCCTCTATTCGGCGACTCCGAACGACCTTCGGCGCGCCCGCATATATAAGGAATCAACCATCATGCATACCGAACTGTCGACCCTTCCCGGTCGCCACGATCATCCGCCCCAAACCGTCCCTCCCGTACAGCCGCATCCCGTCCGCCGGGTCGGGCTGCTCGACCGCACCGCCCTGCACCTCGGGGTGGCACTGATCAAGTGGGGACGCCGCCCGGTCAGAACCATCGACCGCGACCAGGCCGCCCTCGCCCACCAGGCCCACCTCGCCCGCGAGGAGTGCGAACGCCTGCGCAACCAGCACGAGGCGCTGTACCTCACCCGCATCCTCTGATGCACAGCCCGCCAGACGGGGCCGTCACTGTGACGGCCCCGTCTGTGGTGGACTCGATGCCATGGAATACCGCAGTTACGCAGCAGTCGGCGACAGCTTCACCGAGGGCGTCGGCGACGACACCCCGGGCGGCGGCGTGCGCGGCTGGGCCGACCTCGTCGCACTCGGGCTGGCGCTGGCCAGCCCCGAGCCCGTCACGTACGCGAACCTCGCGATCCGCGGCCGGCTGCTCGTCCCCATCGTCGGCGACCAGCTCGACGCGGGCATCGCCTTGAGGCCCCAGCTGATGAGCATCAACGGCGGCGGCAACGACATCATGCGCCCGCGCGTCTCGATCGCGGCCATCACCGACCAATTGGTGGGCGCCGTCGAAAAGGCGACCGACAGCGGATGCCACGTGCTGCTGGTCAGCGGAGCGAATCCCACCCGGCACATCCCCCTCGGAAGCTTCATCAAGTCACGCGGCGACGAGTTCGCCCGCGGCATCCGTTCCCGCCTTCCGCTCGAGAACACCACCTTCGTCGACAACTGGGCCGACGATGAACTGGCCGAACTGCGCTACTGGTCGCGCGACAAACTGCACCTCGGCCCGCTCGGCCACCAGCGTGTGGCCGGCAACGTGCTCGCCGCGCTCGGCGTCGAGCTGCCCGAGGGCTGGAGCGGCGGAGCCTCGAGCGTGAAGCACGAGCAGCGCACCAGCGAGTACTGGCGCGAGTACGTGATGCCGTGGATCGGCCGCCGCCTCACCGGCCGGTCGTCGGGCGACAACCGCGCGCCGAAGATCGCCACGCTGCAGCCCGTGGAGATCCCGCCCGCCGGATGACACGTTTGAGGTGAGGCGACGGGCGCTGCAGCCCGCCAGAGTGATCCCGACATCCGGCGCGATACCGGGGAAGGATCGCCGTGAGCACCCTCGAGAACTCGCACAAACTGAGCGTGCCCGCGCTCACCGCCATGGTCGTCGGCTCCATGGTGGGCGCGGGCGTCTTCACCCTGCCGCAGCGGTTCGCCAGCCAGACGGGTGTGCTCGGCGCCGTCATCGCCTGGCTGATCGCCGGCGCGGGCATGCTGATGCTCGCGTTCGTGTTCCAGTCGCTGGCCGTGCGGCAGCCCACCCTCGACAACGGCGTCTACGTCTACGCCAAAACGGGGTTCGGGCTGTATCCGGGCTTCTTGAGCGCGTTCGGATTCTGGGCCAGCGCCTGCGCGGGCAACACGTTCTACTGGGTGCTGATCACCTCCACCCTCGCACCGTTGGTTCCGGCGTTCGGCGAGGGCGACACGCTCTGGGCCGTGCTCGTGTCATCCGTCTTCGTCTGGGGATTCTTCCTGCTCATCATCCGCGGGGTGCGCGAAGCGGCGGCCATCAACACCATCGTGACCTTCGCGAAGCTCATCCCGTTGCTGCTCTTCGTGGTCGTCGCGGTCTTCGCGTTCGACCCGGCGGTGTTCGCCGCCAACCTCACCGGCGGCTACGACACCGGCGGCGACTCGCTCTTCGACCAGGTGCGCGGAACCATGCTCGTCACGGTCTTCGTCTTCCTCGGCATCGAGGGGGCGAGCGTCTATTCACGGTTCGCGAAGACCCGCGAAGACGTGGGGCGGGCGACCCTGCTCGGGTTCGTGTCGGTGCTGGCGCTGTTCGCGACCGTGTCGATCATCTCGTACGGGGTGCTGCCGAGAGACGAGATCGCACAGCTGCGGCAGCCGTCGGTTGGCAGCATCCTCGAGGTCGCGGTCGGGTCGTGGGGTGCGTGGTTCATCAGCGCCGGCCTCATCGTGTCGGTGCTCGGCGCGTTCCTCGCCTGGAGCCTGATGTCGGCCGAGGTGCTGTTCGCGGCCGCCAAAGACGGAGACATGCCCCGATTCCTGGCGAAGAGCACGCCGAAGGATGTTCCGGGCAATGCCCTGCTGCTGTCGACGCTCGGCATTCAACTGCTGCTCGTCGTGGTGCTGTTCGCCGACGGGGCGCTCGACTTTATGCTCGACCTGACGGCGTCGCTGTCGCTCATCCCGTTTCTTTTGGCGGCCGGGTTCGCGCTCAAGATCGCGGTGACGAAGAACGGCTACGGGGCGGTGTCGCCTGCCGTGCGCACGCGCGAGCTCGTCGTCGGGGCGATCGCGGTGCTGTACACGCTGTTCCTCATCTTCGCGGCGGGAACCGATCTGCTGCTGCTGTCGTGCCTGCTGCTCGCCCCCGCAACGCTGCTCTACGTGGTCGCCCGGCGCGAGCAGGGGTCGCTGCTGTTCACAAAACCGGGCGCGGTGACCTTCGGTGTCGTTGTGCTCGGCGCTGTCGCCGCGGTGATCGGGCTGGTCACCGGATCCGTGTCTATCTAGAAGGAGAGATCATGACTTCAACCGACTACGGCGTGCACTCCGAGGTCGGGCAGCTGCGCAAGGTGCTCGTCTGCGCGCCCGGGCTCGCGCACCGCAGGCTGACCCCGACCAACGCCGACTCGCTGCTGTTCGACGACGTGCTCTGGGTCGACAACGCGATCCGCGACCACGAGCAGTTCGTCGCCGACCTGCGCTCGCACGACGTCGACGTGGTCGAGCTGCACGAGCTGCTGGCGTCGACGATGGACATCGCGGATGCCCGCACCTGGCTGCTCGACCGCAAGATCGTGCCGAACCAGGTCGGCCTCGGGCTGGTCGACGACACCCGCGCGTTCCTCGATTCGCTGCCCGCGGCCGAGCTCGCCGAGTACCTGATCGGAGGGCTCGCCACCACCGACCTGCCGAGCGAGCTGCGCGGCGACTACGTCGGCCTCGCCCGCGAGTCGACGGGCGTGCGCGAGTACCTGATGCCGCCGCTGCCGAACACGCTCTACACCCGCGACACGACCTGCTGGCTCTACGGCGGTGTCACGCTCAACCCGCTGTACTGGCCGGCCCGGCACGATGAGACCCTGCTGATGAAGGCGGTCTATTCGTATCATCCGGATTTCGTCGGATCACAGATCTGGTGGGGCGACCCCGAACAGGAATGGGGACTGTCGACCTTCGAGGGCGGCGACATCATGCCGGTCGGCAACGGCGTAGTGCTGATGGGCATGAGCGAGCGCACGTCTCGGCAGGCGATCACGCAGGTCGCCGCCGCGCTCTTCGCCGAGGGTGCAGCGACCCGGGTGGTGGTTGCCGGCATGCCGAAGCTGCGGGCCGCGATGCACCTCGACACCGTATTCACGTTCGCCGACCGCGACATCGTCACCTTGTTTCCGCGCATCATGGACGCGGTGCACACATTCTCGCTGCGGCCCGCCGACAATTCGATCGGGCTGGATGTCACGGACGAGGGCGACACCCCGTTCGTCGACGTGGTGGCCCGGGCGCTCGGACTGCCGAAGCTGCACGTGGTGGCGACCGCGGGCGACGTCTACGCGTCGGAGCGGCAGCAGTGGGACTCGGGCAACAACGCGGTGGCCCTGCGTCCCGGCGTGGTCTACACGTACGACCGCAACACCGAGACGAACCGGCTGCTCGAGCAGGCGGGCGTCGAGGTCATCCCGATCGTGGGCGCCGAGCTCGGCCGGGGGCGCGGAGGCGGGCACTGCATGACGTGCCCGATCATCCGCGACCCGGTCTCCTTCTGACCGGGCCGGTTCTGGTCGCAAACGGGGCACTCCCGGGTCGGGACAGCCCCGTTTGCGACCAGAACCGCGCTCGTGACTAGGGAACGATGACCGCGCGGCCGCGGATCGAGTTCGCGGCGAGGTCCTCGTAGGCCTTGGGGCCGTCGTCGAGGCTGTACGTCTCGGTCTGCACGTGGATCTTGCCGGCGCGCGCCAGGTCGAGAACCTCGATCAGCTCGGAGCGGGAGCCCCAGTATGGAATGCGCACGGCCGCGTCGTAGGCGATGGCACCGAAGCCGAGGGTCATGGTGCCTCCGCCGATGCCGACGATCGTGACATCCGAATCCAAGGCGGCGACGCTCTGGGCGAGGGCCATCGTCGGGTTCGCACCCACGAAGTCGAACACGGCGTTGGCACCGAATCCGCCGGTGATCTCGCGGATCTTATCTGCGGCCGTGGCGTCGCTGATCAGCACGTGGTCGGCGCCGACCTCGGTGGCGAGCTCGAGCTTCTCGTCGGAGACGTCGAGCGCGATGACGGTCGCACCCGAGATCGCTTTGAGGATCTGGATGCCGACGTGGCCGAGACCGCCGGTGCCGACGACGACGGCGAAGGTGCCCGCGCCGAGCTTCGGAAGCGAACGCTTGATCGCATGGTACGGGGTGAGGCCGGCGTCGGTGAGCGACACGTTCTGCACGGGATCGAGGTCGCCGAGAGGCACCAGGTGGCGCGCGTCGTCGACGATCATGTACTCGGCCATCGAGCCTTGGCTGCCGAGTCCGGGAGGGCGGATGCCCTCGGCGGCGGCGTTCGTGCAGTAGTTCTCCATGCCCATCGAGCAGTTGTGGCAGCGGCCACAGCCCCACGGCCCGTAGACCGCTACGGCGTCGCCGACCTTGAGCGTCGAGTCGACGCCCTCGCCGATCTCGTGCACGATGCCGGCACCCTCATGGCCGAGGGTCAACGGCAGCGGATACTTCTGCTCGAGGTAGTCCTTTTCGGGGAGGCTCATGACGTAGTCGTCCGAATGGCAGACGCCACCCGCGGTGACCTTCAGCAGCACCTGCCCGGGACCGGGCTTGGGGATCGGAATGTCGACGACAACGGGCGGTTTACCGACTTCGACGTAGCGGAGGGCTTTCACGGGTCCTTCTTTCCTGGCGGATCGAGAGGTCTGCCGCGGATTGCGGTAGGCAGGGAACAGTCGAACCGGCCTCCTCCATTATGCGCGACGGGTGTCGCTTTGAATCGAGGCGGATGATCCGGGCTATTCCCCTTGCACGTTGCCTCGCGCGCCTCCCGCGCGCAAGGCCTCGCCGCGACTTTCTGGTCGGCTTACCGTGGAGGGATGACCGACGCACCCATCGAAGAACAGCCAGAAATGCTCGGCGCGAAAGCCGACTCCCCCGAGGCCGGCGACTCCGCCGTCAAAGACCCTTCCGACTGGGTCACCGGCGACGAGCCGATGACCGCCTCGCAGCGCAGCTACCTCGATACGCTCGCGCGCGAGGCCGGAGAAGAGATCCCGGCCGATATCACGAAGGCTGAGGCATCCGAACACATCGACCGGCTGCAGCAGAAGACCGGTCGCGGCGCCTGATTACGCGGCGGCGAATCGCTTCGCCGACCGCTCCTTCGCCTTCTTCGCCTCGACCTCGCGGTTCTTGGGCGGCGCGTTCGTCACCCAGTCGTCGAGCAGGTGGTGGGAGATGTGGGCGATCTCGTCGACGGCGCGGTTGAAGGCCTCTTCGTTGGCCTTCGACGGCTTCGTCGATCCGCTGATCTTGCGCACGAATTGCAGTGCGGCGGCGTGCACCTCGTCGTCGGTGGCGGCGGGCTCGAAATTGTTGAGGGGATGGATGTTGCGGCACATGGTTTCAGGGTAGCCACCGCCCCGCCGGCACGGAAGAGCCGTCAGTCTTCGGGGATGACCGCGAAGATCGAGTGGATGTTGCCCTCGGGATCGGCGAAGAACCCGGCGACGTGGCCCCATTCTTTCTCGACCGGCTCGGCGATCGAGACGGCGCCGCGCTCGACGAGTTCGGCATATTTCTCGCGCACGACAGCGGGCGACGAGCACTCGAAGTTGAGCTCGACCGACTGACCGCCGTGGGGTTCGCGGTACGACGGATGGTCGAACGTGTTCGCGCCCATGCCCAAGCGCAAAAAGATCGCCAGCCGCTTGCCGCCGCCGTCGAATGCGACGTAGTCGGGTGCGCGCTCGGTGACCGCGAATCCGAGCACGTTCTCGTAGAAATCTGCCAGGCCGGCGACGTCGTCGGCGAGCAGGGTGATGCCTTCGAGCTTCATATCGTCCATGCCGCAGAGGCTAGCGGCAGCGGCCGACTCTAGTCCAGCTTCTTTTTCGTCGACGGCTTGCCGTACTCGTCGACATATTCCTGCCCGCTCATGCTGACGATCGCGTCCATAATGCGGTCGGTCATAACGCGAAGCGTCACGTGGTCGCGGTCTTTGCCCTCGAACTCGCTGAAGTCGAGCGGCGGGCCGAACGAGATGCCGATGCGGCGAATCTTCACCCCGCCGCTCTCGGACATGACCTTGTCGGTATCGATCATCGCGACCGGGACGACGGGTGCACCCGATTCGAACGCCATACGCGCGACGCCGGTGCGGCCGCGGTGGGCTCTGCCGTCGCGGCTGCGCCCGCCCTCGGGGTAGATGCCGAGCACGTCTCCCTTGGTGAGCACGCTCATGCCCGCCTTGAGCGAGGCTTCCGAGGCTTTGCCGCCGGAGCGGTCGATCGGGATCATGCCCGTCGCCCGCAGGAAGCGCGCGACCGCCCACTTGCCCAGGCCTTTGCCCTCGAAGTACGTGCTGGCGGCGAGAAAGTAGATGCGGCGCTTGATCACGAGCGGCAGGATCACCGAGTCGACGAACGACAGGTGGTTGCTGGCGAGGATCACCGGCCCGGTCTTCGGTATGTTCTCGACGCCTTCGAGGCGCGGGCGGAACAGCGTGCGCAGTAACGGCCCCGCCACGATCGTTTTCATGAACCAGTAGAACATCAAGGTTCAGACTATCCAGAACGAGCGGGTTCGCGAGCCACGTCGTGCGAACGACGATGGGCCGCCGCCCTCAGCCCGGGTGGAGGCGGAGAGCGACGGCCCTGTCTGTCGCGAGGTCAGACCCCGCAGGTGCCCCCGTTGAGCTGGTACAGGTGCACCGCGTTGCCGTCGGCGAAGGTGTCGACGAACTTGCCGCCGGAGATCGCTATCGTGCGGTTCTCACCGAGCACGGTGGCGGTGGTCGCCGCCGTGCATTCGCTGGTGAACGTGACGCTCTGGCTGGCCGACTGCGCGGATCCCGCGAGCACGTAGAACGAGCCGTTGTACTTCTTCACGGCAGCATCCACCTTGCCCGTCTTGGTGAGCAACCCGTCGACGAACGGCGAGTTGAGCACCGGAGCCAGCTCGGTGACCTGCTTGTTCACGTCGGTCACCGTCGGGCGGATCGACGCGCCACAGTTGTCCCGCAGCACGTGCTGCGAGATGCACGAGCCGCCGAAGTTGTGGTTGAAGTAGATCGTTCCGCGGGCGCCGTGGATGATGCCGCTCCACACGGCCGCCCGGATCTGCGGCCCGGTGATGGTGGGAGCGTCGTTCTCGGTGAACGGGTGGCCCACCTCGACGAAGTTCCACACCGGCTTGCTCGCCGCCGGGCTGACGAGTGCGCGCACCCGGTCGACGGTCTTGCCGTAGTTGGCGGCGAGGCGGCACTGCGCGTTGGTTAGCGCTGTACCCGCCGTGCCGGCGAGCTTGGCGCCCTCCCACGGTCCGCAGACGTTCGGATCGGTGAACCAGTAGTTGTCGGCCGACACCACGTTCGGATAGGTGACGAACTTCGCGGCCTCAGCATCGGTCTCCCAGAAGGTGATGCCCTTGCCGAAGTTGGCGTACGACATCTTGCCCGCCGGAACGCGCTTCACGGCGGCTTCCATAACCGGGTACCCCTTCTCGGGGCCGTAGATCATGTCGACCTCGTCGTTCAGCATGTAACCCGCGGTCGGGCTGCCGGCCCGGTCGGGGATGGCGTACATGCCGGCGGCGCCGATCGCGGCGAGGTCGGAGTTGCCGGTGAGCTGCACGTAGGTGTTGATGCCGACGGCCTTGTCTTTCACGGTGTCGCCGGGCTCGACCACGCTCTCGAACCAGACGCCGATGGGGAAGTACGAGGCCGCGGTCGGCAGCCCCGTCGTGTACTTGCCGTAGTAGCCGGTGCCGCCGTCGACCTGGCGCAGCGTCGCGGTGACGCCCGTCGCGGGCGGAGTCGTCGGAGGTGTGGTCGGCGGAGTGGTCGGCGGCGTCGTCGGCGGCGGAGGCGGCGGTGCCGTGACCGTCGACGCGACGAAGTTCACGTCGACGAAGTAGTTCGTGTTCTTGAACGACTGTGTCAGCGCTCCGGTCGTGCCGTACTTGTAGACACCGGCACCCACGGGCGCCGTGAGATTGCCCTTTTTGAGGGCGACGCCGAATCCGTTGGCGGTCGAGGCGTAGCGCCCCTTTGGAGCCAGGTACGACGCGACGTACTGTGTGTTCGCCTTGATGGTGATGGGTTTCGCGAACGTGGCGGTCTGCCACCCGTACGGCGTCTCGTTCGTGAAGGTCGCGGTAGCGAGCTTGGTTCCCGCTGCGTTCCACAGCGCGCCGGTGTGTACGCCGGTGTTGCGCGATCCCTTGTAGAACTTCACGCCGGTGATCTGCCCGGCGACAGACGAGGTGAACTTCACCCCGAGCTGCACGGGCACGAGATCGGTGTCGGTCAGCGTCGTGGGCCTGACAGCCACGGGGAAGAGCGACTGCGGCGCCGCCGCGGCGGACGCGCCGAGAGGCACCGCCGTTGCCAGCAGCCCCGCCCCGACGACGAGCGCGAGCGCGGTGCGGATGCCCCGCCGGATGCCCCGCGAGGGATGACGACGATGGTCCTTTTCGATTTTTGAGCGCACGAAATCTGCTCCAGTTGATCTACTCGGGATTTGGTCTGGCGATCTACGCATTGGCTTCAGACCCAAGGCCGACGCTAACACGCAAGCCCCCAAATTGGGGCTTGTATTCGGAGACTCTAATGTGGATGAAATCTCGTAGTAGACGTGTGCGCATTTGATCCCCCCGGTCTCCAGCCGTCCCCCGTGGCGGCGTGGCATGCGACGAACCCGGCCCCAACCGGGTCTTTCCCCCTTAGTGCCCCTGGAGGGACTCGAACCCCCAACCTGTTCCTTAGGACGGAATTGCTCTTCCATTGAGCTACAGAGGCTGGCTCCCCGAGTTTAGCGCGACCCGGGGAGCCGACGAATTATCCGGAAATCTACTTGCGCGAGACGAACCTGTGCGTCCATGATGCGGTCGCACCGTCCGCGATGTAGTACCACTCGGTCGCTACGGCGGTCACGGTCACGGTCGTGGACCGCGTCACCCGGTGCGTTCCCGGCTTCACGACCGTGCCGTCCACCACGTATTGCACTCCCGGCGTCGACGGGATCGTGTACGAGTCGCGAGTGCGGGTATCGGTGAACTTAACCGCGGCCGGTGTCACGGCGACCGTCAGCAGGGGCACCGTCGTGAAGTCGGTGTCGCTGGCCAGGTAGAAGCCGGGGTACGACGGCTGGTTGTACGTCGTGTTCTGACGAGCCACCTCCGCGCGGTATTGCTTGTCGTGCATCAGCGTGTACAGCTTGCGGTCCGTGACATCAGTCGACAGGAAGATCCGGATGGCGCCGGAGTCGGCGGTGCGCACCAAGAGCTCCTCGCGCCAGTCGCCGAACACGTCGGCGACCAGAGATGCCGTGCCCTTGGTGCCGTTGTTCGACCGGGTGCCGGCCGCCGTCAGCAGCCGACCGTCGGTGTAACTGTCGATCGTGACATCCGCATCGGCCGTTCCGTTGACGAGCTGGGTCGTGCCGTCCGCCGCCCACCGGATGCTCTGGTTCGTTCCCGGCGCGGTACCCGTCAGGGAGTCGCCGGATGCGGACCGCAGCCGCGTCGCCCAGGTCTCGAGCCCGGGCACGGTCGGATCGATGTCGCCGATCATCCCGCGTCCGGTGTCTTTGCCGCTGTACTCGCCGTAGATCACCTCGCCGGTCGCGGCATCCCGCAGGGCGTAGCCGTAGGGTGCCGACGTCGCGCCCTCGTGCACCGTGAAGATCTCGAGGCCGGGGCGGGCGGGGTCGATGTCGGTGACGTGCATCGCGTCGCCGTGGCCGAGTCGCGCCTCAGTGCCGGGCGCCGCCGATCCCTGCGGCAGCGTGTCGGACGAGCTGTAGAGCAGGCTGCCGTCGTCGTCGAGCGTCGCCGACCCGTAGACCACCTCCTGCTTGCCGTCGCCGTCGACGTCGGCCGCGCTCAGCGAGTGGAAACCCTGCGTGGTGAGCGTCCCGTACTCGGGGTTGGAGCCGTCGCGGCCGTGCGGGCTGTCGTTGAACGGGTTGGTCATCGCCGGGAACCCGCTGTCGGCGTACCAGCGCTCGGTGAGCTTCTTGCCGTTCCAGTCGTACGCGACGATCGTCGAGCGCGTGTAGTAACCGCGCGCGAAGATCGCGCTGGGGTGCACTCCGTCGAGGTAGGCGACGCCGCCCAGGTAGCGATCCACGCGGTTGCCCGGCTCGATGCGGGCCATCGCGTAGTCGCCCCACGCCAGCCCGTCGTCGTAGCGCTGCGTCTTGACCGGGATCGTCTGCAACTCCTTGCCCGTCGCGCCGTCGAACATGGTCATGTACTCGGGGCCGCTGAGGATGAACCCCTCGAACGTGCGCAGCAGGTTGCGCGGGCTGCGGGCGGGCGCATAGACGTCCATGAAGTAGTCGGCCAGCTCGGCAGCATCCGCTCTCGACAGCGGGTATTCGTGCGCCACCTCGATACCGAAGGCCTCCTCGAGGGTCGCCGGCCACTGGCCGCTCGCCACCTCGGGAAGATCCTGCCAGCCGACGAACATGTCCACCACGTGCTCGTAGTAGTCCGCCGCGCTCACACGGTAGTCGTCCTGGTTGCTGACGCCGTTCTTACGGTCCTGTTTCGGCAGGGTGATGAAGCTCTCGGATGCCACGGCTCCCGATCCGGCATAGCGGGTGGTCTTCGTTCCGGGCGCGGTCTTGAGCAGCAGCTCGCTCTTGCCGTCTCCGTCGTAGTCGTACGCCAGCACCTGCGTGTAGTGCGCGCCGGCGCGGATGTTGACCCCCAAGTCGATGCGGTTGAGCAGCCGGCCGTCACTCTCGTAGGTGTCGACGTAGACGTTGCCGGTGTAACCGATCTGCGAGACGTCCTTCGAGTTCGAGGGATCCCACTTGACGATGTACTCGTACTGGCCGTCGCCGTCGACGTCGCCGACGCTCATGTCGTTGGCCGAGTAGGTGTACGACTCGCCCTTCGGGGTGACGCCGTCGGCCGGTTTCTGCAGCGGCAGGTCGACGTAGCCGTCGGACCACGGCGTCACGGCGGGACTCGCCTCGCCCTCGACGCCGCCGACGACGGGGGCGACCGAGTACTGAGAGGTCGCGGTTCCGGCCGGGTCGAGCAGGTTGGTGCTGTCGGTCACGGTCGCGATCGACGTACCGTCGCGGTACACCGTGAAGTCGGTGCCGGTCAGGCCGTCGGGCGTCGCCCCCGTCGCCTCGCTCACGAGCAGGCGCCAGCTGACGAAGACGCCCTCGCTCGTGGCGGTAGCGACCAGCCCGCGGTCGAGCTTCTCGAGTTGCGGGGTGCCCGCCGGTGCGGTGGGCGTGTGGCTTCCGCCGTGGCCCGGATGCCCGTGGCCGGGCTGGCCGGCGGACGCGGCGGTCGCGCCTCCCGCCACGAGTGCGATGCCCGCCGCGACCGCGGCCAGGCGCAGGGGTAACCCGCTGAACAGATTCGACATTGAACCTCCAAGTTAAGGAAAGCGCTTTCCGTGCAGGGCCGAGTTTACGGCCCCCGTTCGGGGGTCGTCAAGGAAAGCGGTTGCTGCTCGGCAGGCGGGCGCTAGCGCGGGGGCGGCGAGAGGAAGAGCTCGACCTTGGAGATCGGGATGGTGCGCGTGCTGTACGTGAAGGGCGTGGTGTTGTACTCCTCGAGGAATACGGTGCCGGCGGCAGCATCCACCGACTTCACGTACGCGAGGTGGTTGTTCGACCAGAACGCGATGTCGCCGGCGACGGGCGAGTTGCTCATCGGCCAGCCGTGGGCCGCCCACGCGGCTTTGAAGTCGCGCGCGTTGCCACCGTTGGGCGTGAGGTACGACCAGGTGTACTTGAACGGCGCCGACGTGCTGCCCGCGTCGCGGTTGAGTCGCCAGACGACGAAGTCGACGCACTCGCGGTAGATGTAGCGCAACGGCGAGAGCTGCTTGAGGGCGGCATCGCGCCACGGGTAGTCGTCGCCGGCTTCGGGCACGCTCGAGGTGCGGTAGGTCGCGGCCAATGCAGAGGCGGCCGCGGCGGCCGCAGTGGCCCGGGCGCTCGCGAGTTCGGCGACGCTCGTGGCCGAGAAGCTGTCGCGCACGATCTGGGTGTGCGCGGCGCTGTCGGACACCTCGACCGTGATCGATTCCATCTTCGCGTAGGTCACCGGCTTCTCGACGGGTTCGAACGCGAACGCCGGCAGGGCCATGGGGGCGACGAGCATCGCGACCGCTCCGATCACGAGCACCGTCGTCGCCTGTTTGCGCAGGCTCGGTCCTTTGCGGCGCGCGCGGATGGCGCGACGCGTAGACAACACGGGCTCATTGGCCACGGAGGAAACGACCCTTCCGAACATGGCGGGCGGCGCGGAGGCGCCGCGCTAGTGGTTCGAGCTTAGGGGGTTACACGTGGTGAGCGCGAGCGTTTGTGTCGAAACGGTAACGACGCAGCGGGTTTCGATACGGCCGCGGACGGCCTACTCAACCAGCGATGCTCACGCGGCGGGTGCCAAGTACTCTTCCCAGTCGGGCAGCGCGCGCTCGATGCCGCGCGCCATCCACGAGGCGCCGTTCGGCGGACGGGGCGTGGTGCGAAGCCGCCAGTTCATCTCGCTCGGGGTGCGGTCGCCCTTCACGTTGTTGCACTTGAGGCAGCAGGCCACCAGGTTCTCCCAGGTGTCTTTTCCGCCACGCGACCGCGGTGTGATGTGATCGATCGTCGTGGCAGTCGAGGCGCAGTAACCGCAGCGGCTGTTGTCGCGACGCAACACTCCCCTGCGCGATACGGGCACGTTGCGCCCGCTCGGCAGGCGCACATAGCGACGCAGGATGATGACCGACGGGCGGTCCCAGGCACCCGTCAAGCCGAACACCGGATGCTCGCCATCCGATGCGATGATGGTCGCCTTTTCATTCATCACGAGCACGAGCGCTCGCTTGAAGGACACAACGCCAAGGGGCTCGTAACCCGCGTTCAGTACCAGAGTGCGCATTGTCATCCTTCCGAAAGCGCCTGCACGGCTTGCAGGCATTCGACATGCGTTCTTGGGTTTCTCCGAAAATCTAGAAGCGAGCGGACAAACAAAAAGGCACTGTCGATGTGACAGTGCCTGAATGGTGCGCGCTACGTATGAATACGTTGCGTGATCCGCTGTGCCGTGCGGGCAGACAGGCGCAAACATCCGTGGTTTGGATGGTGCGCTCGCTGTGCATCGGCTCTCCTAGAACTCGTTGAACTCCAAGGCTTACAGGTTAACCCAAAATCGGCGAACCACAACTAAGTGGCCCGCCGATCGAGGTTACGAGTTGCTAAACGCCGATGCGCACGATGTAGTACGACGAGGTCCAGATCGGCCGGATGCTCACGACACCGCCGGCACGCGGGGCGTCCATGATGTTGCCGTTGCCCATGTAGATGCCGTCGTGACCCGACATGATCACCAGGTCGCCGGGGAGGGCGTCGGCGAGGGCGATCTTCGAACCGCGGGCGGCCTGTCCGCTGACCGAGTGCGGCAGCGAGATGCCGAACTGGGCGTAGACGAACATGATGAAGCCCGAGCAGTCGAAGCCGGAGGGTGTTGCGCCTCCGTAGACGTAGGGGGTTCCGAGGTACTGCTCGCCGACGGAGACGACCTGGTTGAGGTCGAAGCTCGGGTACGGCGGGTTGGCCAGGAAGTCGGCGGCGCTGGGGCCGGTGTACGACGCGTAGGTCGCTGCGAGCTGGGTGCGCTTCTTGGTGGCGGCGAGCTCTGCCTCGGTGGTCGCTGCGAATGCGTCACGCGAAACGGTGGAGGCGGCTGCACCGGCATCGACGAGCACGGTCTGCGCGTCGGAGGTCTTCATCTCTTCGAGAGCGACGGCGGCCTTCAGGTCGGTCGTGTCTTCGGCGGGAGCGAAAGCGTAGGCGGGGAGAGCGACGGTGGCGAACAGTCCAGGGACCACGACCGCGGTGACCGCGAGGCTGAGGAAGCTCGATTTGCGCTTCTTGGTGGTCTTCTTGGCAGCGAAAGCGCTGATGGCGGGGGTGTTGAGCACTCCGGGCGAGGGAGTTGCGGCGAGCGCTTTGCGCTCGGCAAACGATCCGGATCGCCTGAATTTACGTGCTTCGCGACGCGAGGTGTACTGCTTCGGGTCCTCGGTCGATGAGTTTTCGGGTCCTACTTTGGCCAAGAGATTTAACCTCCTGCGTCTCGGCAACTCTAGGTCGTTGCCCAATCACGTTTCGTATATATATTCACGTACCAGCAGCGGGAGAAAGGTGAACGAGACGTCCTGCGCTGGGTCCGGACCGTCATTTCTGGTCGGGTGGACTTTACGACCCTAGGTGATCAAATGCTCGTTGTCACCTTTTCGTGATAATTCGAATCGAACCTGTCAACAAGCTGAAACGATTAAAAATCTAGACTCCGACGAAAATGTGCACAGCGACCTCGTTGGGCAACTCGAGCCCTTCGCCGAATCCCTCGACCGCGACGAAGACGTACGAACCGGCGGCGGAGATGTTGGCGGTGGCCCCGGGCATAACGCCCGCGGTCTGCAGCTGCTGCAGCAGTTCCGGTTCGAACTGCACGGGTTCCCCCAGTCGACGGATGACACCGCTCACGGTCTCGGTCGATCCCGATACCCGCTCGACCAGGTTGACCACGCCGTCCATAAAGGCGGGAGCGGCGTCGTGTCCGAGCTCGTCGAGCCCCGGGATCGGGTTTCCGTAGGGCGATTCGGTGGGGTTGCCGAGCATCTCGAGGATGCGGCGCTCCACCTGTTCGCTCATCACGTGCTCCCAGCGGCAGGCCTCGTCGTGCACGTACGCCCAGTCGAGCCCGATCACGTCGGCGAGCAGGCGCTCGGCAAGGCGGTGCTTGCGCATCACGTGCACGGCCTTGCTGCGGCCCTCGTGCGTCAGTTCGAGGTGGCGGTCGCCTTCGACGACGACGAGTCCGTCGCGCTCCATGCGTCCGATGGTCTGCGAGACGGTGGGGCCGGAATGGCCGAGCCTCTCCGAGATGCGTGCGCGCAACGGCACGATGTGCTCCTCCTCGAGGTCGAGGATGGTACGCAGGTACATCTCAGTGGTATCAACAAGATCCGTCATCGAGGCCTCCAGAAGCGCGCGGTACTTAAGGGTTAAGACTAACTGTTTGATAACACCTCTCATTGCCGTTGCGCCCCCGCGGCGGAAAGTGGGGCAGATTCCGCCAATACAATTGACGAATGTCGACGATCGTGATTCCCACAGACCTTCTTCCCGTTGATGGCCGCTTCGGCTGCGGACCCTCGAAGGTGCGCCCCGAGCAGCTCGCGTACCTCGCCGGCGCCGGATCCGCGATCATGGGCACCTCCCACCGCCAGGCTCCCGTGAAGAACCTTGTGAAGCGCGTGCGTTCGGGTCTTTCCGACCTGTTCCGTCTGCCCGAGGGCTACGAGGTCATCATGGGCAACGGCGGATCGACCGCGTTCTGGGACGCCGCCGCCTTCGGCCTCATCGAGAAGCGCAGCGAGAACCTGACGTTCGGCGAGTTCGGCAGCAAGTTCGGCGCCGCCGCCGCAGCCCCGTGGCTCACCGCGCCGCACATCGTCAATGCGCCGGCCGGCACGCGCGCCGAAGTCGAGGTGCTCGAGGGCATCGACACCTACGCGTGGCCTCAGAACGAGACATCCACCGGGGTTATGGCGCCTGTCACGCGCGTGAACGGCGATGCCGGCGCGCTCACCGTGATCGACGCGACCAGCGCCGCCGGCGGAATCGACTTCGACGCCAGCCAGGCCGATGTCTACTACTTCGCGCCGCAGAAGAACTTCGCTTCGGACGGCGGCCTGTGGTTCGCCCTGTTCTCCCCCGCGGCGATCGAGCGCGTCGAGCGCATCGCGGCGAGCGGACGGTACATCCCCGAGTTCCTCTCCATCAAGAACGCGATCGACAACTCGCGCCTCGAGCAGACGCTGAACACCCCCGCGCTCGCGACGCTGCTGATGCTCGAGAACCAGGTCGAGTGGATGAACGGCAACGGCGGGCTCGCCTGGGCCGACGCCCGCACGAAGGAGTCGTCGGCCGCGCTGTACGACTGGGCGGATGCTGCGGAGTTCGCCACCCCGTTCGTGACGAACCCCGACCACCGTTCGCAGGTCGTCGTCACCATCGACTTCGACGAGGCCATCGACGCCGCGAACATCGCCCAGGTGCTGCGCGCCAACGGAATCGTCGACACCGAGCCGTACCGCAAGCTCGGCCGCAACCAGCTGCGCGTCGCGACGTTCACGGCGATCGAGCCGACCGACGTGCGCCAGCTGATCGCGTCGATCGACTACGTGGTGGGCGCGCTCTAACCCTTTAGCTGGTCGAGTGCGCCGCCCGCGGCCGTATCGAAACCACTGCGCGGTGATTTTTGGCTGTCGCGCCCGAATATTCGGGCGCGGCAGCCATTTTTCGTAGCGCGAGTGCGACTGTTCCGCGATCCCACTAATCCAAAGACCGCATCTCCCGGCGGGGTTTCGATACGGGCCGTAGACGGCCCTACTCAACCAGCGGTCTCGCGGCCTAGGCTGGCGGCATGAAGCTGTGGCTGAAGGACTCGGAGCGCAAGCCCGATCCCGCGCCGGTGAAGACCGACGACCGCAAAGCCGTGCTCGCCGGGCTCGCGCTGTGGATCGTCGGGTTCGTCGTGCTGCTGATCGTGCAGCCCGCACCCGTATTGCTCTGGACATGCGCGACGGGCGTGGTGCTCGGGCTCATCGGCCTGATCTACACACACGCCCGTCGGGGCACCGCTCGAAAGCGCTAGAAGAGCCGGTCGGACTCTTTCGCGTCGGACTCGTCGTCGCCGGTGCCGTCGTCGTCCGACTCGGCTTCGGCCTGCTCGGGCTCGTCGAGTTCGTCGATGTCGATTCCGTCGACGTCGCCGCCGTGCACGACATGGATGACGTGGTCGTCGTCTTCGTCGTCTTCGGAGTCCTCATCGTCGGACTCGTCGTCGTCGGACTCGTCTTCTTCGGTTTCGTCGTCGTCGTCGGACTCGTCGTCGGTGTCGTCGTCCGTGTCATCCGAATCGTCGACTTCTTCGCCGGCGGCGATCTGCGCCGCCTTGTATTCGGCGAGGCGGTCGCTCCACGGCACCCAGTCGGGTGAGAGCAGTGCTCCCTCGGCCGGCATGAGCTCGACCTCGAGAACGCTCGGCTCGGCGTCGGGCAGCGAGGCGACGCTCACCGTCCACTTCCAGCCGGGGTAACCGGGCAGCGCGCACTCGAAGAGAACAGAGACGACGCCGTCGCCCTCGCTCACCTCGCCCGCGGGGTCGCCGATCGTCTCGACCGGTGTGATTTCGAGCAGGGCCGCGTAGGCGACCTCGAACGTCGACGACTCAGGCATCGAGCTCGTCTGCAACCTTGCGCAGCATCTGCGCGATCTTTCCACTGTGGCTCTTGTCGGGGTAGCGGCCGCGCTTGAGGTTCGAGCCGATTCCATCGAGCAGCTTCACGAGGTCTTCGACGATGATCGCCATGTCGTCGGCTGGCTTGCGGTTGAGCTTGGCCAGGCTGGGCGGCGACTCGAGCACACGCACCGAGAGCGCCTGCGCTCCCTTCTTACCGTCGGCGATACCGAATTCGAGCTTGGTGCCTGCCTTGACCCCTACCGTGCCCGCCGGGAGCGCGGACGCGTGCAGGAAGACTTCTTGGCCGTCATCTGCACTGATGAAGCCGAAGCCCTTCTCTTCGTCGTAAAACTTAACCTTGCCGGTTGGCATCTCTAGTAACTCCCTTATGAATGGTGCTCAATCGTAGAGGCACCACTGTGGCCCTATCCTTGGTACCGTGGCAAAAAATAACCCGGTAGATGTCAATCGTAACGAACGCATCCTCGCGTATATGCTCGCGTCGGCAATTGGTCTGTCGATCCTCGCCATTATCGCGATCCTCGTCGGCACCGGCGTCGGCGTGCGCGACTTCGACGAGGGCATCTGGCCGGTCATCATCATGCTGCCCAACATCGGCTTTCCCCTCGGAATCATTCTGCTCGTCGTACTCGTAGTCGTGAGCGCGCGCCGCAAGAGCCGCGCGGCCAGGGATGCCAGCAACTAGCAACTCCACCCTCGCGCTCGCCGGTCGGCTGCGTTCGCTGGGTGACTCCGAGCTCGAGGCGCTTCTGCGCGCCCGCTCGGTGCGCGACGTCGGCATCGGCGACTTCTTCGACCTCGCCGAGAAGCTGCTCGACCGCACCTCGGTGCAGACGGCGCTCTCAACGCTCGACCGCCCCACGCTCACGTCGCTCGCCGTGCTCGCCGAGTCGGGCGCGGCGGCGGTCGCGCAGATCTCCACGCGGCTGACCGCGTTGGGCGCGTCGGTCGCGGATGACACGATCACCGAGCACCTCGCCACGGCCGCCGCGCTCGGGCTCGCCGCCGCGGCTGACGCCGAGTGGGAGACCTGGGACGCGGTCATCGAGCAGCTCGCCGACTGGCCCGCGCTCGGTCTGCCCGACCTCGTCGAGCTCGCGACCGCCTGGGCCCCGTCGCAGCACGAGAGCGAACCGACCCCGTCGACCGACGGCCTCGCCGCGGACCACGCGTTCGCCACCACGATGGCCGTCGCCGAGCTCGTGGCGGAACACCAGCACGAGCCGGCCCGCGAACTCGCCAAGGGCGGGCTCGCGCTGCCCGACGCGAAGCGGCTCGCCTCCGCAGCATCCGTCACTCTCGAAGACGTGCCCGACCTGCAACGCATCGCCGAACGCGCCGGACTCATCGCACTCGAGGCCGGGCAGTGGTCGGCGACGTCCGCGGCGGCACCGTGGCTGCTGCTGTCGACTCCCGAGGTGTGGGCGCGGCTCGCGGCGTCGTGGCTCGACGAGCTGCCGGGCGACATTCGCACGCTGCTGGCCGGGCGCACGCACGACCGTTGGGACGAAGACTTCGAGTCGCTCGTGGCCTGGCTCTACCCCGCCGGCGGCGAGTGGATGCGCGAGCGCGTCACCACCCGCATCCGCGACGCCGAGTTGCTGGGCATCATCGCCAAGGCCACCCCGTCGACGCCCGGTGCCTTGCTGTTGACAGACGGGGCGGATGCCGCGGCGAGCGCGATGGCGACGCTGCTGCCGCGCGAGGTCGAGCAGGTCTACCTGCAGCGCGACCTGTCGATCGTGTCGCCCGGCCCGCTGGCCCCGCGGCTCGATGCCCGGCTGCGCACGATCGCCGCGGTCGAGAGCCACGCGCTCGCGTCGAGCTACCGGGTGTCGCTCGCGAGCGTGAACCGCGCGCTCACCCTCGGCGAGACGGCCGAGTCGATCACCGAGTTTCTGGGCGAGATCTCGCTCACCGGAATCCCGCAGCCGCTCGCCTATCTCATCGCCGACGCGTCGACCCGCTACGGCCTCGTGCGCGTGGGCACCGACGACACCGGCAGCTACGTCAGCTCGACCGACGCGAACTTGCTCGGAGCGCTGCTCGTCGACCAGGCGCTCACCCCGCTCGCGCTCGTGCGCGGCGACGACGGCCGCGCCCACAGCCGCTACGACGAGAGCACCGTCTTCTGGTCGCTGAATGAGGCGCGCTACCCGGTCGCCGTCGAGGACGCTGAGGGCACGATCGTGCCGATCGCCCGGCGCCGCGCGCCCGCGCTCGTGCAGCCCGTCGTGACCGACCACGCGAAGAGCATCGTCGAGCGGCTGCGCCAGGCCGCTCCCGAGTCGCCGCAGGACAACGACCGCGCCTGGCTGGAGCGCCAGCTCGACGCGGCCGTAAAAGCCCGCATGACCATCAGCGTCACGGTGACCGTGCAGGACGGGTCATCCGTCGTCTTCGTTCTCGAACCGACCGGCCTCGGCGGCGGACGCCTACGCGGCCGCGACCGCAAGGCCGACATCGAACGCACGCTGCCACTCAGCCGCATCACCTCGGTCAGCAGCGCGGTCTAAGCTGTCGAGGTGAATTCGCCCGAAGTTCCCAACGGACCGCTGATCGTTCAGAGTGACCGAACGGTACTGCTCGAGGTCGCACACCCGCTTGCCGACGACGCCCGCCACGATCTCTCGGTCTTCGCCGAGCTCGAGCGCGCGCCCGAGCACATCCACACTTACCGCATCACCAAGCTCGGCCTCTGGAACGCGCGCGCGGCCGGTCACACCTCCGCCGACATGCTCGCGACGCTGGAGAAGTACTCGAAGTACGCGATCCCCCAGGTCGTATCGGTCGACATCACCGAGACCGTGGGCCGCTACGGCCGGCTCGTGATCGAGCGCGACGCCGAGGGTGTGCTGTTGTTGACGGCGACGGATGCTGCGGTGCTGGCCGAGATCGCCCGTGGCAAGAAGGTCGCCGCCCTGCTGTTCGAGCGACGGGGCGAGAACACCTACGTGGTTCAGGCGTGGGCGCGCGGGCAGCTCAAGCAGGAGCTTCTGAAGATCGGCTGGCCCGCCGAAGACCTCGCCGGCTACACCCCCGGCACCCCGCACGAGATCGCGTTGCTCGACAACGGCTGGAAGCTGCGGCCGTACCAGAACGACGCCGTCACCAGCTTCTTCGACCAGGGCTCCGGCGTGGTCGTGCTGCCCTGCGGCGCGGGCAAGACGCTCGTCGGCGCGGGAGCCATGGCGGTCGGCAAGACCAACACGCTCATCCTCGTGACCAACACGGTGTCGGCGCGGCA
>Ga0247811_1000161_pt1 | contig 23376 bp, 24 predicted proteins | sample UWRJL134311R1_FD_189018 | JGI IMG/M metagenome (GOLD analysis project Ga0247811, IMG submission 189018) | Plant litter microbial communities from Arlington Agricultural Research Station in Wisconsin, United States - UWRJ-L134-311R-1 | ecosystem: Environmental > Terrestrial > Plant litter >...
AAAAAATGCAGCCAATTCTGGTAAAGCACAATCCTGGATCACAACAATAGACGAAACATCGAAATTGCAAAAGCAAAATGATTTGGTTTTTACTTCTGAAACCAATTCGAACCAAACTATTTTGGTTGATGCTTCTCAAAAATTCCAGACCATTGAAGGTTTCGGATTTTCATTAACCGGTGGAAGTGCGCAAACCATTTTAAAACTGGACAAGGCTAAAAAAGAAGCCTTGCTTCAGGAATTGTTTTCAACAAAAAGTGATGCTGTCGGATTGAGTTATTTAAGAATCAGCATAGGTGCTTCTGATTTGAATGAAAAAGTTTTTTCGTATAATGATTTGCCGGAAGGGCAAACAGATTTAAAATTAGAAAAATTTAGTTTAGGCCAGGACTTAAATGATGTCGTGCCTCTATTAAAAGAAATTTTAGCCATAAATCCGAAAATTAAAATTATGGGTTCTCCGTGGTCGCCGCCAGTTTGGATGAAAGACAACGGAAGCTCAAAAGGCGGTAGCTTACAGCCAAAATATTATCAGGTGTATGCCGAATATTTTGTAAAATATATTCAGGCCATGAAAGCGCATGGAATTGTAATTGATGCTATTACACCACAAAATGAACCTTTGCATCCGGGAAATAATCCAAGTTTATTGATGCTGGCAGAACAACAGGCAGATTTTATTGGGAATCATTTAGGTCCCGCTTTCGCGAAAGCAAAAATTAAAACTAAAATTGTGATTTACGACCATAATTGCAACAAACCAGAATATCCGTTAACCATTTTAAATGATCCAAAAGCGCTGCCTTTTGTAGCAGGTTCAGCGTTTCATTTATATGAAGGAGATATCAGCGCACTATCTAAAGTTCATGATGCATTTCCAAACAAAGATTTATATTTTACAGAACAATACACAGGCTCAAAAAGCAGCTTTGCTAATGACTTGAAATGGAGTGTGAAAAATGTCGTAATTGGTTCTATGAGAAATTGGAGTGTAAATGCACTTTCGTGGGGACTGGCAAATGACGAGTTTTACAAACCCTTTACGCCAGGCGGCTGTTCGACTTGTAAAGGCGCTTTGATGATTGATCAAAATCAGAATATTAAAAGAGAAGTTGGATATTATATTATCGGCCACGCTTCAAAATTTGTTCCGGAAGGATCTATTAGGATAGCAAGTAATATTGCCGGTAATTTGCATAATGTCGCTTTTAAGACTCCATCAGGGCAAATTGTTTTACTAGTTGAAAATGACGGAACCGGAGCAGAAACATTCAATATCAAATACAACCAAAAACAAATTTCAACTACTTTAAACGCAGGTGCAGTGGCCACTTACGTTTGGTAACCAAAATTAAATTCATGAAGAAATTAACCACATTTGCATTGTTGATGGTATCGTTTTTTGCCGTCGCACAACAAGAAACAATAGACCAGAAAGTAAATGCTCTATTGAAGAAAATGACGATCGAAGAAAAAATCGGCCAATTAAATCAATATACAGGAGATAATTCTGCAACAGGACCAATCACAATAAACCCAAACAAACAAGCCGAAATTAAAGCCGGTTTAGTGGGTTCGATGCTGAATATTATAGGAACAAAATATACCAGACAATATCAGGAACTGGCAATGCAGTCCCGACTCAAAATTCCGTTGTTATTTGGCCAGGATGTTATTCATGGCTACAAAACAACATTCCCAATTCCGCTGGCCGAAGCAGCAAGCTGGGATTTACCGGCGATTGAATTAGCGGCAAGAGTTGCCGCAACAGAAGCTGCCGCAAGCGGTATACACTGGACATTTGCGCCAATGGTAGACATAGGTCGTGATCCGCGTTGGGGTCGTGTAATGGAAGGAGCCGGAGAAGATACTTATCTGGGTTCTAAAATTGCGTACGCCAGAGTAAAAGGTTTTCAGGGAAATAAATTAGGAGATTTAAACTCGGTTATGGCTTGTGTAAAACACTTTGCCGCTTACGGAGCTGGTGTTGGCGGAAGAGATTATAACTCTGTTGATATGAGCGAAAGAATGCTGCTTGAAACGTTTTTACCTCCTTTTAAAGCGGCCTTAGATGCTGGAGCCGCCACTTTTATGAACTCATTTAATGATTTAAACGGAATTCCGGCTACTGCAAATGCACATTTACAACGTGATATTTTAAAGGGAAAATGGAACTTTCAGGGATTCGTAGTTTCAGATTGGGGTTCGATCGGCGAAATGGTAGCGCACGGTTATTCAAAAAATCTTAAAGAAGCCGCTTATGCTGCAATAACGGCCGGAAGTGACATGGATATGGAAAGCAATGCGTACCGATATCATTTAGCCGAATTAGTTAAAGAAGGCAGAGTTTCTATTGATTTGATCGATGACGCGGTAAAACGTATTCTTCGTAAAAAATATGAGTTAGGTTTATTTGACGATCCTTACCGATATTCAGATGATAAAAGAGCTGAAAAAGCTTTGAGTAATCCTGATAATAGAAAAGCAGCGCTTGAAGTGGCTGAAAAAAGTATCGTTTTATTAAAAAATGAAAACCAGACTTTGCCGCTTTCCAAAAATCTTAAAACAATTGCATTCATTGGCCCAATGGTAAAAGAATACAAAGCCAATATGGGATTTTGGTCTGTTGAATTGCCAAGTGTTGATTATGATAAATGGGTGGTTTCGCAATGGGACGGTTTACAGAATAAAGTGGGCAAAAACACAAAATTGCTTTATGCCAAAGGCTGTGAAGTTGACGGAGATAATAAAGATGGTTTTGCCGAAGCAATTGCAGCCGCCAAACAAGCCGACGTTGTGGTTTTAAGTATTGGAGAAAGACGCGACATGAGCGGTGAAGCAAAAAGCCGAAGCGATCTTCATTTGCCAGGCGTTCAGGAAGATTTAGTAAAAGCAATTCAGGCTACCGGGAAACCAGTTGTAGTTTTGGTAAACGCAGGGCGACCGCTAATTTTTAACTGGACTGCAGACAATGTTCCGGCAATTGTGTACACTTGGTGGTTAGGAACTGAAGCAGGAAATGCAATCGCGAATGTTTTATTTGGAGATTATAATCCGTCAGGAAAACTGCCAATGACTTTCCCAAGAGAAGTGGGGCAGGTGCCTATATATTACAATCATTTCAGTACCGGAAGACCGGCCAAAGACGAAGATTCAAAAAATTATGTTTCAGCTTATATTGATTTAAAAAACTCGCCTAAATTTCCTTTCGGATACGGTTTAAGCTATACTAAATTCGATTATTCCGGCTTGAAATTATCTTCAACAAAAATTAAAAGCAACGAAACCATTAAAGTTTCATTTCAATTATCAAATGTTGGAAGAGTGGCTGGTGAAGAAGTGGTGCAGTTATATTTAAAAGATAAATTCGGATCTGTAGTTCGTCCGGTTTTAGAATTAAGAGATTTCCAAAAAGTGAAATTAAATGCAGGAGAATCTAAAACTATAGAGTTTACAATCGACAAAGAAAAACTTTCTTTCTACAATGATACATTAGAATGGACGGCTGAACCAGGAGATTTTGAAGTTATGATTGGTTCTTCATCAGCAGATCTTAAACTAAGATCAGGGTTTGAATTATTGAAGTAGTAATTATAATAAGAGTATAAAAAATGGGGCCGAAAGCCCCATTTTTTATTTAAGAAAATCTATTATTTAAGACGTTTTTTAAAATTGAATTTTATTAGATTAAGAAATCCTTCTTCGATAATATCAACTCCAATTCCGAAATTACTGTCTGCAATTGTGTGATGATCTTCTCTGAATTGTTCAAAATCTTTTGCCGGAATATCCAGGTTAACCAACGGTGTGTACTCAACAAATATCGAAGCGCCGTTTTTTGTTACTTTTTTACGGCTAACATAATCAAAATAAGGATTTTTTATGTTGCTTTCCTGAACGGTGAATTTTTCTTCAACATCGATTCTTTGATCGGTTAAAAGATTGATTTCATATTTTTCATTATCAAAATTATGCCAGAAAGTAATGTCTTTGTGCATAAAATCACGGGCATTATTTTTCACGACATTTCGGTCAAAATACATCAAAAAGCGATTTTTTTGCGCATCTGTAAAATAAGGATTTTCAATTGTTGATGTGTACTGAATGGTAAATTCGTTCAGTTTTTTGTCATCACTGACAATATCAATAACAGCATCTTTAAAAATCGTTCGCACGTCAGTTCCATTTCTGTCATTGGAATAATTCAACGTATAAAACAAGAAATTATTCCAGCTGTCTATTATTTCTCTTTTATTGGTGTTTTTAAAATATTTGCGCATGTAATTGGCGCGATTTCCTTTGTATGTCGTTTTCAGGTTTAATTTTCCTATATTTTTTTCAGCAGTGAAATCGACTTTTTCATTAATTCCGAAATAAGAAAATGTATGCGGTTGTTTGATTTGAAGCTGTTGGTTTGGCTTTACTTCGAGGTAATGCATAAAATATATAAAACCTCGATTTTCAATTAATCCAAACTCATCTCTGGCAGTTGCATCAATAAAGTACGTTTCATCATTGTAATTGATTTTTACAATGACATGATTAAAAGTAAGCAGCGAAGGAAGATAATATTTAATATAATGATCTGTGTTAAAGTTGACCAAAACCACAGAAGAATCGACATTGATATAATCTAAAATCACTTTCAATAAAACCGATTTTGCCTTGCAGTCTCCTTGTTTATTTTCATACGTTATAGAAGGTTCCTGAGGTTTGTGGCCGTTCATTTCATCGGCATTAAAAATATAATACACATGATTCTGCACGTAATCTATCGCAAACTGCAATTGCTCGTCTTTATTGGTAACAGCGTCTAGTTTTTCTGCCAAATTCGGCGCAAATTCTTTTAATGCAGATTTGCTGTAAATCTCTTCATAAAGAGGCGAAATATAATTCGACAAATCGGTCCAGTTACTGTCTGTTGCAAAATCTATAAACGGAGCAAATTCTCTGTTGCTGTCAACAAAGTTGATGTAATTTTCTTTTTCGATGATAAAACGTTCCCCGTTTTGAAGATAATTGATTTCCGGTTCAATTACATTTCCTTCATCATCTCTAAAAAATGCTTTTTTGTAGGCAATAGTTTTATCGCGTTCGTTGATAAAAGTAAACTTATACGCACCATAAGCCCAATAATTGCTCGGACTCACCCAAACATATTTAAGGAATTCTTTGCGTAAAAAATCACGCTCAGTAAATATTTTTACTCTCGAATCTTCAAGGATTAAAACATCATAAAGGCGTAAATCTTTTATGGTAATATTAATTTTTTTGTTACTGCTCAAAATACCGCCTTCACTTTGGTTTTCGCTGTCGAGTACTTTTATTTTGGTGTCCGGAATTTTGTCAATCAAAATTCCTTCTCTTAAAACACTAATTCGGTGTATCAGATACGTTTCATTTTCCTCGACCACAATATCCATAACCGAGGCACTTTCCAGATTCGAAGGTTCATTAAGCGTATAAGCCACACAGGCATACTCGCTGTTTTCATCATTGCTGGTGTAGTAAATTTTATCTAGAAAATAACAGTAATCCCTTCCTTCTTCTACCTGTTTATTAGAGAAATCAGATTCTTTTATGTACTCAATTAGTTGATTATCATCAGTTGCAGATGCCCATTTTGCAGGTTTTTGGATTTTATAATTTTCGGCTTCGATCGTGTTTTCCATTGTACGAGTTTTTGTTTTAATTACCTGGGATTATTGTTATTTTACTTATTGATACAAGTATATAATTTTACGAATATTTTCTGAGATGTCCGACAAATCTCCTGTTATATTTAAATAAAAAAAACCTCACGAAGGTGAGGTTGCATTTATTGATCTATAAAAATATGTTTTTTTTTAGAATTATTTTAAAACGGTATGTATAAAATCCATAGCGCCAATTCCTTTATACGATGCATATAAAGCTTTATCAAAAGCTTCACGTTTTGCCTTTTTATCTTTTGCGTCAGTTTCCACAATCATTTGATTGAAAATTTTTTCCTGCTCTTCGCTATATTTTAAAGAAGCTTCTAAAAGATAAGTTTTAGAAACAAATCCGAAAGAAGTCCAGATTTTGGTTCTAATTTTTTCATTGATATTTTTTAACGGATTGGTATTCATAATCTCTCGCATTTACATTTCAAATTCCTTTTTTGCTATAAAAATAAAATTTCAATAAATTCATTTTAAATGTGTTATTATGACGCAATGTACTTATTTTTTTGATTCAATCAGAGAAATTTAAGTTAAAATTGTGAATTATACACTTCTGCATTATATTTGTAAATGCCTCCATTTCAGAAAAACATTTTGAGTTTATAAAAATGAACTAAATTGCAAGGACAATCGACATTAGAAAGTTATATTTAATTACACGCGAATGTTAAAAGACATTATAGAAAATAATCAAAATTATCAGCCTGGACTTTCAATAGATTGTGTAATTTTTGGTTTCTATGACAATCAGCTCAAAGTTTTATTGATTAAAATTCCTCAAAGTGAAAAATGGTCGCTTCCGGGCGGTTTTATTCCGATCGATCAGGATATTGATACTGCAGCCGTTACTGTTTTAAACGAAAGAACTGGAGTTGAGGGAATTTTTTTAAGACAGTTTGCCACTTTTGGAAAAGTAAGCAGAAGCGACCAGCAATTTGGAAAAAAAGTATTGGAATATCTGAAAATTGAGGAAGAAAAAGGCAAATGGCTCACAAGCCGTTTTGTTACGATTGGATATTATGCCCTGGTTGATTTCTTAAAAATAATTCCAAAATCAGCCAATAAAGAAGAAGTTGTAGAATGGATTGATCATAAAGAGGTTCCGGAATTGATTTTAGATCATGCAGCAATTCTTGAGAAAGCGCTGGATACCTTAAGAAAAGAATTAAATTTAATGCCTGTCGGCTATAACTTATTGCCTGAAAAATTCACAATTCCCGAACTTCAAAAATTGTACGAAACTATTTTGGATAAAAAGTTAGACAGAAGAAACTTTCTCCGCAAAATAACCAATATCGGAATCCTGAAAAAACTCGACGAAAAGAAAAGCAATGTAGCGCATAAAGCCCCAAATTTATATTCTTTCGATAAGGAAAAATACGATGAGGTCTTGAAAAACGGATTGAATCAGGGTTGGTAAAAATTAGAATTTAATTTTAAAAGCAGCGATTATGGTCTCAATTGAAAACTTTAGGAAATTAGCTTTAGCATTTGAAAATGTAACTGAAGAACCACATTTCGAGAAGACATCTTTTCGTGTCAACAAAAAAATATTCGCCACTTTTGACGAAAAAAAGCAGCATGCTGTTTTAAAATTAAACGAAATCGATCAGTCGGTTTTTTGCGCCTCAAGCGAAATGATTTTTTACCCAATTCCAAATAAATGGGGAAAACAAGGCTGGACTGTCGTAGAACTCTTAAAAGTAAGGCCAGAAATGTTTGAAGATGCTTTGTTGCATTCGTATCAGAACACGATTTCAAAAAAGAAATAATAGCTTTTATTAGTAAGATATTGAAATTAATGCTTACAACTTCGCACCTTAATGGTTGAAAAAACAGCTTTATTTTAACTCAATTGTTCTAAACGTCAGATTTACTCTTGGCTTAGAAGTTGTTTTTGTTGGAGGCAGGCGATGAAGCCAATGAGTTTGCGTTTCATCTTTCATCACTAATAAACTTCCGTGTTCCAGAATCAATGAAACAACTTCTTTCGTTTCTTTGTGTTTAAAGGCAAACTTTCTTTCGGCACCAAAACTTACAGAACCAATGGCACCATTTTTCTTTAAATCTTTTTCGGCATCGCTGTGCCACGCCATTCCTTCATCGCCGGAATGATATAAATTGAGTAAACAAGAATTGAAAGTTTCTCCAGTTTCTTTTTCAATAACGGCCTTTAATTCTAATAATTCCTTAGTCCAAGGAAGCGCTTTTTTTGTGGTATTCGAATAGGTATATTCAAAACCGGAATCGCCATACCATGCTACTTTTCGCTTCGTAATAATTAATTTTCCAAAGATGATGGCTTCGTCATTTTTCCATTCGATAGTGTTTAATAATACATCCAAATAGTGATTAGCATTTTCTCTTGAAAAAAGTTTTCCGTAATAATTTACCGTTCCGTCTTTTGGAAGCAGATTGGCTGTCTCATCTGTTTCGGGATTAAATAAGTCCATTTTTCCAGTTTTGATATTCGGATTTCATACAATGTCCGCAAGGTCTGAACCCATTTTGTTTCGCTTCATTTTCAGATAAAAAGAAAACCCGATTTTCACGTTTCATTCTTTTTCCTGAACTACATTTTAAATTTCCGTAAATTTTTAGTTTTTGGTTGCCGCCAAAGCAAATTTCCGCATTTTTAATTTTATTTAGAAGATATGAGTTTGAAATTTTATCGTGTCTAATCATTTTTTTAAGGTTCAAAGATGCAGAGGTACAAAGGTTTAGAGGTTTAAATATACAGAGGTTCAAAGATACAGAGGTTTAAAGATGTAAAGGTTCAAAGATACAGATGCACAACGATACAGATGCACAACGATGCCAGCTTACAAGAAAACCTCTGTATCTTTGAACCTCTGAACCTTTGCACCTTAATTTAACGCATCATGAAAAATTATCCCTAATGTATGACGTTCGCCAGAATGAATTTCGCTGACACCATGTTTCATATTCACCCGGTAATACCCTTTTGTTCCTTTTACAGGTCTGAAATTTGTTGTAAAAATCAAAACGTCACCTTTTTTAGGTTTTAAAACAATCGCTTTCGATTGTGCTCTGGGTGTTTGCTGGGTTAAGACAAATTCTCCGCCCGTAAAATCCTCATCAGGTTCGTTGAGAAAAACTACTATTTGAACAGGAAAATAAATAGCTCCGTATAAATCCTGATGCAAAGTATTAAAACCACTTTTACCATATTTTAAAATTAAAACAGTTGCTTTTAGTTGGTTATTTTGATGGCATTGTTCGAGTAATTTTTCGTGCTTTTCCGGAAAAATAGTATTGATATTCAGTGCTTTCATCCATGCATTTGCAATGGGTGCCAATTTAGGATACAAAGAAGATCGAATCGCCTGAATTAAGTCAGGTAGCGGATAATTAAAATATTTGTATTCGCCCAAACCGAAACGGTAGCGTTCCATTAAAACGGTTTTTCGGTATAAACCGGGATTATCATAATCGAATTTTAAATCTTCGCATTGATCATTGGTGAGCAAATTTGGAATAATTGCAAATCCGTTTTCGTGCATAGATTCGGTGATGCTTTCCCAATTTTGAGAAGCAATTTTTGATGGTATATTTTGCATGGAATAATTTTTTAAATATCTGAATTGGCTTGAACACCCTCCCAGCCAATTATAGCCGTTTTACGAGTGTTTCCCCACATGTAACCGCCAAAGGTTCCTGATGATTGAATTACGCGGTGGCACGGAATTAAAAACGCTACAGGATTACTGCCAATTGCAGTTCCGACAGCTCTTGATGCATTTGGTTTTTCAATTTGCTGTGCGATTGAACCATAAGTAGAAAGTTGGCCCATCGGGATTTTTAACAGCGTTTCCCAAACTTTCAGTTGAAAATCGGTTCCTTTTAAATGCAGTTTGATTTCAGATAATTTGCTCCAGTCGTTTTGAAAAATAAATAAGGCATTTTGTTGTACTAAATCTAATTTTCTCGAGAAAGATGCATTCGGAAACTTATTTTTTAAATCATGAAATCCAGTGTCTGCATCTTCGGCAAAAGCCATAAAACAAATGCCTTTATTGGTAGAAGCCACAATTATATTCCCAAACGGACTTTCGGCAAAACTGAAGTTTATATCGAGATTTTTGCCTCCGTTTTTATATTCGGCAGGCGTCATTCCTTCAATGTTAATAAATAAATCATGTAAACGGCTGGTTCCGGAAAGTCCCGTGTCAAAAGCAGCATCAGATAAAGTAGCCTGACTATTTTCGTGGAGGATTTTTTTGGCATGTTCAACGCTGATATATTGCAAAAACTTCTTCGGACTTGTTCCTGCCCAATCTGTAAACAAACGCTGAAAGTGAAACGGACTTAAATGTACTTTTTGGGCAACTTCGTCCAGATTGGGCTGTGCTTTAAAATTGGCTTTGATATAATCGATGGCATCTGCAATTCGATTATAATTGATGTTTTCCTGTACGTTCATTGTCGTTCAATTTTATAAGGCAAAGATCGATTGGTTTTTGCAGGTATAAAATCCGAAACTTGCTTTTTTAACCGCAAAGATCGCAAAGCTTTGCTCATTTTATGTTACACAAGAAACGTCGCATCGGCATAAACCTCAAACCTCAAACCTGAAACCTGAAACCTGAAACTTGAAACTTGAAACTGAAACCTGAAACCTGAAACCTGAAACTTGAAACCTGAAACTGAAACCACGATTCTCACTTTAATTTTTTTTCCATTTTGTAATTGATAAGTTCCACGCCTAATCGAATGTTTTTTTGCTCGGCTTTTATAATAAAACCTTTTTTCTCAAAAAATGGTTTTGCAGTTTTACTTACATCTGCCGTGATGGTTGTTGAATTCTCTTTTTTAGCTTCAATCTCCAATTCGGCAAAAACATTATCAGCAATTCTTTGACGTTGAAAATCTTTATGAACGCAGAAGAAATCAATATAATTTCCGTTTTTGAGTGTTCCGTAACCCACTATTTTATTTTTGATAAGTGCCAGCAAAACAAATTGCGCATGAATGACTTTTTTCCAGCGTTCTACATTATTGAGTCCTGAAACCCACGCATCAATCTCCAGCGGACTGTAATCGCTTTTACAGGTCCATTGTATGGTTTCTATATACATTTCCTGCATTTCCTGTAAATCTGAAATAGTGGCTTTTCTGAATTTCATTTTTTGTGATTTTAAATTAATAGGCTGTAGATTTCGAAAAATATATAATAAATATTTGCGCTGACTTACTTTATGACTGTTTTTTCACAGCAGCTAATTTTTTTAGAAGCACAGTTTTAAAATCCTGCAATTCAGATTCATTTAGATTAAAATTACCAAACCAATCAATGCCTGAATATAATTCATCTTCGGACATGTGTTTTGAAAGTTCTCTGATTAAATGATCGCACTCGGTATCATAGACATTCATATTAAAATGCAGAACATCTTTTAAAGGATGATCTCCTGGTCCGCCTGCTGCCATGTTTGGTGTTTATTAAATGGAATTGTAAAAGATCTAAGTTATGAAAAAAAGAAACACAACACGTCTTTGAAATTGCGATGCGTGAGGGATAGGAGCGAACTGCCGAAGCAGTGCGGATAGCCCGACAGCATCCCGATAAGCGGGCGTATAAGCGCAAAGTAATTGCCCGCTTATCGGGATGGTGGCATGCCCTGATTATTTTAGATTTTTGGATAAAAAAAAGACTGACAGATTTTAAAATCCGTCAGTCTTAATATAAATTATAGAAATCTAAAATCTAAATTCAGAAATCTAAAGTCAATTTAGTATCTGTAGTATTCTGGTTTGAATGGACCATGAACCGGAACGCCAATGTAAGCAGCCTGATCGTCACGTAAAGTTTCTAACTCAACACCTAATTTTGCTAAGTGCAAAGCAGCCACTTTTTCATCTAAATGTTTTGGTAACATATAAACGTCATTGTTGTAAGCAGCGCTGTTTTTCCATAATTCGATTTGTGCCAAAGTCTGGTTTGTAAATGAGTTACTCATTACAAAACTTGGGTGACCTGTAGCACAACCAAGGTTTACTAAACGACCTTCAGCCAGGATAATAATATCTTTTCCAGCGATTGTATATTTGTCAACCTGAGGTTTGATTTCGATTTTAGATGCACCGTGGTTTTTGTTTAACCAAGCCATATCAATTTCGTTATCAAAGTGACCAATGTTACAAACAACAGTTTTGTCTTTCATTTGCTCGAAGTGCTCTCCAAGAACGATATCTTTGTTTCCTGTAGTGGTAATGATGATATCAGCATTAGCAATTACAGTGTTTAATTTTTTAACTTCATAACCGTCCATTGCAGCTTGTAGAGCACAAATTGGGTCAATTTCAGTAACAGTTACAATAGATCCCGCACCTCTAAAAGAAGCAGCAGTTCCTTTTCCAACATCACCGTATCCGCAAACGATTACTCTTTTTCCAGCCAACATTAAGTCAGTTGCACGACGTACAGCATCTACAGCAGATTCTTTACAACCGTATTTGTTATCAAATTTAGATTTAGTAACAGAGTCGTTAATGTTAATTGCAGGCATTGGCAACGTTCCGGCTTTTACTCTTTCGTAAAGTCTGTGAACTCCAGTTGTAGTTTCTTCAGACAATCCTTTGATTCCAGGAACCAATTCCGGGAAACGGTCAATAACCATGTTTGTTAAATCGCCGCCATCATCCAAAATCATGTTCAATGGTTTTCTGTCTTCACCAAAGAATAAAGTTTGCTCAATACACCAGTCAAATGATTGTTCGTCAAGACCTTTCCAAGCGTAAACCTGAATTCCTGCAGCAGCAATAGCAGCAGCAGCCTGATCTTGTGTAGAGAAAATGTTACAAGAAGACCAAGTAACCTCTGCACCAAGAGCGATTAAAGTTTCGATCAAAACTGCAGTTTGGATTGTCATATGCAGACATCCGGCGATACGAGCACCTTTAAGCGGTTGTTCGTCTTTATATTCAGCACGAAGCGCCATTAAACCTGGCATTTCAGCTTCAGCTAGTTCAATTTCTTTTCTTCCCCAAGCCGCTAGAGAGATGTCTTTTACTTTGAAAGCCACAAAAGGCGTAGTTGTAGTACTCATTTATAGTATATTTGTAATTGTAAAATTTTTGCAAATTTACGGAATACCTTTTGAATTTTTACTATTTCTGTAAGATTTGTGAAATGTTTAATTTCTTAATCTTTAGAACATTAGTTTGTGAATTGGTTTTTACCATATAAGTGATATAAGTTCATTTAAAAAAGGATTCATAAACGATTACCTTTACTGCGAATTTCTTATATTTACTTATACATTTTTTTGACCCACAGTTATATTTTCTTAAATAACTTAGATGGTTTAAAAAGAGACACGAATAACTCATAACGTACACTTTACAACAATGCCTTTATTTCAAACCATACAATGCAACACAACAACTAAACTTTTAATTTGGGAAATAACCGAATCTTTTGAGGAGTTATTAAGCAAAGTGGTGTTGAAAGAAAAAACTCAGAAAAGACTTGACGGAATGAAATCGCAGCTGCATCAGCGTGCTTTTTTGAGTGTTCGTATGCTGATTCAGGAAATGGGTTTTACAGATAAAGATTTGCATTATGACGAATTTGGAAAACCGTATTTTGATTGTCATAATTATATTTCGATTACGCATTCGTATCATTTTGCAGCCATAATCATAAGTCATGAAACCGTAGGAATTGACATGGAATTACAGCGCGAAAAAATCCTTCGCATCGCCGATAAATTTGTTGATACCGAATTTGAATACTTAAATCCTAATGTTTTACAGGAATACGTAAAAAAACTTACCGTAATCTGGGGTGCGAAAGAAGCCATCTTTAAAATCAGAAACGAAAAAGGAATCAGTTTTAAAGATCATATCAGAGTGGGAGATTTTTCTTTAGAAAAGCCTCAAACTCAGGCAAGTCTTCATTTTGATGATTTGATTAAAGATTTTAATGTGCATTACCAGGAAATCAAATCAGATCATTTCGATGGGAATTTTACTTTGGTGTATGCTTTTGAGAAATAGTTTTTTTGAGAATACTCCCATATTAAAAAATCAAATTCCAAATCTGGGATTTGTGTCAAGCAGAATCTTGTCATTTCGACCGAAGGGAGAATCTCACTCGGGATTCGACAAAGATTGGAGATTTTCATTGCAGAGTTTCTAGTGTGATTTCGACCGACGGGAGAAATCACAAAAACTAAACTTCACTTTCCTTTTGTCGATGTTGAAACATACTGACGTACAAAAAAGTACTCATTTTTCGAGCACGTCTTTTTAAGGTTTCTACGTTTTCGCCTTCAAAATGTTCGTCTAATGTCTGTGCCCAATGATTCAGCCAGATTCCGAATTCATTTGCTGTGATTTTTTCGTCAAAATGAGCGTCAACTTCATTGTGAACCACATGCGGATTGCCTTTGTATTTTTTTACGGCAAACAAATTAGTTTCCCAAAAATCAGTCAGTTTTTCGAGATGTGCATCCCAGTCTTTAATCATTGTGTTAAAATAAAAGCCGATTTCGATATCGGCTCTTATCTTAGCATAGAACTGATGTACTAAAAAAGAAATATCAGCTCTGTTTTCTATTTGTTTTTTCATACTATGAAATTATTTAGAATGATAAATAAAATACTTAATACAACACTTGTTAGAATGAAATTAAATACCACTTTGTGTTTCATTTGTGCTAAAATAGAGGTATTTGCTAATATACAAGCTAAAACAATAATTGCCAATTGTATCATTTGGCCAATTGAGGTTCCGTGTGAAAGAATATACATGGCAGCAGCTGCGCCTAAACAGCTTTGGCCAATTACAGCCATTGTTGCAGAACCAATATAATTTTTATTGAAATTTTCGAATGTTGTTTGATATAGTGTCATGATATTGTGATTTTTATACCACAAAAGTACAGGCACTATAACGCTGCGTTTTATGACTTAAATCATAAAACAAAAACTATTTTAGCGGTATACTTTTCTGTTTATAATCTTCAAAACACCCTTTTTTTCCAGCGCTTTAATGGTTCTAATAACAGTTTCTACCCGCAGACCGGTTAAGTCGCCAATTTGCTGTCGGGTGAAGTTAATAAGATAACCGTTATCATCTTTTTTAAAATTAAAGTAAGCAATTCCGTGATCAATTAATTTCAAAACACGATGTTCGGGCTCATGCGTAGACATCTCTGCCGCCATAACCGATTTGTAATACAATCGCTGTGCTAAATTCTCAATTATTTTAATACTGACTGTGGGATTTTCTTCCAGTAATTTCATAAAACTTATTTTAGAAAGAAGATAGATTTTTGCATCTTCCACAGCAATAGCATTGGCAGGATATTTCTGATTCAGAAACAAAGGCGGTTCTCCAAATGACTGGTCTTTGTAAAAAATTCCCTGAATAAATTCGCGCCCATCATCATTGTAATTACTCATTTTTACTTCGCCCGAAATCACTTGATAATAATGCGTGGGCAGATACCCTTCTTCAAAAATAATTTCACTTTTTTCAAAAGACTTTTTTGAAGCATCGTATTTTTCTAACAATTCGGGAGCAATCATAAACTTGTTTCTTTGGTTATCAAAATTGATTTCACAAATATAATTCATTCAAAATAGTTCTTCTACATTAAAAAACTTTTACTTTTACGCCCATTATGCAGCAACAATTACTCAATATACACCAAGAGATTTTAGAGGCGAAAAGAGAGGGGCGAAAATTACTGGCAATTCTTTTAGATCCTGACAAAATTAATTTGGAGAATTTAGACCATTTAGTAGTCAAAATAAACCAGTCGCCGGCAACTCATCTCTTTGTGGGAGGAAGTATTGTAACAGCCCAAATACTGGAAGAGTTAATTTTAGAGTTGAAACAAAAAACCAATTTGCCTGTTGTTATATTTCCGGGCGATCCGTCGCAGATTTCACCTCAGGCCGATGCTATTTTGTTTCTTTCTTTATTGTCCGGACGAAATCCGGATTATCTCATCGAATATCAGGTTCAGGCAGCGCCCATTCTTAAAAAAACAAATCTGGAAGTAATTTCGACCGGGTATATTTTGATAGAAAGCGGCAATGAAACGGCCGTTGCCCGAGTGAGCAAAACAAAACCTCTTAATCGTGAAAATCTTGAGTTGGTTTTAGCAACCGCCCAAGCAGGAGAAATGTTAGGAAACAAACTAATGTATTTGGAGGCTGGGAGCGGCGCAAAAAATGCCGTGCCATTGAAAATGATCGAATTGATTGCCAAAAATATCGAAATACCTATAATTGTTGGAGGAGGAATTGTAGATTTACATGGAATTAAAAAAGCATATAAAGCTGGTGCTGACTTAGTGGTGATTGGAACTGCTTTTGAGAATAACAGCCATTTTTTTGACGCATAAAAAACCAAAATAACCAACCAAAATGATAGACTTTTTCCTCAATAGTTACAAAAATGCTCCCTTGTGGCATATCGCTCTGGAGTTTTTAGTCTTTGTTTTCGGAATTTTAAGTGTTTGGTTTGCTAAAAAAGAAAATATCTGGGTATATCCAACAGGCTTAGTTGCTACTGTAATTTCAGTTTACCTGTTATACATTGCCGGTTATATAGGAGATATGATTATCAACGGCTATTTTTCGATAATGAGTATTTATGGCTGGTACGTTTGGGCAAAAGGAGGAACCGTAGATCAAAGCCTTCCCATAACAAGAACAAATTTCAGTGAAAAAATAATTGGTATTTTGTTGTTTTTTGTAACTGTTTTTGTAGTTTTCGGCATTTATAAATATTTTGATTACGAAATCAAAAATGACAATTATGTCGACATGATTTCGTCAGGCATATTTTTTGCGGGAATGTGGTACATGGCCAAGAAAAAAATCGAAAACTGGACACTTTGGATTATTGGCGACATTATTGTAGTGCCTCTTTACGCCTATAGAGGCTTAGGGATGCTGTCACTTCAGTATTTAATTTTTACAATTTTGGCTATTGCAGCTTATTTAGAATGGAGAAAAATCTTAGACAGCAAAAAACAACAATAATAAAAATTGCTTTATTTGGACCTGAAAGTACAGGTAAAACAACTTTGGCAAAACAACTTGCAGCACATTATGAAACCGAATGGGTTCCAGAGTTTGCACGCGATTATCTACAAGAAAAGTGGGAAGAAAATCAACACATTTGTGTGGCTGATGACATGCTGCCTATCGCAAAAGGCCAAGTTGTATTAGAGAATCAAAAACTTGCCGCAGCTAATAAATACTTGTTTTCTGATACCAATTTACTGGTTACCAAAGTTTTTTCTGAAATGTATTACGGTTTTTGTGATCCCGTTTTAAACGAAGCAGCCTTAGAACATGAGTACGATTTATTTTTCCTTACAGATATTGATGTGCCTTGGGAAAAAGATGATATCAGAGATACACCTAAAGGAAGGGAAACTGTATTTTCTGTTTTTAAACAAACTTTAATAGATAACAATAAACCCTTTATTACTCTTTCCGGCAGTAAAGAAGATCGTTTGGCGAAAGCAACGGCTATTATTGATGATTTAACAAATGCCAAGCAAAACGGATTTTCTTCGGCTGATTTTATTCAAATCTATGAAAAAGGCATTTCCTTTGACACCATAAGTGAACAGCAAAAGATTCTTAAGTCTGGAATTGCGAAGAGCAGCCTAATTAGTCCGGCTTTAATTGGTAACGGAATTTTAAGTTTATCAGAAGCTGATTTCGAAGAAAAAGCAGCATTTTTTGATAATGAGAAAACAAATTTAAAAATAAAAAAATTCGTTCCGGCTTCTGGAGCTGCAACAAGAATGTTTAAGTTTTTAAGGGCTTTTTTGAATGATTTTGATTATGAAAAAGAAACTATAAATGCTTACATCAACAGGAAAAAAAATAAAGAACTTCCAATTTTTATTGTAGCCATGGAAAAGTTTCCATTTTTTAAAACTGTAGATAAAAAGCTAAAAACGATTTATCCTGATTTTGAAACTTTGGACAGAGATGTTAAAAACTATTATTTTATAAAAACATTATTGTCTTCTGACCATTTTGATTTTGCAAATAAGCCAAAAGCAGTTTTGCCTTTTCATAAATATAAAACCCACATCGCTAATCCGATAGAAGAACATTTGAATGAGTGTGCGCATTATGCTGCATCTAAGCAGGTTTCGCATCTCCACTTTACAGTTTCTGAAGCGCATCAGGATTTATTTGAAAAAGCAGTAGAATTAGTAAAAGAAAAAGTAGAAAACAATTCCGAGATTGAAATTAAAATTCGATACTCTTATCAAAATAAAAGTACAGATTCTATTACTTTAGACACAAAAAATAAATTTGTCCGCGATAAAAACGGATCACTTGTTTTTAGACCAGGCGGGCATGGCGCTTTGATTCAAAACCTTAATGATCTGGATGCCGATATTATTTTTATTAAAAATATTGACAATGTGATTCAGAATCATATTGAAAAAACCACACTTTATAAAAAAGCGCTGGCCGGTATTTTAATTGAAGCACAACAAAAAGTTTTTACTTATTTAAGAGCTATTGAAAAACAAGAAATAAAAGAAGAAGATATTGTTGAAATTACACTTTTTTTATCTGAAAAACTGAATATTTCACTGACAGCTGATTTTGATAAATTTACTTTTGAAAATAAAATAAATAAAATCAAAGAGCTGTTAGACAGGCCAATTCGCGTTTGCGGTATGGTAAAAAATGAAGGAGAACCCGGTGGAGGTCCGTTTTGGGTGATGAATGATGAAGGAAAAGTTTCGCTACAAATTGTAGAAGCATCGCAAGTAGATGCTTCGAACAAAAAACAACTTAAAATTTTAGCCGAAGCAACTCATTTTAACCCGGTTGACCTAGTGTGCGGTATTAAAAATTATAAAAATGAAAAATTTGATCTGCCACAATTCGTAGATCATAAAGCAGGATTTATTGTAGAAAAAAGCCTTGAAGGAAAAGACGTTAAAAGCTATGAATTGCCAGGTTTATGGAATGGTGCAATGGCCAACTGGCTGACTATCTTTGCGGCAGTTCCCTTAATCACTTTTAATCCGGTAAAAACGGTAAACGATTTATTAAAACCAGCGCATCAGCCACAATAATGGAGATCGATAAAATCATATCAGAGTTGAGTTTTAAAGCCGTTCGAAGCAGTGGAGCCGGCGGACAAAACGTAAACAAAGTATCCTCAAAAGTAGTTCTGACTTTTGATCTAAATGCTTCTCAGGCTTTATCTGAAGAAGAAAAACTGCTTTTGCAAACTAATATTGGTGCGCGTTTAACAACTGAAAATATATTGATTTTAAACTGCGATGAAGACAGAAGCCAGCTTAAAAATAAAGATATTGTTGTAAAACGTTTTCTGGAAATCATCAAAAAAGGCTTGTTTGTTCCCAAAGTTCGTAAAGCAACTAAGATTCCGAAATCAGTTATTAAAAAGCGAATCAAAGACAAAAAGAATGTTTCTGAAATAAAACAATCAAGAAAAAAACCTGATTTTTAGCATTAAGAATATTGAATTAAGTATTTAAAAATCTAAAAACGTAATACATTTATCTTAATACTTTTCTATATTTGCATCGTCTCAAAGGGGTGCTCTAAATAACGAGCTGAGATCATACCCAACGAACCTGAGCGAGTAATGTCGCTAAGGGAAAAAAACGACAATTTTTAGTTTGTACTATCCTATTTTGTCGGGAACACATTTATTAATTTAACCAAAAGAATAATTCCCCCTTTTATTCGTAATTCTTTACGGATGAAAACTATTATTAAAGGTACTAAGGTACTAAGTTACAAAGGTTCAAAAGTTCAAAAAATGAACAGAGCCAAATCTATTTTCTTTCTTCTTTCTTCTATTTTCTTTTCTCAATTCTCTTTTTCACAAGAACAAGATTCTACCAAAGTTAATCAGCTTGATGATGTATTGGTTTCGGATGTTCGTGTAACGACAAAAACGCCGGTTTCTTTTAGTAATTTGGATAAAAAAGAAATAAAACTTCGGAATTTAGGACAGGATATCCCTATTTTAATGAATTATCTGCCATCTGTAGTGACAACTTCTGATGCAGGAGGAGGAATTGGTTATACTGGAATCAGAGTCCGCGGCAGCGATGCTACAAGGGTAAATGTTACCATAAACGGAATTCCATACAACGATTCTGAAAGCCAGGGAACTTTTTGGGTAAATATGCCTGATTTTGCTTCTTCGGTAGAAAGTCTGCAATTGCAGCGCGGTGTAGGAACTTCTACCAATGGCTCTGGTGCTTTTGGAGCGAGTTTAAACATGCTTACAGATAGTTATGCCTCTAAGCCAACTGGAGAAATTTCCAGCTCTTACGGAAGCTTTAATTCAAATAAAAACACTGTAAAATTTAGTACTGGCTTATTAAACGATCATTTTGAACTTGCAGGTCGATTGTCTACTGTTAAATCTGACGGTTACGTTGATCGTGCCAGTTCTGATTTAAAATCATATTTTTTGCAGGGAACTTATGTTGGCCGCACTACTTTAATAAAAGCCTTGGTTTTTGGAGGAACTCAAAAAACATATCAAGCCTGGAATGGAATTGATGGTGAAAAGCTAAATTCAGACCGACGATACAATTCGGCGGGAGAATATACAGATGAATTTGGAGACACGCGTTACTATGACAATGAAACTGATAATTACAATCAGGATCATTATCAATTGCACTGGAGTGAATCTATTTCTGATAAATGGAGTACGAATCTTGCACTTCATTATACAAAAGGAAAAGGTTATTTTGAAAATTACAAGCCAGATGCGGCCATGTCTGAATACAATTTAACTCCGGTTGGAGCTATTACCGAAACAGATTTAATTCGTCAGAAATGGTTAGACAATGATTTTTACGGAACTACTTTCTCTGCAAAATATAAAGATGAAAAATTTGATGTTATTCTTGGCGGAGGATGGAATAAATACGAAGGCGATCATTTTGGAAAAGTGATCTGGGCGAGATACGCATCACAATCAGAATTGGGGGATCATTACTATGATGATTATTCGGCTAAGACCGATGGAAATATTTTTGCTAAAGCCAATTATCAATTTACTGAAAAATTGAGTTTCTACGGAGATTTACAATTCAGAAGAGTGACTTATAAAGCGAATAGTATTGAAACTGGTTTGGTAGATGACGACTTCAATTTCTTTAACCCGAAAGCAGGTTTGAATTATGAAATCAATCAAAAAAACACCCTTTACTTTTCTTATGCTCGTGCCAATCGTGAACCTAACAGAACAGATTACGAAGGCGGGAATGTAAAACCTGAAAAATTGAATGATTTTGAGTTAGGGTGGAGATTCAATTCAGAGAAATTCCAATTGAATTCAAACTTCTATTATATGGCTTACAAAGATCAATTGATTCTGACGGGAAGACTAGATGATGTTGGAGCGCCAATTCGTTCGAATACCGATAAAAGTTACCGTTTAGGTTTTGAAGTTGATGCCACGATTAAACTTTCTGATAAATTCATCCTGCGTCCAAATTTCACTTTAAGTGACAACAAAAATGTAGATTTGGCTGTCGATGGCGAGAATTACGGAACAACAGATATTGCGTATTCACCATCGGTTATTGCAGGAAATATTATTGTTTATAGTCCCATTGAAAATTTACATGTTTCATTATTGCAGAAATATGTTGGGGAACAATACATGAATAACATCGAATTGCCGGCAGCAAAACTGGCAGATTATTTTGTAAACGATTTGAATGTTTCTTTTGAAATAAAACCAAAATCAATTTTTAAATCGATACTGATTACAGGTTTGGTCAATAATATTCTGGATAAAAAATATGTTTCAAACGGAGCAATGTGGGATATCTACCCCTACTATTATCCTCAGGCGGGGATTAATTTCCTGGCCGGATTGACTTTGAAATTCTAAAAGAACAGTTTGTAAAAAAAAAGCCTGAAAGTTTTAAATTTTCAGGCTTTTTTTTAATTATAAACGCGAATAACAGTACCACTGACTTCAACGCGATATTGTTTGAGCGGATATTCTTTACCGCCCAGTCCGGTGTACAAATTATATTTAGCTTTATCACAAGAACATACGGCAAACAAATCTTCGATTGTCATTGCGGTGCAGGAAGTTAAAGCTTGATTAGGGCAGGCGGCATCAAATGCATTATAAGTATTAATTCCGGTACTGAAAACAATAACACCCTTAGCGCCATAACCGGGTACAATAACCCCATTTCCTGCATATTTAAGATCTGAATAAGCCGGAAGGCTTGTATTTATTGTAAAATTGACCGAATAATTGGGAATGTAAGGATTATTATTACTGCGTTCGCTGTCACTGCAGGAGAAAAATACAGCGGTAAGTACGAGGAATAGCCAGAATTTTTTCATTATTATAGAAAGTATTAGTGAAACAAAAATAAATTATTTAGGTTTGAAATCTATATGATTAACATATAATTATGTACTATTAAAAATAATAGTATATTTGTATTACAAAATCCCGTTCCGATGGGATTTTTTGTATTTATATAAACGATGAAGTTATGAGTAAAGTATCTTATTATACCGCAGAAGGATTAAAAAAATTAAAAGATGAGCTGGAGCATTTAAAAAGTGTAATGCGCCCAAAGGCATCTCAGGATATAGCAGAAGCAAGAGACAAAGGTGATTTATCTGAAAACGCCGAATATGACGCAGCAAAAGAAGCGCAGGGTTTATTAGAAATGAGAATTTCTAAATTAGAAGAAGTGTATTCTAATGCAAGATTAATAGACGAATCACAATTGGATGTTTCGAAGGCATTGGTGCTTTCTAATGTAAAAATTAAGAACCAAAGCAATGGAATGGAAATGAAATATACGCTCGTTGCTGAAAGTGAAGCGGACCTGAAAACTGGAAAAATTTCAGTTACCTCTCCTATTGGAAAAGGTCTGCTGGGAAAATCTGTTGGAGAAGTAGCCGAAATTACAGTTCCAAATGGAGTGTTGAAATTCGAAATCCTTGAAATTTCAAGAGACTAAGTCATTGCGAGGAACATAGCAATCTCACTATTATTTTTTAAAATTAAAAAATGAGCACAATATTTACCAAAATAGTACAAGGAGAAATTCCATCTTATAAAGTTGCTGAAGATGATAATTTTTTGGCATTTTTAGATGTAAATCCAAATGCGAAAGGACACACGCTTTGTATTCCGAAACAAGAAATCGATAAGATTTTTGATATGGAGGATGAGTTGTATTTAGGATTAATGCAATTTTCTAAGAAAGTTGCAATTGCTTTAGAGAAAGCAGTTCCGTGCAAAAGAGTCGGAATGGCCGTTGTAGGACTGGAAGTTCCTCACACACACGTACATTTAATTCCGTTAAACAATATGGATGAAATGCGTTTTCAAAATAAAGTCTCACTTTCTAAAGAGGAATTTGAAGCTTTAGCAAAAAGCATTCAGGGCAATCTTTAAAACTATAAAGGTTTCGACTTCGCATTGCCTAAAAAAAACACCAATTCAAATTTAATCTGTATCGTTTATTTAGGACTAGTCATATTGATAAATTTAATCTAAAACTTGATATAATGAAGGTTTTAGTGAAAAATGCAATTGATATTTATAATAACAAAAGACCACATTATTCTAATTATATGCTAACTCCAAGTCAAATGCATCAAC
>Ga0247811_1000162_pt1 | contig 23358 bp, 22 predicted proteins | sample UWRJL134311R1_FD_189018 | JGI IMG/M metagenome (GOLD analysis project Ga0247811, IMG submission 189018) | Plant litter microbial communities from Arlington Agricultural Research Station in Wisconsin, United States - UWRJ-L134-311R-1 | ecosystem: Environmental > Terrestrial > Plant litter >...
AGCGGTTTTCCTTTACGCACGGCAATGGCACGACCCAGATTGGAACTGCCGTATCGATGCTTGATAACTGCCCGCATGCTCAGCATGAAGTGGCTGCCGGTGGCATAGAGGCTTTTAGGGTGCTTGCGGATAGCAACGAAATAACAGACGAGGATGAAGTCGAAGAAGAAAAAACCGAGGAGATAGCAGATCAGAGTGAGGCAAAGCAGCCCAGTGAGACCCCAAGCCCATCCGAATCCGAGGATACTCCGACCGCAAAAACTGTCGAAAAACCTGGTAAGGCATCTGTTGAAAAAACAGCTGAAAAGTCAGCACTTGTTGTCGAAAAATCTTCTGAAGCGGTCCAGGAATCACCGCAAGAAATTGTCGTCGAGAAAGCTGCATCACCCGACGTCTCGCCCGCGCCAGCGGCTGAAGTTGCACCTGAGGCCGTGCTTGCGATTGCGCCAGAACGTAGTGTGGAATCTACGGTAGTCGAAGCGCTCCCCCCTTCTGAAAACGCTGAGTCTATTGCAGTACCTGACGAAGCAGAAATGAAAGTACAAGCAATCGAATCTGCGCGCGCACTGACGGCTGCGCTATTTGTAGATGTACCACTGCAATCAGAACCTGTGGAGAGTGAGGTGTTGGGGCAGCTTGAAAATAAACCTACTGTTATTGAGGCCGTTATGAGTACTGCGATAGAGGCCGACGTCGAGCCTGATCTTGTTTTCGAGGAAGTGCGGGCGACAGAAACCAGCGAACTCCTTGAACAGCCCGAATTCGCAGAATTTGTTGAATTATTTGTCGATGAAACCGAAGCGCCCGTTGAAACATACGAAGAAGTATTCGCCATAGTCCAAGAGGAACAAGACGTACCTGTCGAGATCGCACTGGCGCAATTGATCGATGTCCCACTTGAAATTATGTTTAGCGAGCAGGCTGCAACTGCTAACGATGCGTCGCAAGATCAGATCGAGACAGCAAGTGAAGCCGAAATCGAGGCTCAACTGGATTGCGCCTATACGCCCGAAACCTTCAAGCGCGCGATGATACGTCTACGGATCGAACTTGCCTACGTGGACATCGACGAGACTGTGACATTCGAACAACTGCCTGAGTCATTAAAGCTGCAGCTCATCGACCTACTGTATCGTCTGGGCTACGATGACGCCTTCAGTGCGATGCAAGATTTGATGCAACGCCATGGCCTAGAGTACCTGCTGTATTTCATCTCACAAGTCGGCGTGAACATGGAGCGAACAGCTCGACAACACACCGCGGTGACCGCTCGAAAGAAAAAGCAGCACGCTGATTCTGGGTACACCAAAACGCACTCAAAGATTGCGCAATTTGTCATTGATTCCCTGCGCCCTATGCAGAACGTAGTAAATAATACATTGTTTATAACTCCCTGATAGGTCGCTTGAAGAGAGCATGCAGCTGCATGAAAATTGCTTGATTGTATTTTTTTTCACAACGCCTGGGCGTACAGTAAATACAGATACTATGATAGTGCGAGAATGTGTATGCAGCAGAAACAGCCAACGCGGAAATACGCTAGGCGTCGGAAATTGGCGCTTATATTACCGGGCCATAATGAAGAACTTATCATTGGAGCAACCATTGACTCCGCCGTTGCTGCAGGCCTCTCTATCAGTGACATCTATGTCGTAGACGACGCATCTACAGATAAGACCCGTCGGATCGCGGTGTCGAAACTCTCACGCAAGAATGTCTTAACCGTCAAACGAAGTGGTAAGGCGCGCGCGGTTTCAAAAGCTATCAAACGGTTCAAGATCGTGCAGCGGTATACATGGGTGCATGTTGCGGATGCCGATAGTATTTTTTGTCCTGAGTATTTTCGCATTTACCGACGGCACCTGAACATGCGGCAGTACTCGGCAGCAGTCGGATTCGTGCAAAGTATGCGCGGCAACTGGATAGCAATCTACCGGAGCTTTAGTTATACCTACGGGCAACATATTTTTCGCCGCATCCAGTCGTGGTTTGGGATGATCGCAGTGCTGCCTGGGCCAGTGACGTGTTTTAAATGCGATATTATTCCACAGCTCAACTTTCAATCTGGCAGCTTAACTGAAGATTTCGACCTGACGTTGCAGATTCATCGTAAGCACCTCGGGCGGATTCGTTTTATTCCCGAAGCCGTCAATTTCACACAGGATCCGCGTACTGTCCACGACTTTTATGCGCAAACACTGCGCTGGCAACGAGGCTTTTTCCAAGGCCTGCGCACCTATCACATCGGGTTGCGTCCGCAACTGGTTGATGTGGGTGTTGCGTATCAGATGTCCGAAAGCACGATCTACCTGTTTCAGCTTCTGATTCTGACTCCACTGCTGCTGATGACGCCCAACACACACGGGGTGCTTTTTTTGGTGTTAGTCGGTGATTATATTGCGGTCAGTTGTCTGGCGATCTTTTCGGCACTGGCAGCAAAGCGACCGAGCATCCTGCTGGCGTTGGCCTATTTTTATGTGTTGCGTTTTGTTGAATTGGCTGGGTTTGTGCAGTCATTTATTGAAATATTTATCTTACGCAAGTTTCGTACGACAACGCTCGGCTGGCGAACCGAAGGCCGACGCTACGCCGTACATTCACAGGATATACAAAACTTACAATGAAACAGAAACCTTCTACTTCCCCACTAGACCTGATCCAATTACGCAAAAACATAAAAGCTGCGACGCCTTTCGTGCTGGTGTGTGGAATCGTTGCGCTACTGTACTTTCTGTATCGTACGGTGCTACTAGCGGTGCCGGTTGTCTCGTTGCAACAGCAGGTAGTGCATCCACACGGTGATGCCTCGATTGTCTGTGGCCAAGAAGAGGGCGATGCGAAAAAGGATCCAGCACCTGTCTATTCTGCCAGCTATCAAAAACGGCTGCAGTCTGCGCCTGCACTCAGCGATAACATGATTCAAAACGCCAACCTGGAGGCGATCAACGGCGAGACTGAGCAGCCCGACGGGTATAGTCATACCCTCGAAAACGACAAAACAACATACGAATCACTGCAAGACGAAGACGGAACAAAATTTTTACGCGTGACAAGTGTCGTGAATTCGGCCATTATGCCCGCGTGGCAAAGTGACCCAGTTTCTATTGCTGCGAAGTATAGCTACGCCTACACATTTTGGTACCGCTCGTCATCGCCGGTTGATGTTACGATTGTTACGACACGATCGGACGGCCTGGACTATACGTACGTCGTCACTCTGCCCGCCGTATCGGCCTGGACTCAATTCACGGGTGAGCATACGAACGAAGACGCAGCAAAAAAATTCCAGGTTATCATATCCGGTACAGAAAAAGGCTCCGTCGATACACGTAGTTATGACTTGCACCGGATTCCTGACGCGAATCTACCAAAAGGTGTTATTAGCGTCACATTCGACGATGGTTGGGATAGTACGTATCAAAAAGCACTGCCCATACTGGAAAAATATTCAATCCCAACCACGCAGTACATTATTGCGGATGTTGCCGCGCACAACGTGTATGAATATATGAATTTTAACGAGATTAAAAAGCTTCACGACAAAGGGCACGAAATTGGATCGCACAGCCTGACGCATTGTGATCAGGTTGTACTGGACGCAAAGAGCCTTGAGGATAATGCGTTGCGCAGTAAAACATTACTAGAGGAACAAGTTGGTCCCGTGACGACTTTTGCCTATCCGCTAGGCCAGTATAATGAGCTGACGCAAACAACATATGAAAAGCACTACCCGCTGATTCGTACATCAGACGTCGGCTATAACGATCGCTATTACGACGAGACGAATATTCATTCGATGGCGGTATTACACTCAACGACAGATAAAGAATTCATGTCCTGGATTATTTATGCCAAGACCCACGGATTGTGGCTGGTGTTGTCGTATCACCGAGTTGACGCTTCGGGCGTGTATAACGTCACGGGCGCAACACTCGATGCACAAATGGCCCAGGTCCGCGCTAGCGGATTAACGGTACTTCCGCTCTCCAAGGCAGCAGCAACGGTTCGCCCACAGTAAATAAAAGGCCGCGCAATGCGGTATGATAAGTGTATGAAGAAACCTCTCGAACCACGAACAATCATTATTACCGGCGCCAGTGCGGGCATTGGCCTGGCTGCGGCGCGTGAACTGTCGCGCGATAATCGCGTCATTATCGTCGGACGATCCGAGGCGACAATAACGGTCGCAAAGGAAATGGGCGTAGAGTATTTCCGCGCTGACTACGCAGACCTACAGAGCGTACGCGTGCTGGCGGATAAGCTGCTAGCCGCTGCACCGCAGATTGATCTACTTATTAATAATGCTGGGGGCACTATGTCTGAAATGAAGCAGACAAAAGATGGTTTCGAGCAAACCGTGCAAGTGAACTATCTGGCACAATTCCTTTTGACTGACCTTCTGATGGATCGCCTGGTGAAGTCGAAAGCCGGTATCATCAACACCAGTAGCGCTGCGCATAGGTTTGCACGCCTCCACACAAAGGATATACAAGATGCGACCAGTACTTTTGTGGCGTACTCGAACACGAAACTCCTCGATCTGATTCATGCACAGGAACTAGCCCGCCGTTTCGCTAAAAAAGGCGTGCAGGCTGTTTCGTTTCACCCTGGCGTCGTGGCGTCTAACTTTGGGAACAAGACCTCCGGTCCGTTCTCGTGGATGTATAATACTGCAATTCGCCGGGTACTCCTTACCTCAGAGCAAGGTGCGGATACATTAATCTGGCTCGCTACTCACCGCGATTTATGGCAAAGTGGTGGTTACTACGCAAAGCGTAAGCTTGCATCTATTGCTGGTATCGCGAAAGATCCGACGGTCGGAACCACTATTTGGGACAAGACCAAGCTGTTGCTGAGTCTTTAGTCGAAGCGACGGCGTGAATCACGCTTCGGTTCGCGTTTGTGCTGTGGTTTCCAGCCTCTATGGGCATGGTGACGGCCAGGTGTGTGTGCGTGCCGGAACGATGATGCAACTTGATTCATGAAGTCGACCCCAAGGTGCGTCGCAAGTTTTGAGAGCTCAGACAGCTCTTTGCGATTGCCTGGTTTGATATTTTCTAAGTTGATGGTATTGCTCGCCAGTGATTGGACTTGTCGTCGAATTTGTGTAAAAGGAATATTTGGGATGCGTTTTGAGTGTGCAGTTGATAAGGCACGGCGTTCTCTTTCAAGCTGTTCGAAGATCCACTTCGCGAGCGCTTCTTGGAAGAATTTTTGGTTTTGGCGTGTGTTCTGTGTCACCGGGATGCCCGTGCCTTCGAAGACTTTCTTGCCGGCCCGTATTTGCTGACGGATCATTAAACTGCCCGATCGTGGATCATAAACCATTTTGCCCCGCTTGGTTGCAAATTGTTCAGGTGCCAAATCTACCAGCCATTCGGTGTTAACAACTGTTATGCCTTGCACCAGATGCAGCGTTTGTAAGCTCCCATCGCGAGTCGGTACTTCTAGGTCGAACGGCGTGCCGGCAATCAGCAGTGGATTACGCACCACGGTCGTGCCGGATAGTTCACGAACGGCACCGGATGTTATATGTGTAGCGTTTCCTTGATCATCAATGTTCCAGAGCTGGTCAATTTCACCGGCGATGATACAGCGCATCAAAAAGTCCTGCTCGGTATCTGTAATGGGAGTGAGGCGCGCGTCGTCGACGTCAATTTCGCTCAGGTCGTTACTCAGACGCTGCATGACTTCACGCGCCTTTAAGACATTTTTGGTAATAATACCCAGCTCTTCATGTTCATCCGGATTGATCGTATCGAGTGCTAGGTATAAGTCGTATTGCGCCAGCAGGTCAGATTTCTTTTGCCGCGTAAATTTATGCCAGCCGGTGTAGCGGGTCCCACCTTTTGCAATTCCCCCAACTTCTTGAATCGCGATGATCGCGGCAAGTTTCGTTTGGACCTCAGTGCCGTACAGCTCAGCTTCAACCAGCATGCGACCGTAACTAGATTCCACCGGATAGTGTTCCATCTTGCGACCGATACTCGTGACGTCGCCACCGTAGGTCATAGCGCCAAGTGCGACAAGGGTTTGCTTTGCCCGACGGATCGCGCCCTTGCTGGGATCATGATAGAAATCCAGCAGTTCGATATCGATGCCGACATTAGCCAGGCGAAGTGTCAGACGGTCGATGTGCTTACGAAGAATTTCCGGGGTACCGTACTCTGGTCGTTCATCGAACTTCAGACACGGCAGTACGTCGTACTGGGCCAGGATGTATTCACCTTCACGGGTGCGTCCTGCGCGACCAGCGCGTTGCAGTGAATCAGCTTGCGATATCTGGGCGATGAATAGCCCCTCTACCCCATTACGAACCTCGCTACGGCGTTCCAGCCCGCTATCAATAACAACATCAATATCGTCGATTGTGACGCTGGTCTGGGCGATATTCGTTGCAAGGATGATCTTGCCAGTGGGGTAATTTGCAAAAGCAGCTTGTTGCGCCGTAGCCTCCAGCTGGGAGTGTAAAGGAATGATTGGAATGCGCGCGGCAGTCGCTTTTTTCTCAATCGCTTCGGTAACGTCTTGAATTTCAGATTTTCCAGGCAGAAAGACAAGGATGTTGCTGTGAGTGTTTTGGATCTTGTCCATAATTTCGGCGATGACATCGCTACCAAAGCGCTTCTTGACCGCGAAGCTGCGACCCGGCACGGAGATAACTGCCGTGGTGTTGAAGTAGGCCGCGAGGGGTGCGGTGTCGATTGTCGCACTCATGATAACGACTTTAAACCGTTCGTCCTCTTGGCAACGCTTCTTCGCCCAGGCGATCAGGACTTCCATATTCTCGTTCCACTCGTGGACCTCATCTAGGATAAGAACTTGGTGCTCGCGAATACCGGCACCGGTGATTTCGCGGACTAATTGTAGGCCGTCGGTACAATATAAGATTTGCGTGCCAGGGTTGTCGTCACGCTCGTGCGCGGTGCGATAGCCAATGGTATAGTCGGCGTTTTCGCCGGTACGTGTCGCCCATTCATCACGTACACGTTTGGATAAGTTGCGTGCAGCAAGGATGCGCGGTTGGGTGACGATGACTTTTGTGTAACCATGATTGGCTAAATATTGCGGCACCTGGGTACTTTTACCCGCACCGGTTTCAGCGGTCACGATGGTGACTTGGTTGGCGTCGACAGCTTCAGTAATTGCTGCCTGAAAATCATAGATCGGTAGATCGCTGATAAAGTTCGATTCGGGAATCTCCATACGTTTATTGTACTGTACTCATGCTTATTTGCATGGGCTATTCGATTTTTCGGATGCGATGACCGGTTGCTTCGCTGACGTAGATGGTGCCGGTTGGGCTGACGACAATCCCCATAATTGTTTTAAAGCTCGCGGCTGTGCCTGTTCCATTTGTCGAAGTTGTTTGCGCGCCAGATCCTGCAAATGTCGTGACTTCGCCCGCTGGGCTAATTTTGCGTATGCGACCATTGTAGGTGTCGGCAACGTACAGCGTGCCCGCGGAATCAATTGCGAGGCCACCTGGCTGATTGAAAAGCGCCGTAGTTCCCGTTCCGTTTACATACCCATTTGTTCCACCAGCGATTGTTGTAACATCAAAAGTTGCTGAGACTTTACGAATAGGACTGCCACCCTGTGTTTGAGATATATAGACATTGTTGGCGCTATCGACGGCTATCCCCGTTGGGTAATAAAACTGCGCTGCCGTACCTGCACCATTAGCTGATCCCGAAGTGCCGGATCCGGCCGGGGCAGTGACCATGCCCGCGATAAGGTCGATGACGCGCAGGCGATCACCTCTGTCTACAACGTAGAGAAAGTTTCCGGTTGCATCCAATTCAAGGCCCATAGGGTAACTAAACTTTGCGCTTGCAAGGGCGCCGTTTGTAATGCCGCTGGAGCTGCCCGACAGTGTCGATACAAGACCAGTTGAAGTGATTTTCCGAATACGATGTGTATTGAAATCTGCAACATATATATTGTCGTTGGCATCAACCGCGACATCACTTGGATAGGCAAATTGCGCAGCTGTTCCTTGGCCGTCGGCAGTCCCCTGAGTACCGGATCCGGCGATAGTCGTTACGACGCCAGTTGCTGGGTTGATTTTGCGGATCTTGTGCCCTGTTTGTTCAGCAACGATAATGTTACCTTGGCTATCGAGGGCGAGGCCATACGGCGTGTTAAATGTTGCGCCTGTTCCTGTGCCATCGACTGAACCTGCGGTGCCAGAACCAGCTACGTAGCTAACGACTGCATTATTCGGAATCAACGCAGGTACCGCAACGGCTGTTCCCGTGTGACCGGCGCAAGGGCCACTTGTGACACGTGCGTCGGTGCTGAGGTAATGAAACGCGCCAACGCCACTTCGTGTTGTTGTTGCGGTGATACAGAAAATCGTTTCAGAGGTATAGGTGTACTGATAGGTAGTATCGCTGCTTTTTGTGATGCCAGCTGCACTCGATGAGAGCCCCGAGAGAAACGTTGGACTAAGCGTCGCGCCATTATGTAGTTGTGTGGCTGCGCTTTTTAAATCTGCTTTTAATGTTGCTTCGCCGGCGCGGGCCTGTACGCCGTTATAGGCCACAATTGTGATGGCGGCAAGAATGCCAATTACTACAATAACGATCAGTAGTTCAACGATCGTGAACCCGAGGTGCTTGTGAATTTTTATCATTATAAACAGTATAGCATTAAGCATGAGCTTCGTGACCGGCGTATACTAGGTGTAATGGTACGATTTACAGACCCAGCTCCAAAAAAGAAACGCGCGAAGAAGCCAAAGCCGGTCCACTACGCCGAAGACTTTGGCTTAGATGTTATTGATGGAGGCGATGACGATATGTTTCGCTGGTTCTTGTTGTCGTTTCTTTTTGGTAAGCCGATTCAGTCGACGGTAGCTGCGAATACCTGGCGTATTTTTATTGATCGCAAACTAGATACGCCGTGGGCAATCTTAAACACACGACATCGCCAACTCGTACATATTCTGGATGAGGGCAAATACACGCGCTACGATGAAGTGATGGCGACCGCGCTTCATAAGTGCATGGAGCGTTTAATTAGTGATTACGAGGGTTCACTGGTACTGATGTTTGAAAGCAGCGAAGACGAAGAGCAATTCTCGAAACGCCTGCAGACGCTCTACGGCGTCGGGCCAAAAACGGCCGAGATATTTATGCGCGAAACAGAAGAACTATTTGCACGCCGCCTAGAATAGTTATGCTTTTCATATAGTGCTGGTCGCAGTATCATAACTACACATGAACGAGACACACGCAGTCTTCGAGAAGGCTGTTCCCCCACCAAAAAAGTACGACCACCTTGTCGGCGATTTTATGGCGCTTGACCAGGAGGACCCGTTACGGCTTGCGGTGATACAGTACGCTCGACACATCGGCAACTACAACGCGCACTTAAAACCGATGGGTATCATTGCGCAGCGGGAAGCCGTTAAAGAGTCACACGCTGGCAATGCAACATCTACCGATACGCTGCTAAAGAATAGTAACGGACTAGTAGGCATACTGGCCTTTCCGTACCGCGATATGTTGCCGCACGACGAACTAATGATATACGGCAAGCAGCTGCTGTACGAAGCGATCAGCACGTTTAATACCCAGCAAAAGACTATCAGTTTTACCAACTTCACAATCCCTGTGATTGCAACTGGATTTGAGCGTGAATTTGGTCCCCCGCCAGAGGAAGTTGTCTATCCTTCAGAGCGGTCACCCGTGTATTCGATGTATCGTTTCGCTGAAACAATGCACAAAGCCGCAATAGTTGAAAAAGCGAGAGCCACCGCGGCTGCGAAGGCACTGAGTAAGACCGCGCTTGCAAAAGCCGGTGACACCAGCAGAGACGCTGACGCTTCGTGATTATTTTAATCCATACTTCTAAAACGATGCGCCCCGCTGCAACAGATGGCGCGCCTTCGCTCACGATTCCCGTGCTTTTGGATCATGCGGTTGCCTTGAGCACCTACGCAAAGTCACTGACCGCGAGTGAAATTCACACGACCATGCACGTGTCGGAAAAATTAGCGCATACAACGCGCGACCTGATTCAAAGCTGGTCCGACAAAGCCGGCCATCAACGTGCGGCGATCGATAGCTTCCTCGGGGATATCTACAGCGGCATGCAAGTTGGTAGTTGGACCGAAGCGGATCTGCAGTACGCTGATCAGCACCTGCGCATCTTGTCGGGTATGTATGGTATTCTTCGACCGCGCGATGGCATCTATCCCTACCGCTTGGAAATGGGCTATAAGCTGCCGGATCCTCGCTATAAAAACCTCTACAGGTTTTGGGGCGACGAAATCGCAAAAACGCTGCCTACAAACGAGCCGATCATCGATCTGACAGCCGTTGAATATGGAAAGACTGTCACGCAGTATGTTGATGCAGCGCGAATCATTGCGCCTCGCTTTTTGACCATCAGCCCCAAGACGGGTGAACCGATATTTGTCGTTGTACACGCCAAGATCGCTCGTGGTGCATTTGCAAGTTGGTTGATTCGCCACCGCATCGCTGACATCGCAAAACTGAAAACATTCGATGAGTTAGGCTACGTATATAACGCTCAGTTAAGTACCGACAAAGTCCCCGTGTTTGTCTGTGCTGAATTTGGCGGCATCGGCTTAAGCGTTCGCCTAACGTAACACGCTTCTGTATACTAGCTATATAAGGAGTGTCATGACAAAACTATATATCCCCGTCCTCGCAGGAACTACTCGTGAACAACGAAAGAGCATCTTTGCCGCCCGCCTGGTTGCGGAGGTTGGTGCGACTTTCGATGATGTCGAAACCGAAGTTATCGACCCAAAAAACTTTTACTTCCCTGGCGACGGCAACGACCCAGAGGGCAAAGATCCGCGGTATACGGCTGTCACCGAACGTGCCGACGGCTTTTTTATCGTCTTCCCAGAATATAACCACGGCTACCCTGGGACACTGAAACGTATGTTGGATAGCGAATTAAAGAATTACATTCACAAACCAGTTGCTTTTGGAGGTGTCTCATCAAGTGCTTGGGGTGGTGTTCGTGGCATCGAAGCGCTGATTCATCCCGTTCGTGAGATGGGAATGGTCGCTACCTTTGCCGACATGCAGTTCCCGAAAGTACAGGATCTATTCGACGATGACGGCACCCTGCTCAACGAAAGCTACCGCGACTATATTAAGGCTGCGTGGGTTGAATTGATCTGGATGACGAAGGTGATGAAGCACGGCCGGGACACTATCGAAAGCAAATATCATAGCTAGGTCACAGAAAATATAATTCCGCAAGGACAAGCGGCCTCTAATCTGTTATAATGGACCAGTTATGATCTCTGATATTACTATTACCGAAAAGTCTTTTGGACCAAAGTCCCTTATGTCGAACATTCGCTTCACTATTAATGATGGTGAAAAGATTGGTGTCATTGGACGCAACGGTGTTGGTAAATCAACCCTCTTTGGCATCCTGGCTGGTGACGACAAAGACTTTACCGGTGACATCGTCTACAAACCTGGCGCGGTGATTGTTGCAACGCAGCAAGAATACCACGATGTCGGCGACAAGACAGTCCTGCAATATGTCCTTCAGGGTCTTCCTGAATACTCGGCACTCAGCCATATTATTGAAACGTACCCTGAAACCATGGGTGACAACATGAAGAAGATCAACGAATATAGCGAAGCGCTGGTCCGTTTTGACGACAAAGGCTTTTATCAAATTGAAGAGCAAATCGAGCGCGAACTCGCAAACTTCCAATTGCCGGCCGTTGCGCACCGCGCGTTCTCTACCCTGTCTGGTGGTCAGAAACGCCTCGTTGAAGTCGTGAAGATTATGCACAGTGACGCGAACCTTGCACTCGTAGACGAACCGACCAACCACATGGACTATATTGCGAAGGATCAGTTTATTGAGTGGCTCAAAGGCGCACGTGAAGCAACCCTACTGATTACTCACGACCGCGACGTCCTACGCGAAGTTGACCGCATCATCGAACTGAAAGACGGTGGTTCACAGAGCTTTAAGGGCAACTACGACGCATACCTAAAGCAGAACGCGGTCTCTACCGGTTCACAAATGAATGAATTTGAAATGATCGAAAAGCGTATCACGAACCTGAAATCAAAGGTTATCGAGTACCAGCGCTTTAAGGAAAAGTCACGCCACGGTGGCACCATCCAGCGCTTCAAGCGCCTCGAAGAAGAAGGCCGCAAAGAACTGGCTGAGCTGCAAACTCGCGTCAAGCCTACCTTCTGGATCGATAAAGATTCAGTCGATAACTTGAACTACAAAGTCGCTGCCCAGTACGATAAGTTCAAGGCCAAGAACGTACGCATCAACCTGAAGTCCGATGAATCCCGCAGCAAGCACGTGCTTATCTCTGCACGCGACCTGAGCCTCGGCTATGATAAGCCACTTTTCACCGGCATTAACATCGACCTTCGTGAAGGTGAAGCCATCGAGTTCCGTGGACGTAACGGTGCAGGTAAAACCACACTGATTAAAGCGATCCTTGGCGATGACTCTGTCACTACCTACGGTGGCGAACTGGCCCTGGACACTCAAGTACGCGTCGGTATCTATGAACAAGAAGTTTCACCGACCTACTTCGAAATGCCACTTGAAGAAGCAATCGAACGCATGTACCTCGCAAAAGACCTGCCGATCTCGACGACAAAAATTCGTTCAATCATGAGCGATTACCTCTTTACTGAAGGCGACGGCAAGACACCCGTCAAACGTCTCAGTGGTGGCCAAAAAGCTCGTTTCCAATTAATTGCCATGCTTGCGAATGAGCCGCAACTGTTGATCCTCGACGAACCGACAAACCACCTTGACCTGCCATCTGTCGAAGAGCTCGAAACAGCCCTCGCACGCTACTCTGGTGCGATCATCTACGTCAGTCACGATGGCTATTTCCGCGACAAGCTGTCTGGCGAAGTGCTGAAAATCGGCGCGCAGTAACTAAGCCTGAGTATTTAAAAACGACTCCCGTGCTTATGTGCATGAGAGTCGTTTTTGATTTAGGCGTTCTTAAGTTTTAGGCTCTTAAGTTTCTTCTTTAGAAGACGTTTGCGCGCTGCGCCGTGCCAGTTTTTGTGCTTAGCCATAGTAAATTATCTTCCTTCACGCCATTTTAGAGGCACAGTTATCAGTTGTTGTTTTAACTTATTGTTTATTATACCATAGTTTACTGCTTTGCACCTCTATAATTTGGCAGTAAAACGCAAAGTGTTATAGTAAAGATATGATTAAAAAACTCTTCAACAAATTTCTGATCAAAGATAAAGTAGCCAAAGCCGAACTGACACGTGCGCACGGGATTATCATCTTGTTGAGCATTTCGCTGATGATGACATTAACGATTAGCTCAAGCCTAAAGATTCACTTCGACCCCCTGCTATCGTTCGTGTCTGTGGTGTTGCTGGCAATCGTCGCAGCCTTCTCGTTGTCAGTTGTGCTTAGTCTGAAGCGAAAAAAATAATGGCGACAGCAAAAATTTCACAGGAGTATGTTCCGGGCGTCTGTAATATCGGTCCAGCCGAACGTCGCCAGCGTCGAATGATGGGTATATATGGATCTATCGTGACGGTCGGATTATTTCTGGTGTTATTCTCGCTAGATATCAACGCGCTGTGGCGTCTACTGCTGATCATACCGGCGACGATCGCTGCAAATGGATTCTTGCAAGACCGTATGCACTTCTGCGTTGGCTTCGGCATGAAAGGTATCTTTAATGTCATCAATAGTGCTGGTGTAACGGATAACGTCGAGCTAGAAGCATTCCGCCTGGCTGATCGCCGCAAAGCAATTCAGATCGTATTGTACTCGCTTGCAATCGCACTGGCCGTGACGGCGCTCACACTGCTTGTCTAAGTACCGCGCATAAAAAAGACCCTCATCACGAGGGTCTTTTTGTTACCGTCAATTATTAACGGTAGTTTTGGTTCTGCATAGGCACGAAAGTGAAAGCTTTTCCGCTTGCACCACCACGACCAGTACGGCCGATACGGTGAACGTAGTCTTCGTAGGTAGCAGGTTGTTCGAAGTTGATCACGTGAGACACGTTAGGGATGTCGAGTCCACGAGCTGCAACGTCTGTTGCGACCATGATGCGAACTTTGTTTTCCTTAAATGACTTCAGTGCACGTTGGCGCTGTGATTGTGACTTGTTGCCGTGAATGGCAACAGATGTCATACCACTGTGCTCAAGGTGGTCAGAAAGACGTTGGACGCCAAACTTTGTTTCACCAAAGACAAGGACCTTTTCGAAGTCAGCTTGTGACAGCATGTCGACAAGGATTTCAAGTTTGTGGTCTTTGTCACGCGCTTCGACGATGTCTTGCTCAACGTGTTCGCTGGTGTCAGATGTACGGACAGATACTTCGACTGGGTCGTTTAGGAACGTGTTGACCAATGATTGGATCGTTGGTGTAATCGTTGCGCTAAAGAACATAGTCTGGCGGTCACGTGATGTCTGGTCGACGATTTCACGGATGTCGTTGATGAATCCCATGTCGAGCATACGGTCTGCTTCATCGAGGACAAGGTATTTCACTTGGTCAAGCTTTAGCTCACGGCGCTGCATAAGGTCCTTCATACGGCCTGGTGTACCGATGATGACGTGTGGACGACGGCGAAGGTCACGGATTTGACGTTCGATGTTCATACCACCGACAACAAGTGCACTAAATAGACGCATGCCGCGTGAGAATTCACGGAACTGTTCGTCGATCTGTACAGCGAGTTCACGGGTTGGAGCCATGATCAGTACTGAGTTGAAGTCTTGGGTGTTACGGATCTTCTCGATAATCGGAAGAATAAAGGCAGCTGTTTTACCAGTACCAGTGTTTGCGAGTCCGATAACGTCGCGGCCTTCAAGAATGTAAGGGATCGCTTGGTCTTGGATCGCTGAAGGGATTTTGTAACCCTTGGCAATAATGTTTTGTTGAACGTCAGGACTAAATGCAAAGTCCATAAATTCGTGCTTAGATTCGTAGACAACTTCTTCGGCTTTTGTTACCGCTTTGTTGATGAACTTGCTTGGGTGGATGTAAGCACCACGACGGTTTCCGCCGCCGCCTGAGCGACCTCGGCTTTGGTTGTTGCCACCGAATGAACGGTGTCCGGGACGTGCACCACGAGGTGCTGCTGAACGATTTTGGCCATAAGGCATAGTTTTATTTCCCTTTCTTGAGGAGAAATCAGTAAAAAATATTCTGTATAAACAGACGAACAGTGAGAACCTTTTGATTTCTCACTAGGTAAAGTCTTCGTTGACTAACCGTGAGAGGCGGTATCCATCCGGATGCGTATACTTTCATTATAGCACAAGCTACTTTGTTTGTCTAGGGGTGTAGCGCTTTTTAGGCAGTGCTTTCTTGCGGGCGTTTGTAATGGTACGCTTGAACTTCTTCTCGGCTTCGTTGTCAGCAAAGCGTGGCAGTGGCCCGTGTGCGATCACTGGCGTCTTGGATTTTTCATCCATTTCTTTAATTAGATCAACGGCGGCGGTTTCAATCAGCCACTCTCGTCCTGGTGCCGTTTCACCGATTGCTGTGATGTGCCACAACTGTTCCCCTACTTTTAGTTCTTCGGTGATTTGTAGTGGGCTCACCATCAGCAGCGGTCCACTCGGCAGCCGTTCGTTGGCTTTTTTAATGAGCGCCTCGCCTTTTTCCAGGTTGGTGACAAAAAGTTCAAGTGCGATTGAACGAATCCCTTTTGGTGTAATGCGGATCCCTTGGATATTTTGGTTGCTGACCCAGGTCACTTCCCCATTCAGTTCACGGATTTTTGTAGAGCGTAGAGTGACGCGTTCGACAATTCCTTGGATATCAAATGGTACGATCTTGACGTGGTCACCGACACCATACCACTGCTCTATCATCATAGCGCCGCCACTAACGATGTCACGCAGGATGGGACCCAGCGATGCACTAATCAGAATCAGGACAATCGCGCTGGCACCAATCAAAGCGGTCGGCGGTTCGTCTGGATGATCCAGTAACCACCAGAAGTACAAACTGGCGATGACAAGAAAGACGCGAATAAGCGCGATACTTAATACCAGATATGTTTCGTAGCGACGGTAACGGTTGACGATTGGGAGGTCTTGGCTCTTATCGGCGCGTGCGCCCATTTCGGCGACGGCCTTGCGAAGGAAATACGCCACGATACGACCCAGAATAAGTCCAATCGTCAAACAGATGACGAAGGTGAAAATGGTGTGTAAGTTAAAAAAAGTTTCCGTAATGTATTTCAGTACATCAGTACCTTGTGCGAGTGAAGATTGTATGGTGAATTCCTTTCTGCTACACGTGAGAGAGTCACATGCGAAATTATTTTTTTAGAGTATGCCCGAAGGTCATTTATACCAGTATACCCTGAGAACAAGGTCTATGCCACCCACGCGGTCGACGACGTCTTGGCCGAGGCGTATAATGGATACAATCAAAAGGAGGCACTATGTTACGAGAGAGTTTAGCATTTAGCGGATTCACGGCGAAAGATCTGGCCGCGCAGCAGGATTTTTATAGCACCGTATTAGGGCTTAATGTTGAGGACACTGGCATGGGCCTGCAAGTCCACCTAGGCGGCGATCGGATGGTATTTATCTACCAAAAAGATGATCACCAACCGGCAGCACATACAATTCTTAACTTCCCTGTCGATGATATCGATGCAGCAATTGACGAGCTTTCAGGCAAAGGTGTCGTATTTGAACGCTATCCAAACCTTCCGAGGCAGCAAGATGAGAAAGGTGTGTTAAGGGGAAAGCAGCTCGGCTATGGCCCAGATATTGCCTGGTTCAAGGACCCAGCCGGCAATATCCTGTCGATCTTAAACGGCTAAACGACGCCGACAATTAGCACGAGGGTCACGACCGCACCTACGATATAGTTCAACCAGATAAAGCGGCGCCAGCCTCTGTTGGCGGATGCCGATGTCTTGTCGGTAATCTGTAGGAATGGATAGACGTTTGCAACGTACGCGATGCCGGCGATACCGACGATCAGGGCCAAGCCACCTTGTAGGTTGATGGTAAAAATTGCCAGCGTGTAGAGGAAAGCACTTAGAAATACCGTGCTACGGGCGCCGATGACGGTAGCGATAGATTTCAAATTACCTTTACGGTCGGGAATGACGTCTTGGACCGCACCAAAGGCGTGACTGGCGATACCCCACAAGAATAGCGCCAAGGCAAACGGCCAGGCCTGCGGCTGAAAACCGGTGACGGCAATTGCAAAGATCATTGGACCGACGAAATGAATGCTGCTGGTGATCGAATCAAGGAACGGGATTTCCTTAAAACGAAACCATTTCATACTGTAGGCAACGACGAAAAAGATCACGGCAACCAGTATTACGGCAGCTAAGACCGGCGATAAGATAATCAGTGCAACCGCGAAAGGAACGGTGAGTGCAATTGAGGTCCAGATGATGGTGGGGTGGAAGCTCTTTGCTTCAAGCGCGCCTTCGATGCTATTTTTGCGCGGGTTCTGAATGTCAGATTCATAATCGAAGACGTCGTTGATGCCGTACATGAGCAGGTTATACGGGATCAAGAAGAAAAGCGTACCGATAATAAAGATGGGATCGACTCCCCCGCCCAGTACCAGGTAGGTTGCTGCGAATGGATAGGCGGTATTCACCCACGAGATAGGGCGCGCTACTTTGATCAATTGTATGATTTTATTTAGCACGGTGTGTTCCTTTCTTGGCTGCATTCTTTTCGGCCGTTCGTTCACCTAGGCGATTCCATATGAGTGGAACGATACACGCAGCGTACAGTGCGTAGAAAAAGTCTTCAATTGGCGCACCAAGCAAGTTGAAGCCCAGGATCTTTGTCGCATCGTAGTCGACAACGTTCATCAGAATAATGATCGGGTCAAAGACGAGTGTCAGTAGGAACATGGCATACAGCGTTATCCACCATGCTCGTGGCGGTTTCTGGAGCTTGTTCGGCAAGAACATGATCAGTGTTATCAGAAATAGTATGTTCAATAGAAGGTAGGTAAACATTAGGCGTTTCTCTTTTCAACGAAGCGGTAGACTAGTAGCGCAACGTATGTCAGCAGAAACAGGAAGAACAATTCTTCGACGGGAAACTCAGGAATGATGCGAAACGGCAGTGCATAGTGCGATCCGCCGTGAAAAAAGATGCCAAGTCGAATCCCGAAGATGTCCCAGACGATGAATAGCCAGACGGCAATCAACAGCGTGCTGGCGGTGCGTTTTAGGTCGTGAAAGAACGCGAGCTTGAATTTCCAGTCGACCAGTACCAAACATGCAATTGCGATCAATAACCCCGCGAGGTACGCCCACTGCATTATTGTGTTTCCTCGATGCGCATGATTGGTCCGCCTTTCTTTATTCCCATTATCCTTTTATACACTAGTTGCGCACTAATCAGGCACATTGGCAGGCCAATTCCCGGAACGGTGCTGGCGCCTACGTAGTAGAGGTTCGCAAGTTTCTTGCTTTTGTTGGGGGTTCGCCACATAGCACTTTGTTTCAGCAGGTGCGACATACCCAGCGCTGTCCCCTCCCAAGCGTTAAAGGTGGTTTTGAAATCACTGGGCCCAAATGTTTCGAGGCTGACAATGTTTTTTTCTAAGTGTGGTGCATCGATTGCCGTAGCGATTTGCGCAATAAAGCGCTTCGCGAGCTTTTGCTGCGCGACTTTGGTGATCTGCACACTGGTTGGCAGCGGGATGAGGACGAAGAGGTTCTCGTGGCCTTTTGGTGCAGTTGAGCGGTCAGTCGCGGTGGTGCGGCTGGCGTAGATCGACGCCGATTCGGGGATCTGCTTGTCGTCATAGATATCTGTGAAATTCTGTTTCCATTTGTCAACGAAGAACAAATTGTGGTGTTCTAGCTGGGGAAGGCTCCCCTTCACGCCGATGTACAGCAACAATGCAGAAATGCCGGATTCCTTTTTCTGCCAGTAGCTGTCCGGGTAGCTGCGAGCTGGGGCGTTCAAAAGCTTTGTTTCGGTGTGGTGGAGATCGGCATTTGAGATCACGATGTCGGCCGCGATACTTTTTTTGCCAATGATGATGCCGGTGGCTTTGCCGTTCTGGTGCGTAATGGACGAAACGTCGCTATTAGGGTGATAGGTCACGCCAAGTTTCTTGCCTGTGATGACCAGCAGCTCGATAATCGAGTACATTCCCTTCTTCGGATAATAGACACCCTCTTTAAAGTCTAGCGCACTCATGAGGCTGTACATGGCGGGCGCTTTAAATGGCGAGGTGCCCAGAAATACCATTGGGTATTCCAGGATCTGTTGCAGCGGCTTGGCGGTCACAAACTTTTTGACCCGTGCATGGATCGGCGTCAGTAGTAACGTTGCCATGCGGCCTGTGCTGCCCAGGACTTCTTTGTTTGCCAGGTCTGCGTAGCGCGTAAAGTTGGTATACAAGAAGTGGCGCATCGCCATCTGGTATATTTCATTACCTTCGGTGACATAGTGTTTCAGACGCTCGCCGGCGCCGGCTTCGATTTCTTCAAATGTTGCAGCGTCTTTTTCGACGTCACCTTGCACCGTAATTGCATCGTGGCTTTCGAAGAACACTTTGTAGGCGGGATCGAGCCGTGCGATGCCAAGTTCTTTTGTGACGTTAATATTAAAAAGTTCGAAATATTTTTGGAATACCTCGGGCATCAAATACCAGGAAGGTCCGGTGTCGAACGTAAAGCCCTTTGTCTGTCTTTGCCCGGCGCGTCCGCCAAGTTGTGCGTTTTTTTCGTAGACAGCGACGTGAAAGCCGGCCTTTTGTAATAAGTTAGCTGTGGCCAGGCCGCCAATACCAGCGCCGATAATAATAACGGTTTTAGGCACGACTTTTTCCTAGCGAAGTGTGCAGAAACAGCGCGGTTTTTTGTAGATCACCCACGCGGACGCGCTGTGCTTTTAGTTGCTGAGCCGGTGTTAGTTTAATTTGTTTTAATAACTGGCTGTAATACTGGTAACTAAGCTCAACGGCCTTGCGTGACGATGCAGGTAGTCGGGTGATAGTGTCGCGTGCGATGGCGAAGTCTTTTTCGATGTCATCTACGATGGCGTCTTTGGCTGCTTCATCAAATGTAGCAAACGAGCCGACGGGAAAGTACCAGCGTCCTAGTCCCTCGGCATCTGCGGCGATATCGCGCAAGAAGTTTACCTTCTGGTACGCAGCACCAAGGTGGCAGGCGCCATTTTTTAGGGCGTCGTATTGTCGTGGGTCCGCTGTAAATACTTTCAGGCACATTAGCCCCACTACTTCGGCGGAACCGTATATGTAGGTGTCATAGATTTTCTGCGTAAACTTTTGCGGCGTGATGTCCATGCGCATGCTTTCAAAGAAAGGTGCAATGAGCGCTGCGGTGATGTCGTAGTGACGCGCGGTGACGGCGAAGGCGTGCACAATAGGGTTTGAGCTATAGCCTGATTGAAGGGCTGTATATGCCTGTGCTTCGAGCTCGTTCAGTAGTGCAAGCGTGTCCTCGCCCATGTACGTGTCGACGATCTCATCAGCGATGCGCACGAATCCGTAAATGGCGTAGATGTGCGGTCGCAGCGCGGGTTGGAACAAGCGAATGCTTAATCCGAATGACGTCGAGTACTGCGTCGTAATAAGTTTGCTAGCTTTGTAACTGGCGGCGGTATAGACGTCCACTAGCGATCTCGCTTTAGGCAGAGGTCAATTAAGTGTGCGAATGCAGCGTGGTGGATGTCGTCGATTGCAAGCGCATGTAACAGTGCGTGGGTGTGTTGCTGGTAGGCGGTAATCAGTGTTTCGATTGCCTCTTTTGCGCCACTTTCAATCAGCAGTGATCGTACGACCTGTACCTCATCGGCTTTTAGGCCCTGGCGGCCAAAGAGTGCATCGAAAGTGATGCGCTGGGTTTCATCGGCAAGTTTGTAGAATTCTTCAATCAGGAGTGTTCGTTTGCCTTCGATAATATCGCTGCTGACACTTTTGCCAGAAGCCGCTTCGTTTCCGAAAATGCCGATGAGGTCATCGCGCAGTTGGTAGCCTACACCTAATTGTTCGCCGAATTGTTGCAACAGTTCAAGTTTCTCTGGATTGGCACCAGCAAGGGTTGCGCCCATCAGGAACGGGCTGACAAATGAGTAACTGGCGGTTTTTTGCTCTGCAATAATCAGCGGATTAGCAGCATCAAGTCCACGGAAAGCCGCCTCGGTATCCAGTAGTTCCCCGCCAACGACTTGGAAGATAGCTCGCGACAGTAATCGCTGGGCAGCACGTATGCGTAGCGCGCTGGCATCAGTCTCGGTCATGATGATAAAGGCTTCCGAGATCAGTAGATCACCAGCAAGGATGGCGGCACTATTTGCGTAGTGGCGGCGATCTTGTTCGTTATCGATAATCTCTTCGTAGTGATCCATGTATTCACGCGAGATATTTTTGACGCCGTAGCGGATATCGTCACGATCAATGATGTCGTCATGAATCAGCATCGCGAGGTGCAGCAGTTCTTGGGCTGCGGCCGCCGGGACGATGGTCTCGACCGGTTGGTCGCTAAAGGTTTCAAAAGTAAGCAGTGTCATGTACGAACGGAGTCGTTTACCGCCGGCAGTATATAATTTCTGGATATCTTGCCAAAGCGTTTCGTAGTGCGGGCTTATGCTGTGTGCTTCGTTTGCGCGCTGTGCTAATAGTGGTATCAAAAAGTTGTCGATTTTTAGTTTCGACGAGCTTGGAGCTAAGACACTAGCAGGGGTAAGACTGACGTTCTTCATCTCATTCCACTATACCATATGAGAAAAGGCGTCCTCATCTGGCTGGCTGCCAGACGAGAACGCCTCTACTGCCGTGTGGTGGACCGGCAGGTCTTACTCTCACCTTGCGGTTGGAGTGCGAAATGGGACAATTACTTGTCCTTTTCTTTTGTGCGCTGGATCACTTTACCGAAACTTTGCGCGTTTGTCAGTTTCTGATCGACTTGCATCGTGAGCATCAGATTCCTGGTAGTGGCGTTGTTCGTGTCATCATCCTCGTTACGATCGCACGCGGCGACGTACATGATGGAACCGTCTTCGATGGAAGCACACTCGTCGGTGGTAAAGGAGCGATATTTCAGCCCCGTCTCACCTTTTAGTAGTGAATCCCTCACCGTCATTCGGTAAAAAATCTTACCGTTTTTCGTGCTGACGGCAACAACGTCACCTACCTTGAGGTCACGCAGGTTTTGGAAGACACCCTGGTATTCGTCTGGCCAACCGTTTGGTGTGGTGTGGCCAGCGATCGTTCCAGGACAGGCTGCATCCGTTCCGAACAGTCCTCCACCGGCAAGGGTGGAATCCCATGCGAAGGTGCAGTTGAATGGATCGGGCGGCACAAACTTGTTGCCTGCAGCCACTTCCATTGCCATGGTCCATTTGATGATTGGATTATCACCTTTTTTGGTACAGAACTCTGCAGAGTCGAGGCCGATTGCCGGTATCTCGATTCGCAGCGGCACATCCGCCTTAATAACAACATCGCCCGCATCGGGTGGACGCGGCGTTGTAGTTACTGAGGGAGAAAGTGCTGGGTTGACGACCAAAACTCGATCGACACCCGTGGGTTCTGGGTGGTTCATCGGCCAGAGGTACGCGAAGTTAATCACGACCACGGAGTAAAACGAAACCAGCAAGACAAGCCCGATGGTCAATATCTTGAGTGCTACGGGCTGTTTTTCGCGCTGGATGCGTCGACGCTGGCCGTGTCGAAGCGGTTGCTTCAACGGATCAGGTGGTGTCGGTGCGCTGGGCGCTGGCGGAACCAGGTGCAATTTGGATGTTGAGGACGATTCGCTTGTGGGAGGAATCTGGTTCAACGGAGTCTCTTTTCTCTCGAAACGACTTGTATACCACTCGGTTGAGTAGTACTTGTAACTGTTGCTAATGATCCTAGCGTGAAAGGTGCATACAATTGTGCCTTTCACAAAAGGTCCACGAGTAACTGAATGATTATAGCACAAATTGGCGAAAAAGTAAATAGGCTGAGATGGAGCTGAGGTCATGTGGGCATAAAAAAAGACTCATCAAAGAGTCATGGAGTGTAGCCTCCACCGCCAGGAATATATCCTGACGGTGGAGGCTGTTTCCCAGTAACTACCTGGGGTGAATCACTTACTGCTGTGTTGCGCGACGGCGACGGCGAACCGCTACCATGGAACCAACAGCTCCCAGCAGCAACATGCTGATGATGAACGCACTGCCGTCGAGCTGCGTGGCGTCGGTGCTGGTTGCACTGACGTTAGCAGCTGCGCTGGGCGCGTCACCGTAGGCGCCGGCCTCGATGCCACCACGCGGAGTGTCCGGGTGGTCGATCGGGGTGACCGGCGGCTTGGGCGGCTTCGGCGGGTTGGTCGGGCACAGTTCGTCGTGGAACGTGTACGACC
>Ga0247811_1000163_pt1 | contig 23313 bp, 16 predicted proteins | sample UWRJL134311R1_FD_189018 | JGI IMG/M metagenome (GOLD analysis project Ga0247811, IMG submission 189018) | Plant litter microbial communities from Arlington Agricultural Research Station in Wisconsin, United States - UWRJ-L134-311R-1 | ecosystem: Environmental > Terrestrial > Plant litter >...
CGATTAACTGACAAGCCAAACGATGGAGTATGATAGTAACTTCTTTTGAATTAAGTAATACTTTTTGGCTCATAATTAAGTGTGATGTTTGGTTGGGCAAATATACGAAATCAGAATTTATTTGTTGTGGTGTTGGGTGGGGAAATATTTTTTTTTGGTTTTGGAGAGGAATTTGGAGTATGAAGTGATTTTTAAAACTATTTTAAAATTGCCACTTTAAAAATTAAAATCTTACTGTCCAGTTATAATCTTCATTAAAATTATATTTTAGCATTATACAAATATTGTATTTATTAGCAAAAATCAATTTTAATATTATTATATTAAATAAATATAAATGGAGACATATAACCAAGAAATTAAAGATTATTCAAGAGAGATTATTTGGAAGCACTCAATTGAAAACTTAACTATTAATCGAGATGAAAGTAAAATACTTAATTCGAAATACATTAATAGATTATGGGATTTTGCATTTGAAGATAGTTTAATTAAATACGGAATTGTAGATAAAGCAGATGAAAAATATTTAAAAGATTGGAATAGTTTTTCTGAACAGACTTATTCAACTAAAAAACCAGATGAATTAAAAGTTGCTTATTTATGTGGTCCGGAACCTCAAAATGATCTTAATCATTTAATCGATTTGGGAATTAGGATTGAAAATGTTTATGCTTTTGAAAGTGAAAAAACTTTATACAATCAAGCATTAAATTCACTTAAAGATACTTATCCTACTCTTAAAATTTTTAATGGCAAAATTGACCATTACTTAAAGTCCACACTTGTAAAATTTGATATAGTTTATTTAGATTTTACTTCCTCCTTATTTAGTAGGGATGCCAAACCATATCAAACGATAATTACTCTTTTTGAAAATCAATCTTTAAGCAATCTAAGCTCGTTAATTGTAAATACATGTTATCCTGATAAAAATGAAGAGAATATTAATTTTTTAACATCTTACTTTCATTATCAGGCATTCTATGAATATCAAATTTATGACTCAAAAGAGGAAAATGATAATGATGACGATGATGATAACAGCGGACGCTATATTGAAAATAATTCAACTTATGGAATATATAAAAAGAGCCAGTTTTCTCCTCATATTGACGAAAATTTTGATCATGCGTATTCAGCTTTTCAAACAAGCTTTATAATAAATTACACTAATCATATCTTACCCATTACAAATGTTATAAAAAACCCCTTACTTTTTAAAAGACTTTTTACTTCAAATCTTGATAACATAAATGAAGAAATCGCAAAGTTTGCAGAACAATCCAGATATTCAGATCCAACAAATTATTCATTACATAATTTTTTTCAAGATTTAATAAATGGAGAATCAAAGTTGGAACAAAGTTGGAAAAGTTTCATTACAAAAAAAGATTACAGTAACTATAGTATTGAAATGGCTGTTAAATTCTTTTATATGCAATTAGATGCCTCCTCAGAAGGTTTTCTTAAAATTCTGTCTGATTCTTTAAAAAAATCAATACAAGAAATAATGAAAAATATTCCTGATGCAATTGATGGCTCTCAAAAAGGATTATTTTGTGATATACCTATGATTCATTTATGGCAAGAATTAGCAATAAATCAATTAGGTTATCCATACCATCACAACACAAAATGTCATAAAAGATTCTCATATAAAGCTAAAGAACGTAAAATGTGTGTAGACATATTTACGTTTGACCAATGTAGATCGCTTTATGATTGGCTTCCAATGATTGAATATTATGGATTAGATTTAAAAATTATAGAAAGACAAATTTTAACAAGAATCTGTATTGATGCAATAGCAAAACATAGCTTACACATTTTGCAAAAGCAATATTACGGTGCTCATCTTATTGGAATTTATGAAAGAACCTGGTCTGAAAATCATCACTTTAAAAGTAGAGAAGATTTAAATAAACAATAAAAGAGTATCGCGAGAATATACACAACGATAGCGAAGGAATTCTTTCCGTGCCCGCAAAGTATATCACTCATCCTACAAATGAATCTTTATAATTTTCCTTATATTTGATAAAACAATAAAACACCAAACATCATGAGAAAAATAATCGTCATAACCATGATTACAATCGATGGCGTAATGCAGGCACCTGGTGGCCCCGAAGAAGATATTTCGGGAGGTTTTGAATATGGAGGCTGGGTGGCGCCTTTTGGAGATGAAGAATATGGCAATGTCATGCAGGAACAAATGAAACCTGCCGATATTCTTTTAGGCAGAAAAACATTTGACATTTTCGAAGATTATTGGCCCAAACACGCAGAAGGCTGGCCGGGAATTAATGAAGTTACCAAATACGTTTTGTCTTCCACCAGAAACAACTCTGATTGGGAAAATACCGAATTCCTTTCTACTATAGAAGGCATCAAAAATCTCAAAAATTCAGAAGGCGGTGACATTAAAGTTTGGGGAAGCGCTACACTTGTACAGCTTTTGCTCCAACATGATTTGGTTGATGAACTTGCACTTTTAATTTATCCTATACTTTTGGGTAAAGGGAAAAAATTATTTGATGATAGTGTAACTCCGTTGGGATTTACTTTAATTGAAAGTACCGTTACGCCAAGCGGGGTGATTGCGGTGAGCTATAAACGAGCTGGAGAAGTGAAAACAGGAACTATTGGAGAGTAAAAATGAATTTTTATCAACAGGAACTCAATCGCATCAGTAGAATCTGTTATAAAAACAAAGGACAGATCAAAACCGTTATTCGGACGAGGAACTTTATTGAAAATAATTTCGAGCAGGAACTCAGCCTGAAGCTGCTTTCTGATTGTCAATTTACTTCAAAATTTCATCTGTTACGTTTGTTTAAAAAATATTACGGCGTAACGCCCATGCAATATTTAACAGACCGAAGAATAGAAAAATCTAAAGATCTTCTGCGAAGCGGCATGACGGTAACCGAAACCTGTTTTGCTGTCGGATTTGAAAGTCCAAGTTCGTTTAGCACTTTGTTCAAAAATAAAATTGGACTTGCTCCTATTCAGTTTCAAAAAAAGCAATTTTCGCAAAGTACATTACAATTGGATTTATGAACTTGCAGCAGTCAATTTAAAAATACAAAAAGATGAAAGTAAAAGTTATAGGAATTCCGGTTCTGGATCAGGAAATTGCATTACAATTTTATACCGAAAAACTGGGTTTTATAAAAAAACACGATGTACCGTTGAGCGAAACCAGCAGATGGTTAACTGTTGTTTCAAAAGAAGAACAATTTGGAACTGAAATTTTATTAGAACCTTCTCCCAATCATTTTGAGCCTGCAAAAACCTATCAAAAAGCGCTGTTTGAAGCGGGAATTCCTTACACGCAATTTAACGTTGATAATCTTCAGGAAGAATACGAGAGACTTGTAAATCTTGGCGTAACATTCAGCATGCAGCCCACTGAAATGGGAACGGTTAAGATTGCCGTGTTTAATGATACTTGCGGCAATAATATTCAGCTTATTGAAATGCTATAATAAAATTTTGTAAAAAATACCAACAATTGGTATTTTTTACAAAATTTTAAATCATGCCAAAGAACACATCAATATTACTAGGAGATTACTTTGATAATTTTATTAATTCACAAGTAAAAACAGGGCGGTTTTCTTCGGCTAGTGAAGTTGTTCGTGCTGCATTAAGAATGTTTGAGCAAGAGGAGACAAAAAAGAGTGAATTAATTTTAACCAACTCGTCAATATTTCTTGTATCCAACTTACTTTTTTCAATCTCATCTATTTTTGACTGAGAAATCAATTGGTTTTAATACCTTTTAAAAATAAATAAATTAAATAAGAATCCGAATCTCCAAATCATAGAACTTTTGAGCCAAATTATATAAGACATTTTTTCGCTGTTTGAAGTAATTTTATTCTAACGATAATTAGAATACAAAATTCTTTTTAAAACACTAAAAACAGCAAAATCATGCAAAAGAACATTACACGTTTGTTAATGGTATTCGTAATACTATTTTCATTTACAAGTTGCGAACTAGTAGGAGATATTTTTCAAGCCGGAATGGGAGTCGGAATATTTATTGTGATTTTTGTAATCGCTATAATTATCTGGATCTTTACCCGATTTTTCAAAAGATAAAACATAAAAAAATCCCGTTCAAACGAACGGGATTTTTTTTATTCCAATTAATCTATTACAGATTGTACATTTTCTTTCTTTGTTCCTGAATCTTTTCATCATCCAGGTATTCATCAAACGTCATATAACGATCGATAACCCCGTTTGGCGTTAACTCTACTACTCTATTACCTACAGTTTGTGCAAATTCGTGGTCATGTGTTGTAAAAATCACAGAACCTTTAAAGTTTTTCAGAGAGTTGTTGAAAGCTGTAATCGACTCTAAATCTAAGTGATTCGTTGGTTCGTCAAGCATCAGGATATTAGCACGCTCCATCATCATTCGAGAAAGCATACAACGTACTTTTTCTCCTCCTGATAATACACGGCTTGTTTTTAGGGCTTCTTCTCCGGAGAAAATCATTTTTCCTAAGAAACCTCTAATAAATACCTCATCACGCTCTTCTTCTGTTTTTGCGTACTGGCGCAACCAATCTACCAAAGTTAAATCATTTTCAAAAAACGAATGGTTTTCTGCAGGCAGATACGCCTGGTTGGTTGTAATTCCCCAGTCAAAAGTTCCGGAATCCGGTTCTTGCTGTTTGTTCAAAATTTCGTAAAAAGCGGTTGTTGCGCGAGAATCTTTAGAGAACAGGACGATTTTGTCGCCTTTTGCCATATTCAAATGAACGTCTTTAAACAAAATTTCACCATCAACTGATGCTGATAAATGTTCTACATTCAAAATCTGGTCTCCGGCTTCGCGATCCTGATCAAAAATAATGGCAGGATAACGACGGCTTGAAGGTTTGATATCTGAAATATTCAGTTTAGAGATCATTTTTTTACGAGAAGTTGCCTGTTTCGATTTGGCAACGTTCGCGCTGAAACGACGAATAAATTCTTCTAATTCCTGTTTCTTTTCTTCGGCTTTTTTGTTTTGCTGTGCACGTTGTTTTGCCGCTAACTGGCTAGACTCGTACCAGAACGTATAATTTCCTGAATAGTGGTTAATTTTACCGAAATCAATATCAGAAATATGCGTACAAACCGAATCTAAAAAGTGACGGTCGTGCGATACTACGATTACTGTATTTTCATAATTTGCCAGGAAATTTTCTAACCAGGCGATGGTTTCAAAATCCAGATCGTTGGTAGGCTCATCCATAATAAGCAAATCCGGGTTTCCGAAAAGTGCCTGCGCCAAAAGCACACGAACTTTAATTTTTCCCTCAAGATCGCCCATTAAAGTATAATGATGCTCTTCATTTATTCCTAAGTTAGACAACATCGCAGCGGCATCAGAATCAGCATTCCAGCCGTTCATTTCTTCAAACTGAACCTGAAGTTCTCCAATTCTGTCGGCGTTTTTATCGTTGTAGTCTAAATAAAGTTCATCCATTTCTTTTTTAACAGCATACAAAACTTTATTTCCCATCAAAACGGTTTCCAAAACCGTATGCTCATCGAACAAGTTATGGTTTTGTGTTAAAACTGACATACGTTTTCCCGGTTCTAAGTGTATGTGCCCTGAAGTTGGGTCCATATCGCCCGAAATAATTTTAAGAAATGTAGATTTTCCAGCACCATTGGCTCCAATAACGCCGTAAATATTTCCGTGAGTGAATGTTGTATTTACTTCGTCAAACAAAATTCGTTTGCCAAATTGAACTGATAAATTATTGACTGTTAACATGAATGTCTTTTTAATTAATTTGGTGCAAAAGTACGGAAAAAGGTTCAGAGTTGCAAAGATGCAAAGGCTCTAAGTTTTATTATAAACAAACGAGCATTTTCCCGTAAAGACACCAAGGCAAGGCGAACGAATTTTACGGGGCATAAAAGCGTATTAGGGATAAAGCCAATGCTGCTTATAATTTCTTATCAACTTATATGGTTCAAAAAAAAATTATAGTTTACTTTCCTTTGCCAACGCAGCTTCTAAACTTTCGAAATTAGGCAAAACCTTAGCAATCAAACCTTGTTTATTGAGAATAAAATGGGTAGGAAAAGCATTCAACTGCAATGTTTCATTCATATAAATTTTCATGTCTGGAATGATGGAATATGAAAGTGGTTTCCTTATTAAGAATGCCTTTAATTCTTCAGGAGCATCTTCTGCCAAACTTATAAAGAGAATGTCTTTTCTGTCTTCATATTCTTCAACTAGTTTATTGACCTGCGGAAATTCTCTGATACAAGGCGTGCAGTGAATGTACCAGCATTTTATCACAACGATTTTTCCTTTCATGGATTCGTTTGAAACCCAATTTCCGTCTAAATCTTTAAAAGAAAATTTAGGAAAAGCAGTTCCTTCCATCTTAAAATTTTTCAGCGCGTCAAAAGCAATTTGATTGATTGTTGCCTTTATACTGGAATCTGATTTGGGCTGGATTTTGAATAATTTATAATGATAAACGGAATCATCTGATTTCAATCGGATTGGAATACAATTTCCGTTTGCCAATTGATCAAAAATGATTCTTTTGTGATTTCTTTAGAAAGAAGATCAAGGGCCGTAAAATCTCCGGAAAGCATGATGTTTTTGCTTTGGTAAATGGACCAGTCGCTAAAACTTTTTTGAATTTGAATGGGATCTACTTCCGGATTTCCCCATTTATCCTGGGCATCGCAATAAGAAAAAAATAAAAGAAACGTTAGAAGACCTATGAATTGCTGCATGATTTTTTGTGCCATAATTGGAATTCAAAAGTACTCAAAATCTCCATACTTTATTAGTACATTTGAGTACTATTCAATAACTAAAAACCATTTTGATGAAAAAAATACTCGTGTTTCTTTTGATAATAAGTCGTTTTAATAGTTTCTCTCAAACAGAAAAACTCTCTTATTATATCGAAAAAGACAGCCTTTTAGGAGTAAAAAATGAATCTGGTAAAATTATCATTCCAGCGGCTTACACTTTAGTCCCTTCCCTTTATGATGGAATTTTAAAAGAAGAAATTAAAGAAAATCTAATCTACTTTTTTCCGCTTCAAGAGGGTCCAAAAGTGTATGACAGAAATGGAAATTTTCTCTTTGAACCTTTTATGTTCGACAGTGGTTTTGATTATTTTAGTGAAGGATACATGCGTTTTAATGAAAACAAAAAAGTGGGTTTTGCGAATCAAAATGGCGTTAAAGTCATTCCTGCCCAATATGACTGGGTTTCTCCAGTGAATTTTGGTTTTGCTCACTATTGTAATGGCTGTTATTTTGACAGCTCCCAAGATCCTGAGCATCCGATTTTAGTGGGTGGCACTTGGGGTTACGTCGATAAAAATGGTTTGAAAATTGAACTTTCTAATCAACGAAATCATCCAAAGGATTTTGAAACTGAAAGCCATCAGTTTATTCCGTATCAATTTGTTTATAATGAAAAGGAAAAGCAAATTTTAGCTTTTTTTGAAAAGCAGAAAGCTTCAATAATTGAAATCTACAAGATGGATTGTACTGTCAAGGATTTGTATTTTGAGATTGTGGAGCGGCCTTCAAAATCAGAACCTTTTTATATTGTAAAAACATTTGAAACATGTGACCAATATTTTAATGGAGCAAATGAAACTTATGATGATTATAAAATATTTAAAGTTTCAGAAGATGGAAAAAGCTTTTATGTGACATATCTTGATTTAGTGAATCACAAAGAGTATTCTGAATATGCAGAGCGAAAAATTCCTTTGGATAAATGGATTAAGCAGCATTCGAAGAAAAACAAGCAATAAAAAAAACCTGGCAATATAATTACCAGGTTTATAATGTTCTCCTTCGGGTGAAAACCAAATAACAAATCACCCAAATTTGACACATTAATTTGAAATAAAATCTTAGATTAAAAAATAAATAACCAAACTCAATTTTAACCGTCTCTCTATCTTATTTCTATTTTATATTTTGAAAGAAGTTTGAAATTAACATCATTTGATGATAATTATCTCTACCAGAAGATCTGGCAGAGATAACTAATTACTAAACAATCAATGGTAACTACTAACTCAACCAAAATTTTAAATTAATTTTTTAAGGCTTGAATATACTGAAAGCTCCACATCGGCATGCTCTTTTGTGTTACACTGTTCAATCAGATTTTTTAAATCGTCTGCTTTTAAAGTCGATTTTTTATCCAAAACAAGTAATAATTCCTGCGATGCATCGCTTAATTTTTTTGATAAAGGCAAAATCGGCTGTACCAATGGCGCATTGGCACTCAACTCAATTAATCCCTTATTTACGGCAATCCATTTATTAAAAAATGCTGTAACTTTTGCTTTATTCTCAGGCGTTTTATTGGCTAAATATTGATTTACTGCTTCATCAAATCCTAAAGAATCTTTTGCATCAGGCGTACAGGCATCTGCAAAAAGTGTCAATGGAGAATACATTTGATATTCCGTTCCGTTTTTGTTTCTCGTGTATCCTTTTAATGGCTCACAAACATTTGAGAATTCATTTATCGATTTTATGTTTTGATTGTTGGCTATATTTCTTAAAATAACAGCTCTGTTACGAATGTGTGTTAGTCCTAATTCTTCCAGCCTAAAAGAAACTACTTCTAAACGTCTTCTCATGTCTGCCACATCGGTAATATTTTCAGCTGACCAAAGTCTTTCCGCTATTGCTGCGGTTCTCGGCCAAAGTCTTGAATCGATTGTAGTGGCAGTGGTAAGTTCTGTCCACATTGTAGCTTCGCCTCCAAGAATTCTTGCTTTTTCTTCTGCAGATAAATCGGCTCCTTTTGGCATTGGATCATTTAGATAATGACTCGCAATTGGGTACATCAAATCGATATAATATCCGTTTGACAACACTGTTTTATATCCTTTTTTTACTGCATCTACTAATGACTGGCCTGGCGCAACCCCTTCGTTTGGACCTCTCCAGGAATGTACAATTGCTTCTTTTGATAAATCCTTAGTTAAAATTTCTTCCCATCCCATCAATTGTTTTCCGTGTTTTTTAAGCATCGGAGCCAGCTGCATGGTAAAATAAGTCTGTAATTCGTGATTGGTTTTTAAATTATGTTTCTTCTTAAACTCCTGAATTTTAGGGTTTGCATCCCAATCTTTTCCTTCATTTTCATCGCCGCCAATATGGAAATACGCTCCGGGAAACAACGGACATACCTCATCAAAAAGTTCGCTTAATATTTGATATGTTTTAGGATTTGAAGGATCTAATGTTGGCGAAAAAATACCTGCATTTCTTTCAATTCCATAGGTGGCAATTGCTGTACCCTGAATATTTTTTTCAGCTGTTCCTCCGGTCAGTGTAATCACTTTGCTGCCAATTTCCGGGTAAGCAGTTAAAATGGCTGATCCGTGGCCGGGAACATCTATTTCCGGAACGATTAAAATACCTCGTTCATCGGCATATTTTACAATGTTTCTAATTTCTTCCTGTGTGTAATACAGTCCATCTGAAGCTAATTCTATTAGTTTCGTATGTTTTTTCATTTCTATTCTCCAACCCTGGTCATCTACTAAATGCCAATGAAAAACATTCATTTTCATAGCTGCCAGTCCATCAATATTTCTTTTGATAACATCAACCGGCTGAAAATGTCTTGAAGCGTCAATCATCAATCCTCTCCAGGTAAATCTTGGAAAATCTGAAATCTTTGATGTCGGAAAATAAAACGAACTGCTGTTATTCTGCAGCATTTGCAATAACGTTTCAAGGCCGTGCAAGGCACCTAAATCGCTGGTTGCATTGATTGTAATTTTGTCTGGTGTAATGTCTAAATGATAACTTTCGTCTTCATATAAGCCAATTTTACCGCTTTTAGTACAATTAATTTGAAGTGCAGCATTAGGAACTTCGTTTAATTTTGCAATAAAACCTTGTTCGAAAAAAATACCAGTCCTTCCGTCTAAACGTCGCAGAAAACGATTTGCCGCACCAAAAATTCTTGGATTAGGATTTCCGGTAATGTTTACTTTAAAATTTTTAGTTAAAGCAAAATTTCCATCGTTTACAACAACAGTCTGCGGCCACGGCATAAGGTTTAGCTGCTCTTTTTTGACTTGAGCACCAGCCGTTATACCAGCTAATAGTAGGGCTAATAAGTATTTCATTTTTATTTTTTTGAAAGATGTCGCCCTAAAGCAACATTAATTAATTAGATAAAAACAAAATTCAGAAGGGTTAGTATTGAACCTCACTTGTAACAATGAACCAATCTGAATTTTGCTAATTTGACTCGCTCTAACCGAGTCGTAAAAAAACAACTTTAGTAATCAAAACGCTTAAAAGCTTCAATTGCTTCGTATTCAGCCAATCCCAGTTCATCATATAAAATAGCTGTATTCTTATTTCTGTCTTCTGCCCTTACCCAGAATTCACGAGAATCATTTCCCTGAAACATTACCCTGTCTTTTTGAGACTGATGGTATAAAATGGCGTGGCGTTTCAATAGTACTTCAGATGGTGAAAGCGGCACTGCCATATCGATTTCATGAATGTCCCATTCGTGCCAGGCGCCTCTGTAGAGCCATAGCCAGCAGTCGTCCATGTATTTTTCTGGTTTCAATTCTTTTAAAGCGGCAAAAATGGCATTTAAGCAAACCTCATGTGTTCCGTGCGGATCAGCAAGATCTCCGGCTGCAAATACCTGATGCGGTTTTATTTTGGCGATAATATCCTTTACGATAGCAATATCTTCCGGACCTAACGGGTTTTTCTTTACTTGTCCTGTTTCATAAAAAGGAAGGTCTAAAAAATGGGTGTTTTCATCTTTTAATCCGATGTATCGCGTCGCTGCGTAAGATTCTCTTCTTCTGATAAGTCCTTTTAGTTTTCGCACTTCAAGAGAATCGATCTGATTTTCTGACTTGTTGTTCAGAAATTCAATCACCGATTTGAAATTTATTTTTATACTTTCATCAGTAACAAAATCACTGCATACTTCGGCAAATTTTAATGCTTCATCATCTGTCACGGCAATATTGCCAGAGGTTTGATATACAACGTGTACATCGTGGCCCTGTTTGATTAATTTGGAGAAAGTCCCTCCCATCGAAATCACGTCATCATCCGGATGCGGACTGAAAAGTATCACTCTTTTTTTAGACGGATTAGCTCTTTCAGGTCGGTGCGAATCATCGGTATTGGGTTTTCCGCCCGGCCAGCCTGTAATAGTGTGCTGTAAAACGTTGAACATATTGATGTTCAAATCATATGCAGAACCTTCTTGTGCCAGTAAATCTGACATTCCGTTGTTGTTGTAATCCCTGTCTGTTAATTTTAATATCGACTGTTTTGTTTTTTGGCACAACCAAACAATGGCTTTACTTTTTAATTCCTGTGTCCAGATACATTCTCCTACTAACCAAGGCGTTTTAAAACGCGTTAATTCTGAAGCGGCAGACTGGTCTAGAACAAAAGTGGCATTGGCATGATTCTGCAAAAATGTCGCAGGAACTTCTGAGCTGATATCGCCCTGAATCGTTCTTTTGATAATATCGGCTTTGTTCTGCCCCCAAGCCATTAGTACAATTCTTTTTGATCTCATGATGGTCGAAACTCCCATTGTAATCGCTCTTTTAGGAACGTTATCGATACCATTAAAATCAGAAGAAGCGTCGACTCTGGTAATGTGATCTAAAGTAATAATCCTGGTTCCGGAATTAATGTGCGATCCCGGCTCGTTGAAACCAACGTGTCCTGTACGCCCGATACCTAATAACTGAAAATCAAGCCCTCCGGCGCTTTTGATATTCATTTCGTAATCGATGCAGTATTGATTTAACTCTTCAATAGCTACGGTTCCGTCGGGAATATTTACATTTTCCGGTTTAATGTCAATATGATTAAAAAGATGCTGGTGCATGAAATAATGGTAGCTCTGATTGTTCTCTTTTGTCATTGGATAATACTCATCCAGGTTAAAAGTGATTACATTGCTAAAACTAAGGCCTTCTTCTCTGTGCATTCTAACTAATTCCTCATATACTTTTACAGGAGAAGAACCTGTTGCCAGACCCAATACGCAAGATTTATTCTTATCTTGTTTAGATCTTATTAATTGAGCGATTTCCTGCGCAACAATTACTGAAGCTTCAGCAGAATTTTTGAAGATTTCGTTGTGAATTTTCTCGAATCTCGTTTCTTCAAATTTTCCCGCGCTCTTATAGCTGATATCAGGTTTTATTTCTAAAGCACTTTTCATTTCTTTTCTTTTTTTGCTATTTACAATTTTGGTTTTTGAAATGGTATAAGCAATCTGCATTGCTTATACCATTTACTAACCAAACTTAAATTCTTTTAATCTTTACTCTTAGAAGTTTGCTTTGTTCACATCCCACCAAGTTCTTGTGCCTCCATTGTCAGGGCCTCCCAGTTTTGCAATACCTGTTTTAAGCCCTTCAGGGTTCCCATCTTTTTCAGTAGAAACAAAGTTTATTCTTCTTACACCAAATTCAGTAGTAATTGCGCCGCCACTTTGATTGTTAAGGATTGGTAACAATTTAGGGTAACCTGTTCTACGGTGTTCAGCCCAGGCTTCCATACCGTCAGGAAAGTTCGCAATCCATTTTTGAGTAATGATTTTTTGCAATTTTACTTCGTTAGTTGCCGCATTGTCCCAGGCAACAGTTACTTTATTTACTGCTAGACCACTATTGAATGGAGCAACAGGATCTACATAATCTTTAGCCGTTTTTACATTATCAGCAATATAATCAGCAGCACCACCTGTAGAAAGCTGCGTAAAAGATGCCGTAATACCAGCTTTATAGAATGTTTCGGCATCACCGCCCATACTCCAGCCTCTCAAGGCTCCTTCTGCTCTTAAAAAGTAAACTTCGGCAGTATTCATCCAGACTACTTGTTTGTCTTCGTCTATTATTTTACCAAAATTTGAAAATTTCAGGTGCAATGATTTATCTCCAAGATTTCCTCCCGTACGAATCCCTTTGTACTGTCCTGGAAATTGCTCTGATGTCTTAAAATAAACATTCATTCGAGGATCATTGTAGCCGCCCATAATCGACTCCATGTCTGCAGACATACGACTGTCGTTATAGTCATAAGCAGGTACTCTCAATGGATGCTGTGCCACATCTTTACTTACTATAAAACTATCTGCAGCAACTGTCATAACTCCAAATTTTTGACTAATTGCTTTTTCAGCTTCTGCTTTGGCTAATGCAGGATTTGCTTTTACAATACGCATTGCCAGTCTTAATCGTAAAGAGTTTGCATATTTAACCCATTTTGTGTAATCTCCTTTGTATGTGGAACGGTCAGTATTCGTAAAAGAACTTGCTTCTCCGGCATCAATTCTTTTTGTTAATTCTGTAACGGCAAAATCTAAATCCTTAAACATTAGCCCGTAAGCCTCTTCCTGAGAATCATAGCCAATTGCAGCATCGGTCGTACCTAATTTTGAGTACACGATTGGTCCCCAAGAATCTGCAGCTTTATGTAAAGTTTGTACTTTAATAATGGTAGCAAGAGCATAAAACTCATCGTATTTACCTTTAGATTCTCTTTCAACTTTTAAGAAGTTAGACATCACCTGCGCATAAATAGCCTCCCAGCCCCAAAGGTTCCAGTTATCAGAAAGTGCGTAAGAAAGGTTATTAGAACCATCAAAACCAGGCGCTGTGGTATAGCCTCCCCAAGTATTTCCGGATAAATCAATGGCTACCTGATACTTCCAGCCCGGAGTATTCACCATTACATTCTCAAACATGTTTTTGAAAGGTCCTTTTATATGATTAAAGTCCTGTGTTGTTTCTTCGTAAGTAAAACCATCAGGATTACTATTAACCTCATCAAAATTATCTGTACAACCAACTAAGGCTAAAAGACCAAAACAGATTAATGATTTTTTTATATTATTTGTTTTCATGATATTTTAATTAGAAAGTTACATTTAAATTAAGACCAATACTTCTTGTTGATGGTAAACCATAAATATCAACTCCTTGTAAACCTTGACCTGTACTTAAAGCAATGTTTGGATCAAAAGGTGCATCTTTATAAATGAAGAATAAATTTCTTGCTATTACTGATAAAGTTGCTGTATTAACAAATGGTAATGTTTTTTTGTTGAAAGTATATCCCAGTGAAACCTCTCTTAAACTTACATTTGTAGCATCGTATACATATTCTGCCGTAGCACCATTAAGTCCCCCAACTGTTTCATAATATTTTTGGGCATCTATTGAAGTTACTTTTGTACCATTAGGCATAACAGCATTTACTGCAACACCACCTGCATTTCTAGCATCTCCACTTCTTTGTGACACTCCATACCAATCATTCATAGATTCAGTAATACTCATTACATCTCCTCCAAAACGTCCATCAATTAAGAAGTTAGCTGTGAAAGCACCAAATTTAAAGGTATTAGACCAGCCTAACATAAAATCAGGATTTGCATTACCAACTTCGTGAAAATCACCTTCTACTGACAGATTACCAGCTGTATCTAAAACAATTTCTCCATTGGCGTTTTTAACGATTCCTTTACCTTCAATAACTCCAAAAGGTCGGCCTTCAGTTAAAGCGTATCTGTAATTGATATTATTTACAGGAGTTAAAGGAATTGTACCTCCTAATTCTTCCGGAATTTCTTTAACTTTATTTTTATTTTGAGAATAGTTTACTGCAGTATCCCATGAAAATTTATCTCCTGCAATGATTTTTCCGGTAAGAACAACTTCAAAACCTTTATTTTCAATACTACCGGCATTGATTCCATAATTAGTATAACCATAAGGATTTGTTGCAGGTGCAGGAACCTGAATGTATTGATTTTTAGTTTCTGAATTGTAGTAAGAAACTTCAAAACCAAATCTGTTATTGAACATTCTCCACTCAGTACCAAATTCAAATTCTGATTTTAATTCTGGTTTTAAAGATTCTCCTGGTCTTGGCCCTACTGTAGGAGGAATTATTAAACCACCCTGAACAGTTGATTTTGGAGAAGTTACGAAAGCCGAAACGTCATTACCAACTTCTGCATAAGTTCCTCTCACTTTTCCAAAGTTAATCCACTCCGGTAAAGTTGTCATTTCGCTAATAAGGGCTGTAACCCCTACAGATGGATAAAAATAAGATGAAGTATCTGTATTTACTAAAGTTGAAGACCAGTCATTACGTCCGGTAACATCTAAATATAACATGTTTTTATACCCAAAAGTCGCAGAACCAAATACAGACTGAACTTCTCTTGAAGAACCTGTAGCCTGAAGACTTAAGTTATCTATACCGCTGGCCCCTGCAAAATTACCTAAAGTAAACAAGTTAGCATTAACAAGTCCTCCAACAATACCAGAATCTAAAGTAGTAGCATGATTTGCTAATGTATTATTGATACTTGCTCCCACAATAGCATTAAAGCTAAAGTTTTCGTTGATATTAGTATTAATTTTAGCAATTAAATCGCCATAACGTTGTGTGCTCAATGTAGCAACATTAATATACCTTCCGTTTATATGAGACAACGAAGTATTTGTAGTAGCATAGATTCTTTTATCAAAATCGTTTTCAACTCTGTTATAACTATACCTTGCCGCTATACTTAACCAATTATTTGCTTTGAAGTCTAACGCTATATTTCCGTTGAAGAAATTGTCTTTATCAACAGATTTGTTTCTATTGATTAACCAATAAGGATTTTGAACATAAATATCCTCTAAAGAATAAAAATTCTGACCATAGAGATTTCTTGAAGGAATAAATGTTTCATAATTATCTTTGTAATTGTTGAAATCATTTCCTCTTTGAAACAAATATACTCCTGTCAGAGGGTTTGAGTACAGTCCGTTTACAGGTCTGTTATCGATAGTCTGGCTTGTATATTTTGCATCAGCAGAAACAGTTAATTTATTATCAAAAAATTTCGCTGTCTGACGAATTCCAAAGTTATTTTTCTTTAATCCATTTCCTTCTATAACACCTGAAGCAGAAGTATTAGCATAAGACAAGCTTGTAGTAGAAACATCTGTTCCGGTTGTAAATGCTGCAGAAGTAATTTGTGTTACTCCTGTGTTAAAAAAGTCTTTTTCAAAATCATTTGACTGTACTTTTCCTCCCCAGGATTTTTGAGCATTTGCAGTTCCATATTCGTGCTGGAATTTTGGTAATGAATGTACCGACTCAAAAGTGGTAACAGAAGAAACTGCTAAATTTGATGCATTTTCTTTGCTTTTTTTAGAAGAAAGTAAGATAACACCATTTGCGCCTTGAGATCCGTATAATACAGAAGCCGCAGCACCTTTAAGTACTGTCATTCCTTCATAATCATCCGGATTAATCAAAGAAACAACATCTCCACCGTCACGGTTACCACCTGCAGTACTACCAAAAGAATCATTTGGCTGAATAGAACTTTGGTTGTATAAAGGAATACCATCAATAACATAAAGCGGCTGGCTGTTCATAATAGAAGAGTTACCACGGATAAGAACTTTAGTAGATCCACCAGTACCACCACTACTTTTTGTTACGGCAACCCCTGCAATTTTACCTGCAATTGTATTGATTACGTTAGCATCTTTTACGCGCGTCAGCTCTTCTCCTTTAAGTTCCTGAGCAGAATAGGTTAATGATTTTCTAGTTTTCTTGATACCTAATGAGGTAACAACTACTTCATTTAATGCATTAGATGCTCCTGGCAGCAATTTCACATTAATTGCAGATGCATCACCTACAACTATATTTTGTGTTTCAAGACCTACATAAGAAAAAACTAATGTTTGTCCTTTTTGAACCTCAATTGTGTACAATCCGTCAAAATCAGTACTCGACCCTTTTTGACTTCCCTGAACAACAACAGATGCGCCTGGTAGCGGCATCCCCTCAGAATCTGTAATCACACCTTTGACACTCTTTACTTGTGCAAGCGAAGCCTGCGCCGTAAAAACAATCATAAAGATTAAGAAATTTTTTTTCATGTTTATTTATTTTGTTAGTTATGGTGTAAATTTATTCTTAAGGGATTGTTAAAAAAAATAATTTATACAAACGACTTTAAATTTTAAACGAACGACATAAAACAATCAATAATCCGTTTTACGAAAACGTTTTCAAATTAATAAACAACAGCTTTCTCTATATTTATACTGATATTACGTAGCATATTTGGTGATTTGTTAAAAAAAAATCATTTTCAGTAAAGAGCTCGTAATGCGGTTTTTATAACAATAAAAATCTACAGCTGTAGACGAAAGCCAGACAAAGCAGCTTTAATCTTATTTAATTTTTAAGACAATTGCTTCTTGTTAAAATTTATTTCTTACAATTTAATTACCGCATAATCCTGTGGTTTTGACTTTTAAGGCTGTATATTTTTTATGAATAACATCTAATAAAGAAAATTCACCAAAAGAGTCTTGCGCCAATTCCCAAATCATAGTGCCACCGGTATTTTGAGCAGCATATTCTACTTTATGAGCAATTGTGGGCCTGCCACTGTAATAGATTTTCCCTACTTCATCCTGCTCCGCAAATTGGGCTCCAGCTGTCACAATATCATTGAAAGTAGCACTTGTAACTGCTTCATAAGTAAAATTATATCCGTAAAAAGGGACTCCAAGAGTTAGTTTTTCACTTGGAACATTTTGAAGTTTATGCCAAAAATCAATTCCTTCTTTAGCAAAAGCAAAAGAACTGTGCTGTCCGGGTTTCGAAGGGCTCCAGGGTCCGGTGCTGTCGTATGCCATTATATTGATAAAATCGAAAGCATTTAATGCTGCCGCGCTTATATTTTCGAAACGGGAATTATTAGGCAATGCAGCTGTTAATATTTTTTTTTGTTCCGTCAGGCTTTTTCTTAATTCGATAACAAAGCCACTGTATCCGCTTGTTACGGCATCCCATTCGAGATCTACATCGACGCCGTCTAAATGATGCAGTGCAGCAAAATTTACAATTTTGAGGATAAAATTGGGTCTGTTTTCCGGCTTATCAATTAATAAAGACCAGTTAGATGCCTGCTCGGCTGAAATTACGCCTCCTGCAAGAGAAATGCTTATTACGATATTAGGATTAACCGATTTGGCATATGTAACAAGTCCGTCTATATCGCCGCTAAATATGAGATTTCCGGCTGCATCAGGATTGGCAAATGCAATATTGAGATGCGTTAATTTGCAAAACTCAATTGAGGTCATTTTATTGATATTATCTGTAGACAAATACCCGACAACTCTGGCTGTTTTGGTTTTTGAATTTGCAGTTTCCGAATCATTTTTTGTTGTACAGCTGTACACGGAAAGAAGCGAACTAATAAAAAAAAGGATGCCTAATAAGGCTTTATTTTTTATCATAATTTTTAATTTAAACTTGTTGTTTTTAATTTTAATTAGAATGAAAATAATACCTCATTAGGCATAACTTTATGTTTGGGATTTTTTTAGTTTACATCCCACCAAACTTTACCTGTCCAATCATTCGTTCCTCCTAATCTTGATACGGCATCTAAATAATTTACTTCATTTTTCTGCATCTCATCATTAGGATAATACAAACGTGTAGGTGTAACACCGCCAGTTTGAGAGTCTGAAGCTGTTATTGGCAATAAATGAGGATATCCTGTTCTTCTCCAGTTTGAATATGCTTCGATACTATTAAACAAGTACGTAACCCATAGCTGCGTTCCGATTTGTTCTTTTTCAGTTCCCGCCATTAAAGGTTTAGCACTCAGATATGTATTTATATTGGCCTGGCTTGCTGCAGGTGCTCCATAAATTTCTAACTGTTTTATACCAGCCTCCACTCCTTTTTTGTAATAATCTGCGGCAGAGCCTGAAACCCAGCCTCTAAAAGCAGCTTCAGCTAATAACAACTGTGATTCTGAATAACTTACATGTAAGAAAGGAGCCGTAATTACTTTTATGTATGGCTGTATTCCTGATGCTGTACCAGAACCGCCCGGAAGATCCCATCTAAAGGTTCCCGGAGGAACTCCTACATATAAATTTTCTCCCGGCGCAGGCGCTCCACCTGCCGGAGTAGCCGTCTTTGGAGTTGCAATCATAGTTAATCTTGGATCTCCATTATTTCTTAAATAATCAATTAATAAAGAGCTAAAATGATCTCCGTGTTCATCTCCGATAAAACCATAAGACAATCCATTTCCTCTAAAATCAAGTTTAGAAGGATCATCATTAAACGGAAAATTCAAATGGTGCATAATACAGTTGTCTTCATTACTGGCAAAAACTCCATTTTGAAAAGCTGCCTTTGCTTGTTTTTCAGCTTCGGCAGGACTTACTTCAGAGATTCTCATTGCCAGACGCAAACGCATTGTATTGGCTAATTTTTTCCACTTTGCAATGTCTCCATTATAAAACAAATCTCCTTTTACCGATCCGCCATTTGCATTTAACTGCACAAAAGCTTCTTCTAGTTCTTTAAAAAAGGCATTATAAATATCTTGCTGCTTATCATATTTAGGAGTTACAATTCCTTTCGAGAAACCTAATCCAGCTTCTGAATAAGGTACATCACCATAAATATCAGTTAAGCGCTGTGCCACCATCACTTTCATGATTTTAGCTACGGCATTCATATTGACAGCGCCGGCATCTCCATTTGTTTTCTCGATAATATCTACGACACTTTTCATTTCGTTAGAATATACACTTCTCCATAATGCGGTTGCATACTCATCATTTTTCTTGAATTTGCTGCCATATTCTGTTACAGCCCATGAACCTGAATAATGCTGCACAAAACCTCCGGCATATATTAAATTGGTTCTATGCTGGTAAAATCCGTTTCCGGACATACACAATTGAGTAAATGTAAGCTGGCCCGCCGGATTGGGAGATAACGCAACCGGATCTTTTATCAGTTCATCAAAATTTTCTGTACAGCCCACTACCGTAAATACTGCGAGTATGGCTATTATATATTTAATTTTCATAATTTACTTTTTTAGAATGTAACTTTAATATTAAAACCATACGATCTTCTTGATGGTAATGAACCATACTCAAAACCTTGTCCGTTTCCTGAAGTATACATAGATTCGGGGTCAATGTTTGGTAAATCTTTATTAAAAGTCAACAGATTTCTTGCAAATGCAGAAATGTAGATTGAATTTATTTTTGCAGCGCTGAATACACTTTTAGGAATTGTATATCCTAAACTTACTTCTCTTAATTTAACGTAAGAAGCATCATAAATAAAGGGTGCCGGCGTATTTTCAGCAACATTGGTCCAATATGTCTGAGGATCTACAGGAGTGGTATTTTTTACATAAACCGGATTATCAGCTGTTCCTGTATTTACTACTGCATCTGCTATATAACCAGCTGTTGGAGTCCAGGTTCCTACATTGAAATTAGGATCGCCTGCCGATGCTGCTGCTCTTGCTGCATTATACTCGTCTCTTCCTTCTGTAGTAACATCTAACAATCCTTTTCCTGCCGCAACAGAGTTTGTCATAGAATATACATCCATACCAAACTTCATATCCAATAAGAACTGAAGCGTGATTCCTTTATAAGAAAATCTGTTTGTTAAACCTGCTGCCCAATCCGGAAGACCTTTTCCTAAAGCAACTTTAGTATCGGTATATAATGGAAGCCCATTTGTACCTACAATAATTTCACCTGAATCTGTTTTTTGAAAATCTTTTCCAATAATAGTTCCATATTGGCCGCCAACTTGTGCCACAATTGCAGCTCCGGCCCAGCGAGCTTCAGAAATAGTATACGTATTGATATCCGGATGAAGAGAAAGAATAGAGTTTTTATTCTTAGAGAAGTTCAAATCAATTCCCCATTCAAAATCTTTTGTTTTTATTGGTGTACCAGATAAAAATACCTCAATACCTTCGTTACGTAACTCTCCGGCATTTACAGAAAGGAATTCATAACCTGATGTTGCAGAAGAGGCCAAATCAAGTGTCTGATCTGCAGTATCTTCACGATACACTGTAATATCCGCCTTTAATCTGTTTTTGAAGAAAGCTGCTTCCAATCCAAACTCGATTCCTGTTTTTGACTGGTAAGTCAGGTTGGCATTTGGAGCCGATGTGTTTTTAATATTTACCACACTCTGCCCGTCATAAGCAGAATAAGTAGTATAATTTAAAGCATTTTTGTAAGCTCCCGGCGCGTTAGAAACTTTTGCCCAGGATCCTCTAAGTTTACCGTAAGAAAAAGTATCGCTCTGAAGGCCAAACGCATCTGAGAATACAAAACCTAATGAAGCTGCAGGATAGAAAGCATCTTTTGTTATTACACTAAACCAGTCATTTCTTCCTGTAAATTCAGCATACAAATATCCTTTATAATCCAACTTTGCAGAACCGTAAACAGAATTTGTTCTGGTTCTGGTTTCTGATGGTGCGTTGATTGTCTGAGTAGAAAAATTACTAATATATTCTGTTCCAGGTTCAATAATATTAGTACCCTGACTCGAATTTTCCTGTCTTCTAAAATCTCTTCTGCTTGTTCCTAAAATTCCTGAGAAAGTTAAATCCTCTGCCAGTTTTATTTCGCTAAAAGTAGCAATGACATCTGTATTCATTTCAGAAACAGTAATATCATTTAATCCAAGGTAACCATTATCTCTTCCTGGCCATGTACTTCCTGCTGCCATAAAATCTTTAGCACCAAAAACATACGTATCTAAACCAGATCTAAAAGTCAATGCAACCCAGTTTTTAAGCTGATATGTTCCGGCAACATTTCCTGTAAAACGATTTTTCTTAGAAGAGTTGTGATTTGCATCTACTGTAAAATAAGGATTCAGCTGATAAATATTATTGTTCCACTTATAAATTTCTCCTGTCTCCGGATTTCCGTAATTTTTCAACCATGCCTGATCTATATTGGGAGCCAGACCAGTTAAAGAATATCCAACATTATTTGGTGAATCTCCCAAACCAGGTCGGTTTTCTGTAGTTTCTACCATATAATTTACGTTAGTATCTAAAGTAAATTTATCCGATTTTAAAGTAGCATTCAAAGTAGCATTATTTCTCTCTAAACCTGAACCCGGAATAACATCATCATTTTTCAGGTTGTTATATCCAAAACGAATATAAGCATTCTCACTTCCTCCGGAAAGTGCCACTCCATTTGTAGTTGTAACTCCGGTTTTGAAAAAATCCTGAATATTATTATCCACCTTAGCGTAAGGTTTCATAGAACCATCAAATATTTTAACCTGCTGTCCTACTGTTTCTGAGAATTTAGGTCCCCAGGCACTTGTGGTGTATCCATATATTTCAGTTGGAGCTTTTGACGGATCTGGCAAAAGTCCGTGAGTTCCTGAACCATACTCACTCTGAAAATCTTCATATTTTGCATTTACCCTGTCAAAGCTGACACCGCTGGTTAATTCTACTTGTAATTTTCCTTTGCTTCCTTTTTTAGTTGTAATTAAGATTACACCGTTTAACGCTCTGGAACCATATAATGCCGATGCTGCTGCACCTTTTAGCACTGTCAGGCTTTCGATATCATTTGGGTTAATGCTCGAAATTCCGTCTCCATTATCTCTTCCGTCAAACCATTTGCTTGCTGCTGCACTGTCATTAGACAAACCTGTATTATCAATTGGCACACCATCAACAATATAAAGAGGCTGATTGTTTTCTCCAATACTCGAAATACCTCTAATAATAACTCTTGTACTTCCTCCGGCACCTGTTGCAGGGATAGAAACATCAACCCCGGCAATTTTACCTGAAAGTGCTGTAGCCACATTTGTTGTAATCACTTTACTCAACTGGTCGCCTTTAATATCCTGAACGGCATAACCCAGTTCCTTTTTTTGTCTTTTAATACCTAAAGCGGTAACGACAACTTCATTTAAATTTTGTGTGTCCTGACTCAGCACAACATTTAAGGTAGCCGAGGGGCCAACTACTGCTGTTTGAGTCTTAATTCCGATATACGAAAAGACAAGCACATCTCCTTCAGAGGCCTGAATTGTATACACACCGTCAAAATCACTTTGACTTACTGTTTTTGTTCCCTGAATAAGAATACTTACTCCAGGCAACGGCAGTCCGTTTTGATCGCTTACTAAACCTTTGACCGTTTTTACCTGAGCAAGCGAAACTTGCGTCGTAAAGACAATCATAAAGATTAACATTAATTGTTTCATTTTTATCATGGTTTTTTTGATTAGTTATGGGATAAAATTATTGTTAACGTACTGTTAAAAAAAATAAATTATACAAACGGTTCAAATTTTTAAACAAACGACATAAATCAATCAACATTATGTTTTACGAAAACGTTA
>Ga0247811_1000165_pt1 | contig 23243 bp, 15 predicted proteins | sample UWRJL134311R1_FD_189018 | JGI IMG/M metagenome (GOLD analysis project Ga0247811, IMG submission 189018) | Plant litter microbial communities from Arlington Agricultural Research Station in Wisconsin, United States - UWRJ-L134-311R-1 | ecosystem: Environmental > Terrestrial > Plant litter >...
ATATATGGCTTTTACCAAAGAAGCAATCTTAAGAATGAAAGACCAAAAAAGCGGCCATATTGTAAACATAGGATCAATGAGTGCAGAGACACGCGGTAAAAAATCAACCGTTTACGTAGCAACAAAATCAGCGATAAGAGGTTTCAGCACTTCATTACGAAAAGAAATAAACGAGCTCGGCATCAAAGTTTCATTGATTGAGCCTGGTGCTGTAACCAGCGATATGCAGTCAGCGCCTTTGGAAGAGCAAAAAGAAAAAATTAAAAAAATGGAAATGCTTGAAGCAGAAGATATTGCCATGAGCGTCTTATTCTGTTTATCGCAGCCTAAAAGATGCGATATCGTAACAATGCAGGTAAGGCCGCACAGGCAGTTTATCTAGATAATTATAAAAATAACTTTAAAAAATTAATAATATGAATGTAGACGAAAGAGAAAATTACGGTCAGGAAGGCCAGAATTTTCAAGATGAGACCAGAAACCAGGATCATAAAATTGAAGTTAGTCCTGTAGATCATCCCATATCAAATAATGCAGAACCTGATTTCGGAAATGACCTTGTGACCAATGAGGAATTCAATAACGACGATTTAGGAAATGAAGATTTGGGCAGTGAAGATCTTGCTGACAACGAAGTGGAGAACGACCGTATTCATACTGAAATTGAAAATCAGGATGATAATAAAGAACTAGGCGGTGAAGTATTGTATGACGAAGGTCTTGGCAATATTGATGAGGATGAAGATGAAGATGAAGATGAAGATGAAGATGAAGAAGAAAGTGATGAAGATGAGGATGAAATCAATACAGATCGTCCGTTGTAAACATCATGCAAATTGTTTTTAGAGGTTTGAAAAAATCCCGAAAATCAATTAATAAAGAATATTTGAAGGTTAAGGATTCTTCGTTTAATGAAGAATCCTTAACCTTTTCACGTTTTTAAACAAGACAAATCAATTCTAAAGACAAAACAGCCAGTAACCTAAAAAACCAGCCACCTCTGCACAAAATCTTTTTTAAGTTTTTTTTAAGCTCCTAAAAATTCCCCCGCCTAATTTGTATTCGTAAATTAGCAAAAATAAAATTTACACGGATGACGGTACTTACATTTACGCTGATTATGATTCTTGGCGCATTTTTAGCAGGTTTTATTGGCTCATTATCAGGTTTAGGCGGCGGTATCATCATTATTCCGCTTTTAACAGTCATTCTTGGCGTTGACATTCATTATGCCATTGGTGCCGCATTAGTTTCGGTAATTGCAACTTCTTCAGGTTCTGCCGCAGCGTATGTTAGGGAAGGAATCACGAATATGCGACTGGGAATTTTTCTTGAAATTGCCACAACAATCGGGGCCGTTTGCGGCGCGTTACTTTCGACCGTTGCCCCTACTTCATTTATTGCCGTTTTATTCGGACTTACTTTGATTTTCTCTGCGATCAATTCGCTTCGCAAAAAAGAAGAACATATTGTTTTAGAATCAAGCCCCTTAGCCAAAAGCCTGAGATTGCAGGGCACGTATCCTTCTCATGATGGAAAAATGATCAGTTACGGAACCAAAAATGTTATTGGAGGCTTCGGAATGATGGGAATCGCCGGAATGATGTCGGGTCTGCTCGGAATTGGTTCAGGCGCTTTTAAAGTAATTGCAATGGACAATATCATGCGGATTCCGTTTAAGGTTTCAACAACAACCAGCAATTTTATGATGGGCGTTACCGCAATGGCGAGTTCTGTAATTTATATTCAAAAAGGCTATATCGAACCCGGAATTTGTATGCCGGTGGTGATAGGCGTTTTATTTGGAGCGATGGCCGGAGCCAAAATATTAGTAAAAACAAATCCTAAAAAATTACGAATCTTTTTTGCGTGCCTGATTTTTGTATTGGCAGTAAACATGATTTATAACGGACTAAACGGAAAAATCTAAAAGTCATGCAAAACGAAAAATTTGGAGAAAAAGATTTCCAGTACATTATAGGTAATTTATTGCGTTACGGCGTTTGGATTTCATTGTCTGTCGCCTTTCTTGGCGGTATTGTTTATTTACTGCATAACGGAAGTGCGATCGAAGATTATTCAGTCTTTCATGAAAATGACCGGAACATTTTCGAAGTAATTTCGGCAATTTATCATGGCGCCATTCAGGGAAACGGAGAATCTTTAATATTCGTTGGAATCATACTTTTGTTTCTAACGCCTGTATTACGGGTTTTGCTTTCGCTGTTTTCGTTCCTGCTCGAAAAAGATTATTTATATGTTACCATTACTCTGATTGTAATTATTATTATTTTGATCAGTGTTTCGTTTGGATTCTCACATTAATGAATTGCTGTAAGCTTTAAGCTGTAGGCTATAGGCTTTCTAAAAAAGCTTAATGCGTATTGCATAAAGCATAAAGCTAAAAAATAAAGCTAAAAAAAATGGAAATAGGAATAGACAGTTTTGCTTCGGCAATGTATGGCAGCAACAATTTAAGCAGTGTTGATGCAATGGAACAATTACTACAAAGAATTGAACTTGCAGATCAGGCCGGACTTGATATTTATGGAATTGGAGAACATCATAAAAAAGAATTTCTGGATTCGGCTACAGCCGTAATATTAAGCGCGGCAGCGGCAAGAACTAAAAATATCAGGCTCGCAAGTGCTGTTGCTGTTTTAAGTGCTGCTGATCCGGTTCGCGTGTATCAGAGTTTTGCTACGCTTGATTTAATTTCGAAAGGACGCGCTGAAATCGTCGTTGGCCGGGGTTCTTCTATAGAAGCTTATCCTCTTTTCGGATTTAATCTGAATGATTATGATGAGCTTTTTAAGGAGAAATTAGATCTGTTTTTAAAGGTTAGGGACAATGAATTTGTCACCTGGTCCGGAAAATTTCGTCCGGCAATCAACAATCTTCCCGTGTATCCACGCGCTGTACAGGAAAAATTACCCGTTTGGCTTGGTGTTGGCGGTACTCCGGAATCTTTTATACGAGCCGGATCGCTTGGCCTGCCTTTAATGGTGGCTATTATTGGAGGACAAACGCACCGTTTTCGTCCGCTTATCGATTTATATCGACAAGCCGGAGCTGCAGCAGGATATCAGCCGGAAGAATTAAAAGTTGGAATTCATTCGCCGGGTTATGTCAGTGCTACGACCGAAAAAGCAATTGAAGAATATTATCCGGGTTATGCTGAACTTTGGACAAAATTAGGGTTAGAACGAGGCTGGCCTCCCGTTACAAAAGCCAAATTTGACGGTTTAATTGACGACGAAGGCGTTTTAATCGTAGGAAGTCCGGAACGTGCTGCCGAGAAAATTTTACGCCACAGCGAAGCACTCGGAGGGATCTCGAGATTTACCTTTCAAATGGACAATGCGGGACTCACTCATATGCAGTTAATGAAATCGATAGAACTCATTGGTACAAAAATGATTCCTCTGATTCAAAAAGGTTAATACTTTTTATGGACTATAAAAACAAAAAGCATCCGATAACGGATGCTTTTTTTATTCAAAATTCAAAAAAAAAAAAAAATAGTATTAGAATTTGTATGTTACCCCAACTCTAAAGTTTCTAGGCTGTTCTGACTGCCAGTAGTAAGCATTTAGGTAAGAGTAATAAGAACCGCTGTAAAGATATTTGTCTAAAATATTAAATACGTTAGCCGTGATTCTTACTTTTCCGGTTTCATAAGATAAACCTCCGTCAAGTTTAAAATAACTTGGTAATTTTTGAAGTCCGACACTCCAGGTATCCGTTTGGCGTCCGTCAAGGAAAGTACCTCCAATAGAAGCTCCCAAACCTTTTAATTTACCATTTTGAAGGCTGTAGTTCAACCAGGCATTGGCAACATGTTTAGAATATCCCGGAACAATATCTCCGACTTTAATTCCGGTTGCCAAAGAAACTGCAGGATCAACCTCATTTACAATAGATTCTGTGAACGCATAGTTTGCGATAAGATTAAGGCCGTCAAAAAGTTTTCCTCTTAAATCTAATTCAATTCCCTGTGCTCTTTTTTCTCCTAAAACAACACTGTATTGTTCTCCAGGGCTGTTTGCAGGATCTGAGGTAAGTTCGTTTTTCTTCAAGATGCTGTAAGCCGCTAAAGTAGTGCTCCAGGATCCGTCGAACCAATCTCTTTTAATACCCACTTCAAGGTTGTTTCCTGTAAGAGGTTTTACTTTTTCACCGCTTTTAATAATACCAGATTGTGGCGTAAAAGCCTGATCGTATAATCCGTAAACGGCTGTTGCTTCGTCAATAGAAAAACTAAGTCCGATACGAGGTGTAATATGAGCATCTGCTATTGGAGCACCGCCCCAGCTTGCCTGACTAATCCAGGTATATCTTCCTGCAAGCGTAAGTCTTAACCTGTTTTCTATAAACCCAATTTCATCCTGAACATAACCTGCTGCATATTCTGAACTCATTAAACCTCCTGCAGCTGCAGCCCTGTCTCTAAGAGAAGTCTCGCGATCAAAGTTTGGCATACCGTTAGCTGGCGGGCCATAATTTGGTGTATTTACATTAAATGGATTATCAACAGTATCAAGATCATGAGATTGTCCCCAATCTGCCATATAATCTTTGCTTCCCATATCAACTCCTGCTAATATTTTGTGAGAAACTGAACCTGTATTGAATTTTCCGTTCAAAAATACCTGTCCTAAGTACATATTACTTTCAGAATCCCAAATACCAACGTTTCTGATAATTTCGCCAGTTGCAAGAGTACCGCCCGTAACCGGACCAGGACCTACAGCACTTGGCCAGGAAGAATATCCTTCCTGAAGATATTTAAAGTAAGATGTCTGCGCAGTAAGTTTCCAGCTTTCATCAAACCTGTGTTCGAACATTAAGTAACCACTGTGATCGTTTATTTTGGTATCAGGCAAACCTGGCTGTGTCATTGTAAAATCTACCGGAGTGGTTGCATATCCTCCAGAGTCAGCTCCAAAAACGTAGAACGAACCTACTTCTGTCATGTTTGCATGCTGTAAGTTATACTCTAAAGTAACTTTGGTTTTATCATCAATTTGATAAGAAAGTACCGGAGCAATTACGTAACGGTCATTGTGCTCAAACGGACGGTGAGACCCTTTTTTCTGAACTGCACCATTAAATCGGTATAAGAATTTACCTTTAGAATCAAATTTTCCGTCAAGATCAACACTTGCTCTGTAAAAGTCATAACTTCCTGCCATTACAGTTGCCTCACCTTTAGTAACTCCCGTTGGTTTTTTAGTAACCACATTATAAAGTCCGCTTGGATCGCCGCTTGAAAGCATGAATCCTGCAGGTCCTTTTACAAATTCAATATGATCTACAAAACTCATATCTTCTGTTAGCGGTCCCCAGAACGAAGAAACCACGTTAAATCCGTTACGGAAAGCCTGAATTTGAGAACCACGCATTGTAATATTCGTGTACATATCTCCCCAGTGCTCTAAACGTACAGCACCACTCACATTACGAATAACTCCGTCGCTCATGCTGATAATCTGCTGATCTTTTAGCGTTTGTCCGCTTACAATTTGAATATTTTGAGGAATTTCCAAAACTGGAGTCTGAAGACGCAATGACAAAGAAGGCTTGTCTTGTTTGTATCTGTTTTTTGTAATAACTACTTCTTCAAGATCTTCCTGGCTTTCAGAAAGTGAAAAGTTCTTCACTGTAGTCTGTTTTGCCTTTACTATAATATTATCTTCAACTGAACGTATTCCTACTGAACTGATGCTGATAACATAATTTGCAGGTTTTACATTTTTAATTTCGTATTGTCCGTTTTCATTTGTCACGGCCGTATATTTTGTCCCTTTTAGTACAACAGAAATATTTTCTGCAGGAACATTGCCGCTTAAAGAAACTTTACCACTTACTTTTCCCACTTCCTGAGCCATCATGTTTAATGAACTCAAAAACAGTACGTAAAAGAAAACTTTTTTAAAGGTATTTATACTCATTTTGGTTTGGTTTTAAATTTGGGCAAAAGTAAACCCTAATATTATGTTTTCCAAATTATTTTTAATGATTCTAAATAAATATAGATTTTTTATTTCATAATAAATTGAATTAAAATGATTTAGATTCTTTGCACACTACAGAAAATGACATATAAGCGCCAGAATGTTATAAAAACACAAACACTTTATTATTTTTTTCCGGAAGAATCAGATTTCAGTTTTTTCGATTTTTGGAGTGCATTTTTGGGTTGTGAATGCAGTATCAAATATCATAATCTATTAAATAGCTGTTAATTATAGAAGTAAGTTAGATGAATTCTATAATGAAAAATGGAACAATTGATGGTAATTTTATATATATCAATATTTAAATCAGAATATCATGGACTATAACAACGATAATTACGATAAGGAAGATCAAAATTTTCAAGAAGAACCTCAAACTACTGATTTTGAAAAAGATCAGGATGGTCAGGAAAAACAAGAAGAATTGATAGATAATGATCCTAATAGTTTTTACAGCAATGATAAAAACTCAGATCCGCAAAAATCTGAATATACAGCTGAAGCCGCAGAATCGAATGAAGAAGAGGAAGATGATTTAGACGACATTGATTTAGCCGATGAAGCTGATTATGAAGATGCAGAAGACATAAAAGATTTCGAAGAAAACAATCAAAATTCTACCTTAAACAGTTAGTTTTTGAATGTTATTTTACACAAAAAAAGCACAAATCATTCCAACTGATTTGTGCTTTTTTATTTATTCTTTTTGACTTCTTCTAATCTTCGTACATTTCCATCCAAAGGCGGGTTTCTTCAAGATCGAGTTCTTTTTCTATTTTACGAAAGATTTCTTCATTTACAGAACCGCTTTTATGCATTACTTCTAATTTTGACCGCTCGACATTTAATAAATCGATTTGCAGTTTTGTAAATTCGTTGAAAATTTCGCCTCCCATCATTTTTCCTTTTCCGAAGAAATTCGCCGGAAGTTCTGTTTTTTGCAGACGATTGAATTTTACCTCGTATTTGCTTTTGATATTATGAAGCAGATCATCATTTAGTAACGAAAAATTATCTTCGATATGAGTAATGGTCTCTGAAACAATGATATTTCTGATACTATATTCCTCAGCAATTATAGAATAGGGTTGTAATTTTAGTTTTTTAATAATCCACGGAAGTGTAAGTCCCTGAATGACCAATGTTGAAAGTATGACACAAAAGACGAGGTAAATAATAAGGTTTCGGAGTGGAAATTCTTCATTTTCATTGATCGTCAGCGGCAGTGCCAAAGCGGCGGCCATTGAAACTACGCCACGCATTCCGGACCATCCAAAAACAATCATATTTCGGTAATCAAACTCTTCTTTTCGGATTCTTTTACTTAAAAATCTGGGCACTAAAGTGGCGGGAATTACCCATAAAAAACGCACTAAAATAACGACCATACTTACTGCAGCACCCCAAATAAATAAAGACATTCCTGAGTAATCGCCAATTCCGTTGATAATCTCACGCAGCTGCAGCCCGATTAAAACAAAGATTAATCCGTTTAATATATTGGTCAGCACGCTCCAGATTGTTCCGGCCATAATGCGGCTCTCATGGGTAAAAATGATTCCGGATCGTGCTGAAAGAAATAATCCGGTGGTAACAACGGCCAGAACTCCTGAGCACTCAAAATGCTCGGCAATTAAATAAGATGCAAATGGTGTAAGCAGTGTTAATGTAGCCTCGATAATATCATCGCAGACAAACCTTTTATGAATAAAACTCATTACATAACCTACCACTAAACCAATCGCAATACCCAGTGATGCCATTATAAAGAAATTAAGTCCCGCCTGCCACAGCACAAAATTACCAGCCGTAATGGCGGTAAGTGCATATTTGTAAGCGACCAGACCACTTGCATCGTTAACAAGACTTTCGCCTTCCAGAATGGCAGTAAGCCTTGGGTGCAGGCCCAGACCTTTTGTTATTGAAGTAGCTGAAACTGCATCTGGCGGCGAAACAATCGCACCAAGCAAAAAAGCTAACGGCCATGAAATATCATCAATCAGCAGGTGCGCTGCAAAAGCGACGGCAATAGTGGTGAATAAAACCAATCCGACTGCGGCAAGCGTAATGGGACGAATCGTTTGTTTGAAATCGGACCAGCTTGTGTACCAGGCCGCATGGTATAAAAGAGGTGGTAAAAAGATAATAAACACCACATCAGGATTTAGTGCAATAACAGGAAGCCCGGGAACAATACTGATTATTACCCCGCAAAGAACCAGTACAATAGGAATTGGAAAATTGTATTTTTTACTTAAAAGGCTCAAAAATGCAACCCCGAATAGTAACATGATAATTACTGTAATATTTTCCATTTGTATTCTGTTTGTATGGTATTATTAATCAATTGAATGTTATTTTTTGAAGAGCACTAATATAATATATTATGGGTATTTATAAACTATTTTTGATTTTTTGAAATCTAACGTTCTAAAACAATCAAAAAAAGCACAAATCCTTTTACGGACTTGTGCTTTTTTATTTCCTGAAAAATGGTCTTTTAATCTTTTAAAAAGCTAAAACTACCGGCAGCTGCCTTGAGTTCATTTCCAACAAAATCAATTTCGATAATGGCTGCCTTTCTGGGAGAAACTTCGGTAGTGCTAAAATGCGTGTGCAGCACATAATGCATTGTATTGTTTTTATCCCAAAAAACATCTCCGTGGCCTATTCCGTTCTGATTGGTATTTTTTCGGCTGATGATCGGACCTTCCTTTGATTTTTCCCAAGGCCCGTACGGACTTTTACTTGTGGCATATCCCACTGCATAATCCGGATTTCTAAAATCGTTGGCCGAATAGATCAAATAATACAAGCCGTTGTGTTTTATAACCGTTGGCCCTTCCGTTACCGGCCAATCTGTATTTTGAGTGTTTTCCCACGGCAGTGTTCCTGAAATACATTCTGTTACTGTTTCTGGTTTTATACTTTGAAAATCGTCATTTATTTCAGCAACAAAAATTCGGTTTCCGTTCGTTAATTTTACATGATAAAGATATTTTTTTCCATCTTCATCAATAAAAATAAATGGATCGATTTGATTTCCCGTTTTAATAATGGGTTCTTTCGATTCATTGGTAAACGGCCCTAATGGACTGATGCTGCTCGCGGCTGCAATGTTCTCGTTGGCCGTATAAATCATGTAAAACTTGTTATTGTACTGTAAAATCTGTGGCGCCCAAAACCCTTTGTCTCCAAAAGAATCTCCTTTTTTCAAAGCCAGTCCGTTTTGAGTACCTGCAGGAGCACTCCATTTTTTTAAATCGGCTGAAGTATACACTAAAAATCCTTCTCCGCCGGCACTATTTCCGGTCGTTGTCCCGTACAAATAATACGTTCCGTTGTAGTGAAAGATAGTAGGATCTGCCACAAAAATATTTTTAGATACCGTTTCAATTGGCGCCTTCGATGAATTATTCTCCTGCGAACAGGCCGTAAAAATACTCATCAAACTTATTAGGGTTACTATTTTTTTCATTTTAGGATTTATTTAGTTTTCATACCATTTTCTAATTATCTAACTGTCTAAATTTCTAACTATCTAAATTTCTAACTATCTAAATATCTAAATATCTAACAATCTAACTGTCTAACTATCTAACAATCTAATTATCTAACAATCTAACTGTCTAACAATCTAAATATCTAATTATCTAAATTACCACCCTATTTCACACCAAACTGATAATACGAAACCGTATGATATTTTTGTCCTCGTTTCAAAACAACTGGCGCAAATTTAGTCTGATTGGGAGCGTCAGGAAAATGTTGGGTTTCTAAAGCAAAAGCAGTTCTAAAATCGTCTTTTGTTCGCGATTTAAAAGTGTTTTTACCCTCCATAAAATTACCGCTGTAAAACTGAATTCCAGGTTCCTGCGTATAAAGATCCATTGTAATTCCTGATTTATCTCCGGAAATCGTTGCGGCATGATTCAGTCCGTTTTTCCTGGTTCCGTTTAAAACATAATTGTGGTCGTATCCTTTTCCAAATTTTAACTGCTCATCTTTGGTTTCAATTCGCTCGCCAATTGTGTGCTTTGAGGTAAAATCGAAAGGCGTATTCTTAACCGTTTTTAATTCTCCTGACGGAATCAATCCTTCATCCACCGGCGTAAATTGATCGGCAAAAATCTGCAGTTCGTGATTCAAAATCGAACCATTCCCTTCTCCATTCAAATTAAAAAAAGCATGATTGGTCAAATTGACAACGGTAGTTTTATCTGTTGTCGCTTCATATTCCATTTTAATGGTTAGATCTGTTTGCAGCGTGTACGTTACTTTTACGATTAAATTTCCCGGAAAGCCTTGTTCTCCATCTGGCGAAACATAGCTGAAAACCAATGTGTTTTCGTTTGTTTTATTGGCATCCCAAACCACATCCTGAAAACCTTTTTTGCCGCCATGCAAAGCATTTTTCCCATTATTTAACGGAACCTGATATTGTTTTCCTTCTAAAGTGAACTGCCCTTTTGCAATGCGGTTGCCAACCCTGCCAATTGTAGCTCCAAAATAAGGTTCTGTGGCGGTTTTAAAACCTTTTACGCTGTTCATTCCCACCACAACATCGGTTTGTTTTCCGTTTTTATCGGCAACCCAAAGTCCAATCAATCTTCCTCCGTAATTCGTAAAGGCTGCTTTTATTCCTTTGTTTTCGATCCAGTATAAATTGACTTTTCTGCCTTCAATTATGGTGTCAAAATTTTTAGTTTCTAACATTGGTTGTACAGAATCTTTGATTGCAGTTGTTTCTTTAGCAGTTGCAGCTGCATTTTTATGGTCTTTGCAGCTCAGCTGAAAAAGTGCCAGCAATAAAACGGCTGCGATTGGAATGTTTTTCATTTTTATGTCATTATGAGGAACAAAATAATTGTATCCTCCGGTTATCTATTATTTTTATTTTGAGGGAAGTGCCAGTGCTGTTTCTTCGCTTACAGGTTCTCCCAAAACAGGAAATCCATTTGCATCCCAACTGATTTTCTGCATTCTGGGAGATCTTTTGTTCCCGCAGCCTTCTCCGGGATTCGAATTAGCGTGGTATAAAATCCAATCTTCTTTTCCGTCCGGAGATTTAAAAAACGAATTATGTCCGGGTGCATACACTTTGTTTTTATCCGATTGTTTAAATAAGGGTTCAGGAGCTTTTTTCCAAGCCGATGCATCGAGTAAATTATCATCGCCATTAAACGTTAATAACCCTAAAGCGTAGAAATCTGTCCAGCAGCCACTGGCTGAAAACACGATGAAAATTTTATCGCCATTGGCTAAAAACTGCGGTCCTTCGTTTACATTTACCTGAGGCGGATTTACGTCGTCATGCAGTGCACCGTGCGTTTCCCAATCGTTTGTTGGTGCAGAAATCATAACGCGGTCGCCTTCAATTTCAAGCGGGTTTTTCATTTTAGCGATATAAATATTCTGCTGCCCGTTAGTGTCGCCTTCCCAGCCTGCCCAAATCATATACAATTGATTTTTATGCCTGAAAACATTTCCGTCAATCGCCCATTTATCGGTTTTAGCTGCAATTTTTCCTTTAAATTGCCAATTTCCTTTAAACGGATCTGACGATTTATTTTCTAAAGCATACATTCTGTGTGTGCTGTTGTCGCCATTATCCGCTGCAAAATAGGCATACCATTTTCCGTCAATCAAATGAAATTCCGGTGCCCAGATATCTGCTGCATAATCGGTTCCTTTAGGTGCCTGCCAAATCACTTTGCTTTGGGCATTTTTAAGATCGGCCAGACTTTTTGTTTTCCACAAAACCAGGCGGTTCTGCAAAGTATTCGTATAGTAATAATAACCTTTATAATATGTACTGTATGGGTCGGCGCCCGAAGGCAGCAACGGATTCGTAAATGTTTTTTGCTGCGAATGTCCCGCAGAAACAAGCGCGAGAAGAAAGAGAATGAGGTATTTTTTCATTTTATTTTTTTATTGTTGGATGTGTTTCTTAACACAAAAGGACAGTTTTCTTTTTTTCTTTAAAGGATTTCACTTATCTGGCAAACTTAGAAATACAGACATTTTTCAACATGAAACAAATTACCAGACTATTTCCACATAGTCTGGTAATTCAACCCTAACTCAACTAACCATTTTTTTATATTAATTATAGCTTGTGAATGTTACTTGCATTCATAACTCATAATTTGTAAATTATAACTTTTTACTAATGCCAAACTTCTTCACTAAACTATCATATTCATTTTTAGAAATCGAAATCATACAGCCGTGACGCACTTTTTCAGGGAGCGTGTATTTATCCCAATCGGCAAAAAAAGTATAACCTGAAGCCTGAAACCAGGGGCCGTTTAGATTATCGGCAATCGATAATCCGTAGGAAACACCGGGATATTGCTCGTAATACATATACCAGATTTTATCATCTGGAGAAGGAATCAGCATTGGCGCTTCTCTAAAATTGGGACTTATCGGTTGCTGGGGCAAAGAGTAAGGTCCTAAAAGCGATTTTGATTTCGCAATTCGGATGGTTTTTCCGGTTGTCCAATACAAAGTTGGGTAGGTTTCATCTTTAATAACGGCATAATAAGAATCGCCTGCTTTGCGAATGAAAACATCAATGGTTCCCATGTCCCAATCGAATAAACGTTTTGGATTTCCTTCAAAAATTTTTAAATCTTTAGACAAAACATACAAGGTTCTCTGGCTGGCCCAATAACGCTCCGGATCTTCCTTTGTTCCTTCAAGATGAGGCGTGTGCCAGGTCATAATGAATTTGCCAGAATCCTTGTCGTAATACAATTTTGGTGCCCCGATACGCTGTAAGGCATTCGCATAATCCGGCGTACTTTTTAAATCCGGCGTATAATCAGAGTGTTTTTTCCATATAATTAAATCATCTGAAACCCAAATATTGATGCTTTTTGCATCATCTCCTGTATTTCCGGCGATATAATATTTGCCATCAGGGCCTTTACAAATATCCGGATGCCCTTTATAATCTTCAAAAACCCTTTTTCCATTGTTTAGATTTTCCCAATGCAAGCCATCCAAACTAACCGAATAGTACAATCTGCCATAGTCGTTGTGCGTCATGTGCGCAAACAAATACGCTTCATTCTTCGGTTTCTCTCTGCCTTTCACTTGTCCCGGAGGATCTGGCTGCTGTGCTTTCGCAGAAAATCCGATAAGCATTACCGTCAGAAGAAATAATTGTTTTACATTTTTCATAAGCTTTCTTAAAATGTCAATGTGCCAATTTGATAATTAGATAATTTGATAATTGTTTAAAAAGGATTATAATGCATTATCTAATTGACACATTCTCTAATTATTTAATTCTTCTTATTCGCCTCAGATGTCAGATTCCTGATCAAATCTGTTTCTGCTTTGATGTATGGCGTTCCATCGGTATGAAATACTTCGTGAAACCAAACTTTCGGCTCGGCGTCGTATTTTTTTGTCCAGCTGTCCCACGCATATTTGGTTTGTGTTTTTCCGTCTACTAATCCCCAATTAATCATGGCAACATTATATTTTTTGGCAATTGGCAGGAAACCTTCAAACGTGCTTCCGTTTGGCCTTGCCATATATTCGGTACACAACAAAGGTTTTCCGTAGCGCTGCAATTGCCTGATTACTTTTTCGAAATCTGCCGGAGTATTATAATTATGAAAAGAAATCACATCAGATTGTTCGATCTGCATTTTGTGCATCGGCAGCATTTTAGCTTCTTCGCTCCAGTCGCCTGTCCAAACTCCAGAAGTCAGCGGCTGTGACGGATTGCTTTCTCTTGCCCAGGCAAAAACATTTTTTAAAAGAGGCAGAATCAACGCCGCTTTATTTTTAATTTCAACTTTTTCGTAGGATGGCCCCGTCATATTATCGGGTTCGTTCCAGACGTCCCAGCCCAGAATACGATTGTCATCCCTGAATTTCGAAACGGTTTGTTTTACATATTGCTCTAAACGAGGATATTCCTTAGAATCCTGAAGTACTTTTTGCCCCGGACTCTGCACCCAGCCTGAATTGTGCGTGTGAGGTTTTGGAGCGCGTTGTGTGCCTAATGCCGGAAACGGATCCCAGCAGGAATCAAATAAAACAAAAAGTATTTTTATATGATGTTTAGCTGCAATTCCTAAAAAAGTATCCATACGTTTATAAAGTCCTTCTGCATCTTGTTTGTGCAGTAAATCATGCAGGTAAACGCGCATTACATTCATCCCGATGCCTTCGGCCCAGCCCAATTCCTGATCGATTCTTTTAGGATCAAATGTGTCTTCCTGCCACATTTCTAATTGGTTGATGGCGGTACTCGGGTAATAATTGGCTCCCACCAGCCAGGGCTGTTCGCCGTACCATTTATTGGCCTGATCTTTTGTCCATACTGCTCTTTTTTCGATTACAGCTGTTTCATTTTTAGTTTCTTCAGCGTTACTTTTTTTGTTGTTGCAGCTAAGCAATACGGTTCCTGCCAGCAAACATGTTAGATACAATTTTATTTTTCTCATTATCGATTTTCTTATTGTGAACCATTGTTCTTTATGATAAGGGAATCAGTTGATGAAGCACTGATTCCCCTAAAAAATTAGTTTAATACTCTGGGTGTTGTTTTAAATTCGGATTGTTTTTTACTTCGACCTGCGGAATTGGCAGTCTTTGATTTTTGCCTACAACGAAGTTTTTGAAATCAGGATCACGAAGCGAAATTTTATCAACAGCGACCTGGGTGTTTAAATCTCCCCAGCGTTTAAGGTCTTCCCAGCGAACACTTTCACCGGCTAATTCTAAAACACGTTCTGTTTTTAATCTTTCTAAAAATTTATCGTGATCGGTTCCAATTTCAGGATGCGCTGCAGCCAAAGTGTTCAAATTCACACGAGCTCTTACCAGGTCAACATATTGATAGGCTTGTGCCGTAGCGCCTGTTTCGTTTAAAACCTCTGCATAGCGCAACAAAATATCCGCATAGCGAATCAGTCTGTAATTTACCTGACTGTAATAATCTTCATTGTTTCGGTAATAATCCCTGCTTCCTTTTCTGAACCAGGCTTCATTATTATTCCACTCCCAGGTTTTACCATAGACTTTGTCTCCAAAATCAGCTTCTAAAGTGGGATAAAACAAGGTATATCGCAATCTTACGTCCAGATTTCCATCTTTATTTTTTTCTTCCTTAAAAGCGTTTACAAGCCAAAAGCGAGCCTGTCCATCTGACCAGCCAATACTTCTTGGCGCAAAAAACTGTGCACGATTACTTGAAACGGCAGCGCTTTGACTTTCGTCTGTACCTCCTTTTCTTTGGTCTCCAAACTGAATTTCAAATACAGATTCGCTGTTGTTTTCATGTACATCTGTAAAATTGTCCCTGTAGTTTGCTGTCAGGCTGTATCTGGCGCCAGGACCGGCAATTAGGTATTCTAAAGCTGTTTTTGCTTCCGGCCATTTGCGTTGCTGCATGTAAACTTTTGCCAAAAATGCTTTTGCGGCACCTTTATCAGGTCTTCCGGTTTGGTCTGCCGGCCATGACGCTGGCAAATCGGCGAAAGCCTCATTCAAATCTTTTTCGACCTGCGCCCAGACTTCGGTTACATTTTTTTGCTCCGGAAGATCGGTTGGCTGTGACGGCGCTAAAACAAGCGGAATATTTTCCCATAAAACGGCAGCATAATAATAATGCAGTGCCCTGAAAAATTTTGCCTGTGCTAAAACTTTCTTTTTGTCGTCTTCGTTCTGAAAAGCAATATTCGGCACATTGGCCAAAACCTGATTACATCTAAAAACAGCTTTATAAGTATCTCTCCAGGTTACGACCTGCCCTTCCCAAAAATCATAATTGATGTAGTTAAAACGTGTCCAGTCTGCCAATTCCGTCCACGGACTATTGCTATATCCTTCATCAGAAGTTAAATCTAAACGAAAGTAAAGCCATCTCGCCCACAATCCGTCTTTATAAAACATGGCATAGATCGAGTTTACTCCTGCCTGGGCATCACTTTCGGTTTTCCAATACTGCTCTGTGGTGAGCGCATTTGGGCTGTTTAAATCAAGTTCGTTCTCACATGAAACGGTGCATAAGAGACCTAGAAAAACTGCAGCTGTTAGTATTATATTTTTCATTATCCTATATTTTTTAAAATTAAAAGCTAAACTCAACACCAAATGAATAGGTCTGTAAATTGGGGAAAGCCCCGTTATCAACACCTCTTTCAAAAATATTAGTATTGGTAAACTCAGGATCTAATCCTTTGTATTTAGAAATTGTAATAACATTTTGTGCAGAAAGTGTTAATCTTGCTCTTGAAATTCCGGTTTTTCCTAAAACACTCGAAGGCAGATTATAGCCAAACCCAATGTATTTTAGACGGATAAAATCACCGCTTTCTAAAAATCTGTCGCTGTCTCCTCTTGAGTTGAGCGTTGTTCCTTTTACAATTCTGGGAAAATCAGTATTTGGATTCTCAGGCGTCCAGGGCTGAATACCGGTTCTGTAATTACTATTGTCATCAAAACGATCTACCACACTTCTGAATCCGTTGTAAACAGTGGCACCGTGAGAAGCAATCCAGTTCATCGAAAAATCAAAACCTTTGTACTCGGCTCCTGCGTTTAGACCCATTTCAAATTCCGGCCACGGACTTCCTACGATGTCCTTGTCTTCATTTGTAATTTCGCCGTCGCCGTTTACATCTTTAAAACGAATATCTCCCGGCTTTGCACCCGGCATAATTACTTTTCCGTCGGCATTTTTGTAATCCTGGATTTCCTGAGTGTTTTGAAACAGTCCGTCTGTCTGCAAGACATACCACATCCCTACCGCATTTCCGGCTCTGGTAATGGTATTTCCCTGAATGCTTTCATTTTGTCCGTTCCCTAACGCAATTAGTTTGTTGTTTACTTTTGTAAAATTTACAGAAGCATTAAACGAAAAGTCATTGATTTTTTTAGCATACGCCAATTCAATTTCAAAACCTTTATTTTCAACAGTGGCAGCGTTAGAAATTGGGTTGCCGCCATCGTTTCCGGTTGTCAGTAAAATGGGGAAACCAAATAATACATCTTCGGTGCGGGCAATAAAATAATCAGCCGTTAAGCGCAGATCATTGTCTAATACGCCAAGATCAATTCCGATGTTGGTTTGTTTTAATTTCTCCCAGCGCAATTGCGAATTCGCCAGTCTCACCTGCGTCGCCGAAGGATATAAAATTTGTCCGTTTCCTAAAACAACAGCACCATTCGTATTCATGAAACCCTGGTATTCGTAGTTCTGAATATTACCGCTTCCTAATTCTCCATAACTTGCTCTTAATTTTAAATCTTTAACAAATTCTGATTTAAAAAAGGGTTCGTTGTTGATTCTCCAGCCCGCAGAAACCGACGGGAAATTTCCCCATTTGTTTTCGTCGCTGAATTTTGAAGAACCGTCTCGTCTGATTACGGCATTAAATAAATAACGATTGTCGTAATTGTATTCTAATCTTCCCAAATAAGAAGTTAAAGCCGCTTCCGTTTTAAATCCTGCCACTTCTGGTGAATCTCCTAAATCCAGCACATTAAAATATTCGCCTGTAGTGGGGTTAATCAACAAATTTCTCTTTGTGCCGCTGATTTGGTTGTAATTGTCTTTTTGAAAAGTCTGGCCTACTAAAATCGTTATGCCATGTTTTCCAAAATCTTTCTTGAAATTCAGCGTGTTCTCGTAAAGCAATGTCTCAGATCTTCCTTTATTCTGGTTGATAAACGACTGTTCATAAGGCTGGTTTAAAGTCCAGTTTCCTAATTTTCTCATGAAACTGTAGCTGTCAAAACTGGTTTCGTATCCAAAATTGAAACGGTATTTTAACCAGGGCGTAAATTTTAATTCTGACCAGATATTTCCTCTTAATCTGAAATTTTCATTGATCGTATTTGCCAGATCAGCAAGTGCCAGCGGATTGGTGCCAAATGTATCGGCCACACCTTGTTTACCGTAACCATACCCGCCTGGATTTGAGGCGTCATAAACCGGGATTGTCGGCATTAGCCTGTACACATCAATAATGGGATTTCCGGACATTTCATCGGTTCTCGAATCACTGATCGCGATATTTTCTCCAATACTGAAAATTCCTTTTGAGCCGCTGGAATTTACACGAAATGAAACCCTGTCAAAATCGGTTCCCACAACGGCACCTTCATTTCCAAAATAATTTCCTGAAATAAAGAAGGTCGAATTGTCTCCTCCGCCAGAAAAATTCACATTATAATCCTGCATCATTCCGGTCTGGAAAACCTCGTCCTGCCAGTCTGTATTAATGGCCATATTCAGGTTTTGTCTCGGAATCCCGGCGTTATCATAGGCCTGATTATTAAATTTGGCAAACTCTTCGGTTCCCATCAAATCGTATCTTGGTATGGTCGTAAAACTTGTTTTTGCAGAAGCTTCAATTACCAGCGGCCCTTTTTTACCTTTTTTAGTAGTGATGATAATCACACCATTAGCCGCTCTTGAGCCATAAATAGCTGCTGCAGAGGCATCTTTTAGAACCTGAATGCTTTCGATATCATTCGCATTAAAATCTCTGTTGGCCGATGTTACCAAACCATCAATTACATATAACGGATTGGAACTCTGCAGATTTTTTAAACCGCGAATTTCAATATTCGCTTCTTGTCCAGGACGACCGCCGCCACGAACTTTAACGCCTGTTACCAAACCCTGAAGCCCGTCCGCAACAGTTGTAATCTGTCGTTTCTGAATTTCCTCGGCTTTCACTAAAGAAATGGCTCCGGTCAAATCTTTTTTGTTTTGAGAACCATATCCTACCAAAACCACTTCATTTAACGCCAGCGCATCTTCGGCTAATGAAACATTTATAGCAGTTTGATTGTTAATGGCAATTTCCTGCGATTTATATCCTTGTGAGCTGTAAACCAAAGTTTCATTTGATTTTGCTGCAATCGAATAATTTCCGTCGGCGTCTGTAACCGCGCCTTTAGAAGTGCTTTTGATGATGACATTCGCAAACGGGATTCCCTCTCCTGATGCCGAAGCTACTTTTCCGGAAATCGTAATTTGCTGCTGTGCATACGTTTGTTGTATTAATAAACTAAAGAAAAACAAGAGGTAATATCTCTGCTTTAAAATTTGAGTGAACTTTGCTTTCATTGATTTTTCATTTTAGATAGTTTCTTTTTGGTTGGTTTTAACTGCAGTATAAAAATTTTAATCGTCTCTGATACGAGCAAAAAAATAATTAATATTGCTCTTTAGTAATAATGTGTTCATTTAATTTCAAAATTATTAAAGGTGTATTTTTTCAAACTTAAATTTATTGATAGTGTATTTTTTAACCTTAAAAATTATCAATATGATTAATTTGAAAATTCAAAGTAGATGATTTTTATTCAAAATAAAATGATTCATTTGTGTCAATATCTCTCTCAAATGATTCAAATTGTATAAAAATTTCCAGAAAATTAAACTCGTGCAACATTCTGTAGAAGATTGACACGATTTGAAGCAGCCTATTTTTATTTAAAAAAACATAACAATGCGTAAATTCTTTCTTTTTTTATTTTTTTCGCTTTTTTTCATAAATTTTCTTCATGCTCAGGAATATTATTTCAAGCATTTTCAGGTAGAAGAAGGATTATCCAACAACACCGTAATTACCTCTATGCAGGACGAAGATGGCTTTATGTGGTTTGGCACCAAAGACGGGTTGAATCGATTTGACGGATACCGTTTTAAAACCTACAGAAGCCAGTCTGACCCGGTTCATAGTCTGGGAAGCAATTATATACAGTCATTGCACGAATACAAAGGCACGATTTGGGTAGGAACAGATAAAGGGTTGTACCAATACGATAAAAAAACAGATCATTTTACGGTTTTAAACGAAGCAATAAACGACAGGATAAACGACATTAATCACGATAATAGTGGCAATATTTGGTTTATTTCGGGCAACATTTTGTACAAATATGCTCCCGCTAAAAAGGAAACAAAAACTTTTAATCCGAGTAAATATTTTATTGCGACCTCGATCACGAGAGACAATAATGGCGAAATCTGGGCCTCCTCCCTTAATAAATTATACCATTATTCTGAAGAAAGCCTTTCGTTTGAAAACATCAGCCTGAATCCGCAGGCGGATAAAGCCAATTTTAGAATTACAATTGTCTATGCTTTAGACCAAAACAATATTTTAATAGGCACTCAGGACCACGGCGTTCTGGTTTATAACGTGAATGCGAAAAGCACGACATCACTTCAATTTGCATCAAAAGAACCCGTTTTTGTGCGCCAGTTTAAGAAGAAAGGAAACGAAGAGCTCTGGATTGCCAGCGAATCCGGTGTTTATGTTTATGATTTGAAAACCAAAAACAGTATCAATCTCAAAAAAAACTACAACGATCCGTATGCCATTTCAGATAATGCGGCGTATTCGATCACGATTGATAAAGAAAACGGAATCTGGATTGGCACTTATTTTGGCGGTATCAATTACCATCAAAAACAATATACCCAATTCAAGAAATATTTTCCTCAAAAAAACCAGAATTCTATCAGTGGCAGTGCCGTAAGGGAAATTCATAAAGACGATACGGGCGATTTCTGGATTGGAACCGAAGATGCAGGTTTGAACCGATTCAATCCGAAGACGCAAAAATTTACTTCTTATTTGCCAAACGGCAGTAAAAATGCGGTTTCGTATTATAACATTCACGCTTTATTACCCCGAAAAAACAAGATTTGGGTAGGAACTTTTGAGCATGGTTTGGATGTTTTAGACCAAAAATCAGGCGCAGTTATCAAACATTATAGTGCAAACGATCCGTCGACAGGCTTACGAAGCAATTTCATTTTTTCTTTTGCCGAAACAAAAAAGAAGCAATTGATCGTGGTTACGACATTGGGAATTTACAGTTATAATGAACAAGAAGACCATTTTGAAATCTTAAAAATATTTCCTGAAACTACACATTACACGAATTTTAAAGAAGACAGCGACGGAAATTATTGGGCAGGAAGCTACAGAGATGGTTTGTTTTTCTATAATCCAAAAACCAAAAAGAGAGAAGTTTTTATTTACGATTATAAAAACGCTGGCGGCATCAGCAATAACTCGATCAATTCTATTTTTGAAGACAGCCATAAAAACTTGTGGTTTGCAACCGAAAATGGTTTGAATTTATTGAATAAAAAAACGAAAACTTTTAAAAAATTCACGACAAAAAACGGACTTCCCAGCAACGTCGTGTATTCAGTTTTAGAAGATGATGCCCAAAATTTATGGCTCACCACCTCAAAAGGGCTGGTTAAATTTGGCACGAATCATAAAAACGTCAAAATCTTTACCACGGCAAATGGTCTATTGAGTGACCAGTTCAATTATAGTTCAGCTTTTAAAGATGCAAACGGTGATATGTATTTTGGAAATTTAAACGGAATGATCAGCTTCAACCCGAAGAATTTCACCAAAAACAAATACACACCCTCTATTTTTATCACCAACCTTCAAATCAATAATCAAGATGTCGATGCCAACGAAAATGATTCGCCTATCAAACAGTCTATTTCGCATATTGATGCACTCGAACTCACGAACAATCAATCGTCTTTTAACCTTGAATTTGCATCTTTAAATTATACTGCGCCCGAACTTACAGAATATTGGTATAAACTTGAAAATGTAAATCAGGACTGGGTTTATCTCGAAAGAAACAACAAAGTTTTCTTTACAGAACTCGCTCCCGGCGATTATGTTTTTAAAGTAAAATCGCTCAACAGTTTTGGTGTCTGGAGCAAAGAAGTTAAACTAAAAATCAGGATTCTGCCGCCATTTTGGGCAAGTTCGTACGCGTATTTCTTCTACTTTCTATTGGTTTGCGGTTCGTTTTACTACATCATTCGTTATTCTCAAAATTTAACGCAGATTAAAAATAATCGCAAAATAAAACATCTGAACGACGAAAAAGAAAAAGAGATTTATCAGGCTAAAATTGACTTTTTTACCAATGTAGCGCACGAAATCAGGACACCTTTAACCCTGATAAAGGGTCCGCTGGAGAAACTTTTGATTATGGAACATCAAATGCCCGAAGTGCCTCAGAATCTTTCGATCATGAAGAAAAATACGTCGCGTTTATTGAAATTAGTAAATGAATTGCTGGATTTTAGAAAGTCAGAAATCGGCGGTTTGAAGCTCACTTTCGTGGAAGCTAATATTTCGTCTCAAGTTCGAAACCTGCATTTGAGATTCAGTCAGTTAATCGAAGAAAGAGGAATTGAATTTGACCTGGAACTGGGCGAAAAGGACATTTTTGCTTTTGTGGATAAAGAAGCTTTCAAAAAAATCCTGAGTAATCTCATCAGCAATGCCATAAAATATTCTAAAGATAAAGTTTCCATCTCTTTATTCAGAGATGAAAAAAAACTCACATTAGTGGTGAAAAACGACGGAAATTTGATTCCGTTTCAGTTAAAAGACAAGATTTTCGAGCCTTTTTTCAGGGTGGATAATATGGACACGACTTCCGGAACCGGAATTGGGCTTTCGCTCGCGCATTCGTTAACGCAATTGCATAACGGAAACCTGCAGCTGCTTCCGGATTCCAAATTAAATATTTTTGAACTGATGGTGCCACTGCATCAGGAAGAAGAATTTATGTTGTATACCGATTCTGAAAAAGAACAGGTTCAGACTAAAATCGAAAAAATTGAAACCGAAACAAAGAACGAAAAACCGCAGATTTTAGTCGTTGAAGACAATGAAGATTTATTGAATTTTATAACGGCTGAACTGGCATCAACATACACGATTTTAAAAGCTGATAACGGCGAAAATGCATTAAAAACGATTCACAACGAAAATATTCAGTTGGTTATTTCTGATGTTTCCATGCCGGTTATGGACGGAATTGAAATGTGCAGAACCATCAAAACAAATCTGGAAACAAGTCATATTCCGGTTATTTTATTAACCGCCAAAAATTCGCTTAGATCGCAAATTGACGGTCTTGAAGTTGGAGCCGATGCTTATATAGCAAAACCTTTTTCGATGGATTATTTGAAAGTTCAGGCCCATAATTTAATTGAAAACAGAAAACAGATTATGAATTATTATGCGAGTTCTCCCCTTTCGCACATTAAAAGTATTGCCCACAACAAAACCGATGAAAAGTTCCTGAAAAAACTCGATGACGAAATCCTGAAAAACATTACGGATCCTGATTTAAGCGTAGAATCTCTGGCAGAAATCATGAATATGAGCCGCT
>Ga0247811_1000166_pt1 | contig 23199 bp, 19 predicted proteins | sample UWRJL134311R1_FD_189018 | JGI IMG/M metagenome (GOLD analysis project Ga0247811, IMG submission 189018) | Plant litter microbial communities from Arlington Agricultural Research Station in Wisconsin, United States - UWRJ-L134-311R-1 | ecosystem: Environmental > Terrestrial > Plant litter >...
CGCGGATCGCTTGACCCTTATTAGATATCAGGAGGATTTCGGCAGTATCAGCTTCTAATGAACGGACTGCAACGATTGGACCGGTCTTGGCGGTTACAATAGCTGCCTTGATACCGACACCACCACGCTTGTGGGATGGGAAGTTCGAAGCCTTTGTCACCTTACCGAAGCCAAGTTCGCTAATAACGAGGAGGTTTCCTTCATTATTCGCAACGATATCCATACCGACAACGTTGTCGTTTGGTCGCAGGCGGACACCGCGGACACCGCGTGCTGCACGTCCCATTGGACGGGCATCAGCTTCGCCGAATCGGATCGCTTGACCGGCAGATGTTGAGATGATTACATCATTCTCACCTGTCGTCTTCTTGATCCAACGCAGTTCGTCACCGTCATCAAGCTTGATTGCGATCAGTCCGTTGGTGCGGATATTCGCGTAATCCTTGAATGGAGTTTTCTTTACAGTTCCCTTTACGGTCGCCATAAACAGGTAGCCATCGTCTTTCGAGTCTTTCTCGTGACGGATGATTGATGTAATTTTCTCTTCAGGTTGCAGCGCCAATAGGTTCACTGCGGCAACACCCTTCGCAGCAAGTGATGCAGCCGGGACTTCGTAGGCCTTTAGGCGGAAGATGCGCCCCTTGTTCGTAAAGAACAGCAGGTAGTCGTGTGTCGATGCTGGAATCAGCTGGTCGATCACGTCTTCTTCCTTGGTCGTCATGCCTCGTTTGCCCTTACCACCACGGTGTTGGCGGCGGTATTCGCTGACGAGTGTACGCTTGATGTAGTTCTCGGTGGTCAAAAGGATAACTGAATCTTCTTCAGGGATCAACTCTTCGTCGCTAAACTTACCAAGTTCGTGGTTAATAATCTGTGAACGACGGTCATCGCCGAACTTTTCTTTCATTTCTAGCAGTTCTTCTTTAATAATGCGTAAGATTTCGTTCTCGTCGCCAAGAATTCGTTCTAGTTCCGCAATCAGGAGCAACAGCTGTGCCAATTCTTCTTCGATCTTGTCGCGCTCGAGGCCTGTCAGGCGGCGAAGTTGCATCGCAAGGATCGCCTGCGCTTGAATTTCGGATAGTTTGAACTTCTCCATCAATCCACGCTGCGCTTCTTCGCTCGTCTTGCTGGCACGAATCAACTTAATGACTTCATCGATGTGATCAAGTGCAATTTTGTAGCCTTCCAAGATGTGTGCACGGGCTTTGGCTGCCTTCAGCTCAAATTCTGTGCGGCGACGAATGACAATCTGACGGTGCTTGATGAATTCTTGTAAGATTTCAAGCAAGCTTAGGATACGAGGCTGAATGCCTTCGACCAGCGCCACCATGTTGAAGTGGAATGCAGTTTGCATCGCAGTCATCTTGAACAATTGGTTCAGGATCTTCTTTGGGTATGAGTCTTTACGCAGTTCAATGACGACGCGGACTTTACCGCGAGCTGATTCATCGCGAAGGTCAGAAATAACGATCTTCTTGTCTTTATGCAGTTCAGCAATCTTTTCGATAAGTGTTGCTTTATTTACACCATAAGGCATCTCCGTAATGACGATTTGGCTGCGACCTTTCTTGGTCTCTTCGATGTTAGTCACTGCACGAATTACAACACTTCCACGTCCAGTCTGGTACGCCTGGCGCATTGGCGCGCCGCCGTAGACGATCGCACCGGTTGGGAAATCAGGACCCTTCACAAATTGTAGTAGGTCGTCGATGGTTGCATCTGGATTGTCGATCAGATGGATGGTTCCATCAACCAACTCACCTAAGTTGTGTGGCGGAATGCTGGTCGCCATACCAACGGCGATACCAATTTGTCCGTTCAGTAGCAAGTTTGGCAAACGCGCAGGCAGTACGGTTGGCTCTTGTTCGGAACCATCGTAGTTATCGCGGAAATCAACGGTGTCTTTATCGAGGTCATCCAGTAGTTCGTTTCCCGCGCGACCCAGACGAGCCTCGGTGTAACGGTTTGCTGCTGGTGGATCTCCGTCCATTGAACCGAAGTTCCCCTGTCCATTAACCAGTGGATAGCGCATCACCCAGTCTTGAGCGAGACGAACCATCGCCATGTAGATAGATGAGTCACCGTGTGGGTGATACTTACCCATGACGTCACCGACGATACGAGCGCTCTTTAGGAAACGGCCGCCTGGTCGTAGGTTTTGTTCACCCATTGAGTACAGGATACGGCGGTGCACAGGCTTTAGTCCGTCACGGACATCTGGCAAGGCACGTTCAACGATCACACTCATTGAATACTTCAGGAAGCTATCTTCCATGACGTTTTCAACCGTTAGGTTTTCAACACTTCGCGAGTGCGTCTGCAGTGGTGCAATATACTCACCTGTTTCAGTAATTATGTTTTCACCATCGATAAATGCGTTATCTTCGATTGGTTCGTCGTTTGTGTTAATTATTTCGTCATCCATGATTAAACATCCAAATCGGCCATGTTAAGTGACTTCGCGCGGCTTTGGATAAAGCTCTTACGGAGGTCAACTTGGTCGCCCATTAACTTTGTAAAAATTGCATCACTCTTCTCGGCGTCTTCTACGCGCACCTGAATCAGTACACGGTTCTCTGGGTTCATTGTTGTGTCCCACAGTTGTTCCGCATCCATCTCACCCAGACCCTTGTAACGTTGTAGCATTGTAATACCAGCTTGTTTTGTAAGGTCGGCTTCAGGGTCGATGTTCACACCCTTTTCCTTGCGGTCGCTGATCATACGCGTAATGATTGCATCACGCTCTTCATCACTGTAGGCGTACTCTTTTTTAGTACCTTGTCGTAATAAGAACAACGGCGGTTTCGCGAGGTAAACGTAGCCACCATCGATCACTTCGCGCATGTAGCGGAACAGGAATGTCAGCAACAATGTTGCAATGTGACTTCCGTCGACGTCGGCGTCGGTCATAATTACAACGCGGTGGTAACGAAGGCCGTTAATGTCGAATTGATCACTAATCCCGACACCCAGTGCCTTGATAAGGTTCACAATTTCGTTGTTGCCAAGCATGCGGTCTAGACGCGCACGTTCGACGTTTAGAACCTTACCACGCAGTGGCAGGATTGCTTGCGTACGGCTATCACGACCTGACTTCGCAGATCCACCCGCCGAGTCACCCTCTACGATGTAAATTTCTGATTCAGACGGATCCTTACTGGAACAGTCAGCCAACTTACCTGGCAGGCTCATGCCGTCCAGCGCACCCTTACGGATCACGTTGTCACGAGCAGCGCGGGCAGCTTTACGTGCACGGGCAGCTAGCAATGCTTTGCCGACAATCTTCTTAGCGATGTTCGGGTTCTCATCCAGGTAGTACGAGAAGTACTCGTTCATGACCTGTTCGACGTAACGACGAACTTCTGGGTTACCCAGCTTGTTCTTCGTCTGACCTTCGAATTGAGGGTCTGGCATCTTCACAAGGATAATCGCTGTAAGGCCTTCACGGATGTCATCACCTGTCAGGTTATCTTCTTTTTCTTTAAGGAGGCTGCTTTTGCGAGCGTATTCATTAATAACGCGCGTCAGTGCAGAGCGGAACCCAATAATGTGTGTTCCCCCATCAGGTGTCAGGACGTTGTTAGCGAATGGCTTCACCAGCTCGACGTAGGTTTCGTTATATTGCACCGCAATTTCCACCATAGTGTCTTCAACGAGCTTTTCGACGTAGAACACGTCATCAGCGGTAACGTCTTTACCAATGTTCAGGTGCTTGACGTAGCTTTGGATACCACCTTCAAAGTAGAAGGCAGCGCGCTTGCCAGTACGCTCATCAACAACTGATACATATATACCCTTTGTTAAGTACGCCTGGTGACGAATGTAGTCGACGACCCATTCGTAGCTAAATTCGACTGTTTCTTTAAAGATTGTTGGGTCTGGGTAAAAGGTAATAGTTGTCCCGTTCTTGCGATCAGTTTTGCCGACCTTCTTGAAAGGAACTTTTGTCGCACCGCGTTCGAATTCAATACTATAGAGTTGTCCAGCTTGGACGACTTCAGCGATCAAGGTAGTTGAGAGTGCGTTCACCACAGATGAACCCACACCGTGCAGTCCAGATGAGACTTTATATCCACCGCCACCGAACTTACCACCGGCGTGTAGCACTGTCAGCACTGTTTCAAGGCTGCTTAGCCCAGTCTTGGGGTGCTTATCAATTGGAATACCACGACCATCATCAGAGATCTTCATGCCACCATCAGCGAGGATCACAACTTCTACCTTTGTTGCGTAGCCTGCGATAGCTTCGTCGATAGAGTTATCGGCAATTTCTTTAATAAGGTGGTGTACGCCATCGAAGCCAGTGCTTCCGATGTACATACCTGGACGCTTACGAACTGGCTCAAGCCCCTCAAGGACCTGAATTTGTGAACCATCGTATGATTTGTCTGTTTTTTGCTGAACCATGTGTAACCTCTACTCCCCTATTTTCTGACTGTTGTCGGATAATTTTTCGGCCGCCCTGAATCGTTACGAAAGTCGATCTGACTGGTCGTTTGACTACAACTATTATACCCGAAAAGATGTGTTCACTCAAGTCCCCTCAATTAATATATAAAGGGTATTGCACTGAACACAATTCTTATGCTAATCTACTGTACAAGAGGTTATCCTTAAAATAAAAACGAGAACAAAAAAATGTTTAAAAAAATAGTATCGAATTTGTCTTTCAGCCCCGCATTGGTCGGGCAGCTTGGCTTTTATGCCCGGCGGTTACGTAAAGAAGAAACCACACGAAGGGTCGGATTAATATTCGTCGCTCTCGCACTGGTCGTTCAGAGCCTGGTGGTATTCCAACCGCCAGAGTCAGCTAACGCATCAAGTGCGAATGACCTTGTCCCTGGTGGACTGGGGCTTGGCGCAGATCGATCGATCTCGAATTTCCTGCGTCCTTTAGAGCAGAACGAAAATCACCTGAAAGATATCATGAACTATATGGGTATTAGCCGTCAGGAAATCAAAGACGCCAAATACGGTTCGTTTACAACAGGTAAAGTGAACCGCTCATGGGGCCACACGGCAATTCACCCTGAGTCTAAGGGTGAGAAGCCAACAATTATTCTCGATGAGAACTTCAAGAAGGTCACAACGGTCTATAGTCGCCCACTGGAACTGACGAATGGACCGGATGCAACTATCTACGGCTACATCGGTCACTCTGACCGGGTCGGATGGTTCGCTATCATGCAAGCCTGTGGAAACTTGGTCACCAAGATTATTCCACCGATTCCAACGCCTCCACCACCAGTGACGCCTCCACCTGTGACTCCACCGCCGGTAAAACCACCAGCTGACATCCTGCTTTCGAAAAAAGCCGTGAACGTCTCACAAGGGAAAGTCTCTGCAACCAGCGTTGCCGCACAAGCCAGTGACAAGATCACCTTTACACTGAACCTTGAAAACAAGGGTGGCACAGCAAAAGTCACCGAAATTAAAGATGACCTGACCGACGTACTTGAGTACTCGACACTCATCGATAACGGTGGCGGAAGCTTCGACCAAACGAAAAAGATATTGTCATGGCCTGACGTGAACCTAAAGGCTGGCGAGAAGCAATCGCGTACCTTCGCAGTACAGATGCTTGCGACGATCCCCGCAACCCCAACAGGTATCAGTAGTCCTGACTCATATAACTGTTTGATGGATAACGTGTACGGAAACGGTAACGGTGTCACAATCCCCGTTGTCTGTGCGCCACCAAAAGTGATTGAACAAGTCACTACTGAGCTGCCACACACCGGCCCACGCGAAAACATGCTGTTCGCAGGTGTTATCCTGGCTGTCGTCACCTACTTCTACCTCCGATCAAAACAACTTGGTAAAGAAGTGCGCTTGATCCGTCGCGATCTAAACGCTGGAACAATTTAAGGAATATAACTATGAGTAGCCCTGAACAACAACCCCAAGGACCAGAGAACGGCGTCGAAGCGCCAAAGGTAGACGCCGAGAAGTACGCAGAGATCGGCGAGAAGCTAAGAGAGAACGCCGAGCGCGGCGTCGAAAGCGGTGACAAGTCCGAAGAAAGGGCTCGTGTTGAAGCCCTGGAAGCAGCCATCAGCGTTGAAAAAGGCGGTGCCGAGAAGACCCGTGGACCAAAAGAAGGTCCCGTAGTCACCCGCCGCCGTGGTGGTATCAGCAAAAAAGAGAAAACCGCTAGCTTCAAAAAGCACATGGCGCAGGTTCAAGCTGAACTCCCTCCAACTCAACGCGCATTTAGTAAGTTGATTCACTCCCCTGTCGTTGAAAAGACAAGCGAAGTTGTCGGCGGTACTATTGCGCGACCAAACGCAATCTTGTCAGGGGCAATCGTCGCCTTTGTACTCGTGCTGGCCGTATACCTCGTTGCCAAACATTACGGCTACGTCTTGTCCGGTTTCGAAACGATCGGTGCCTTCATCGTAGGCTGGGTCCTGGGTGTCTTGTACGACTACATTCGTGCACTTGTGACCGGCAAGAGCTCATAGTCTTACAGCTCACGTAAAAAGCCTCCATACGGAGGCTTTTTTATTGGGCATAAGTCGGCGGGATGTCACTGCGGCGAGTGGTTCACCGCTCTAACGTAGCTTGATGTGGATCTCTTCAGGCTGATCATCACCTGGTTCACGTATATGTAGGTGTTCTGGATCCTTCGCAGGTGGCGTCGGCACGACTTCTGCTTCCTGTATAGACTTCGCCTGTTGCGGCGCTTGTGACGATGGTTGCTGCGGTGCAGCAGGTTGCGGTTGTGCAGGCGTCTGTGGCGCGACTGCGACTGGACGCGCTTGCGTTGGTACACCCGTTGTCGGACCATAGGCAGGGTTTGGCGCAGGACTCGGAGCTGGAGCTGTGCCTGGTTGCGGCGTAGCTGTTTGTGCCGTAATTTGCTGACGCTTCGCAAGCCATTCATCTAGGAACGATGAGCCGCCTGCTGCTGGTGCCCCACCGGGCATCGCTTGTCCACCAGGGGTTGTTGGCGGCATACCAGCAGGACGTGGACCATTCGGGCTAGCGCTTTGCAGCGCAGCCATACGATCTTGTTGCGCCTTCTTTAGTTGGTCCATCTTCAATTTCTTCGCTGCATCGCCGGCGCCCAGACGGGCAAAGATGTCGCGCTCAACTTCAGCACGCGGGCGACCATACTTGGCCGCTGACAGCTTCTTCAGGGCATCCCGAAGCTCTGGGTTACTTTGTCCCATCGGTGGCAACAGCGACATGCTGAAGGCAGCAGACGGCACATTATTGATCATGACTGAGGCAATCGTTTTAAAGTTCGGCAGACGCGTTAGGTCTTCGGCGTCAAATGTCGGTGAAAATTTCTTCACTAACAGCTCAGCGTCAGTAATACCGATACGTCCACTAATAACCGTTCCGATGTTTCCGATAATTGCTTCGCGGATCTTTTCAGTCAGCTGTGTCATGAACTGGTTCGCCAACACCAGGCTCAGGCGATACTTACGCGCTTCAGATAGGATGTTCTCGAAGCTATCTGTTGCAAAGTTCTGAAACTCATCGACGTACAGCGAGAAATCGACGCGTTCGCTCTCGGGTATGTCAGCACGCCCCATCGCAGCAGCCTGGAACTTCATCACAAAGATCATACCCAGCAGTTGCGAGTTCAACTCCCCTGTCTTCCCCTTCGAAAGGTTCACCAGTAGGATCTTCTTGTTATCCATGACTTCGCGCAGACTAAACCCACTCTTGGTTTGTCCGATAATGTTGCGCATCATTTCATTTGACAAGAATGCACCGAACTTCGAGACGAACCAGCCCAAGACCTCAGACTTGTTTGCTTCACTGGTCTGCGCCATTTCCTTGTTCCAGAAATCCAGGACCGTGCGGTCAGTCACGTGCTTCAGCTTCTCATCGGTGAATGATTGGTCGTTGAAGACCTGTGGCACATCGATAAAGGTTGATCCGACCTCTGTGTCGCTCATGATCGTCAGCGCGGCGTTGCGGAACCAGTGTTCGTAGCGCGGGCCGATGATACCGGTGTGGCCTGGGTCATACAACTTATATAGCATCGAGATTGACTCTTGAATCAAGAAGTCGCGCTGGTCCTGATTCTCGAACTCGAACAGGTTCAAACCGATCGGCATTTCCATGTCACCAGGGCTAAAGTAGATAACGTCTTCGACGCGCTCTTTCGGTACCATGCCCAGCAGCTCCTCTGCCGAGTCACCGTGCGGGTCAATAAAGGCAAAGCCTTTACCATCCATCATGTCCTGGAACGCGAGGTTCTCCAGCAGCTTCGACTTACCCGTACCGGTTTGTCCAATAATATACGTGTGACGACGACGGTCATTGGTCGAGAGGCGAATCGGCTTCTTGGTACCGCGGAATTCATTTGTGCCTAGCAGGAAGCCTTCGTCCATTAATTGTGTTGGTCCATCGACTTGCTTGTCCATCTGACGCGTCACTTGTGAGGTTGGGATCGAACCCTGGTCTGGCAGGTGGAAGATTGTCGCCAGCTCGACGGTGTTCAAGATGTTGTTATTCACCGCCTGCGGGAAGAAGCGGAAGATATACGCCGTCACGAACTCTTCAATATTCTTACTCACCGTAAATTTGAAGCCGTTATTTGAGGTTGAGTCGAATAATGAGAAGGCCGATACGACGCTATTCAGCATCGCCTGTGATTTGCCGGCTGTATTAGATGAAGTCACGACACGTATTAATGTCTCGTAGCCTGGGTAGCGCGTTTTCTCTTCGATAGATTCAACGACCGCTTGCTCGAGTGAGCTCAGCTGCTTATCTTCAGGTTTCTTTTCGCCAGTCTCGGGTGGTTTCCAGAGTGCTTCCATGACGCCGCGCGCACCTGCGTTAAAGCCGGTCTTTACGCCCTTCGCCTTCTTGATGCCTTCAGCAACCGACACGGCGCTCTTGTCCCAACCTGTAAACGCTGGGCGAATCAGGATTTGAATCCCAATGCCGTCTTCTTTGTTGGCTGCAGATAATGCATTCAACATGGCACGGGCTGCATCACGCTTCGATTCTTGGAAGGTTGCGATAGGATGTGCGAAATTCTTCTTTAATGTAAACTCGCCGCCAATCGTGCCGCTCATCTTGCCCGCAGGGTTGAAGATATTGCGTTCCGAGACTTCTTCCAGACGCGCAGCTGGATACGCAGCGGCAACTGCCTGTGTAATGACATCGATCATCACAATCGGCACGACGACATAATAATGTACCAAACCTTCATGTGCGACGATCTCAAATGATACATGGCGCTGTCCATAGATGCGGCTCTTGAATCCTTTCGTCGCGGTGCTAGCGATAATGTTGTACATAACCTGTGCTTGCGATAACACTTCTTCGGTTAAGTCGCGTTCGTCGCGGCCATTGCCCTCTAGGTCGGAGCTGACTGGTGGGATATGTATATATAACGGAACCATTTTCAGGCCACGTTCGTAGTTCTTCGCCTCGCGTAAGATACGGCGGTACTGGTAGAAGACAAATGCAAGGATGCCTGCGATCAGCAGGATGACTACCGTAATGGTAATAATGAATCCTAACACCTGTATTACTCCTCCCTCACTATTGACCTTTGCGTAGAGCTATTCGCTCTTACCAAGGTCCTTATTATATCGCTTTTGTAGATATTGCCGCTGTAACTCGTTGATCTTGTTTGATCGTGCGAATGGATCATCTTTTGTCTCATCGATAATCTTTTTTGCTTTATCAACCCATTCTTTCTCGATCACGTCCTCGTCAGCAGCAACCAATGGGCTGTCGCTGACCGGTTGGACCGGGTCTGGGGCTATAGGAATTGCCAGTGGCGCTAAAGGGACGCCGGAAGTCGCTGCATCAGCGGCCGCGGCACTTGCCTCGGCAGTTTGCTCAACACGTTCGGCACCGGTTTCAATCCCGCTCTCTGGCGTTGGTAAGACTGGAATTCGCTCCCCTGTCGGGGTAACCTCCACTGGTGCTTGTTCTGACCCGCTAGGGACGAGGGGTTTTTCCGGCTGCATATCTGTCATTATACCATAGCAACGCCAGTGAAACGTAAGCTCAATTACTGAATTTTTTAGTAAATTCGCTTCGTAATATATACGCAGCCAATGACCTCAAATAGAACCACAAGCAAGAACTCATACACCCCGATTGCGCCCACCGATTGCAGGCCAATGAGCATAACTGGTGCAGCAGCTAACACTGTCGAATAATAGTATGCACGGCGAAATGGCATTGGGTGGAGCGGTCGGCGCAGCGTAAAGCCAGCCGAAGCGTAGACGATAACGCGGCTAATGCCGTACAGAAAGTAACTGACCAGCCCAAGGGAACTAATATAGGCGGAAATAAAAATCAGCAGAAGCCCAAAGGGCCCTGCTGATGCGGGGGTGGTCGTAACCAACATAAGTGTCAGCAAGCAGAGGCTTGCGACCGTAATAATTGCGATAACTCTTTGTAACATAGTACTTGCTACTATACGTGAACCATAAGAGTTTTAAAACAGGGTGCCCAAGTGATACACCTATATGTTCGATGAATCAGCAAACGCCGCAGTAAATAATAAAAGGGCGTGTGAACAAAGAACAGTGTACCACTGTGGACGATTCTGACCGCTCTCGAAATATCGAGGGCAACCGTACTCATAAAGGGAGTGTTCCACGATACATCTAGATTCAGCGCGATTTCCTTTTGGAAGGGAAACAGGGTTTTACTAGATGTATCGGTACTTACTCGACCTCTACGTGCAAAAATACTTTGCAGTATTTTGGCGGAGCATCAGTAACGATAACGAAGTATAGAAAGAATCAAGGTGTACTAAAAGTACTGAACGAAGGTGCGAGACTTGGTATTACTACCGTGCTACTGATTTCTACTATCCTTATATGTTGCCGTTACTGACTTTTCCGTCAAAAAAGTCAGACTAATCATTTGTATTGTTTGTACATAATGATCATGTGAACGAGGTCTAATTGTTAAGGTGTGCGGAGCTGTGTGCGTTGAACTTGTACTGAACTGACTCTGATTTTTTTGTGCGTTGCTTTTGTGTTTGTGTTGCTAAAAGCTTGTTTTTAATTTAGCATAAACATCTTCGTTGGTCAATACTCTACGCACTAATTAATATGTAATAAATACATCAATCAGCACATATACCCTATTTTAAGGTGTTAATACTGTATTGTTGTATTGAACACATCGTTGTGTAAATACGGTATATATTTGTATTTTTTTGATGAGAACTCTACAAAAGCGCTAGTTGTGGGATATGCTACGGGCACTTTTGGTTTAAAAATGTACGGCACACTCCCCGCTGCTCGGTACGTCCAGTCTTTCAAGATACCGGCTAGGCATTCATCGTGAGAAACATAGCGACGGCCGCATATCGCCACGTCACTGCCATGACACGTCCAGCATGTACGAGGCATGCGCCAGACTCAATTAGCTATCGTTTCATTTTATGACCGAAGCTGCACCAACTTACGTATTCATGTATAACGCCACGAACGTCGACGCGTGCACGCTGGCAGTGCGGCACTTTTATATATACTGCCGAGTCACGCGTTTTTTCATGACTGATCTTAGTGCTTGCAGCCTCACGACGAAAGTCAGCTACGTGCGGGCCCATGATCATTCTAAATTGTTCTTCCTGGTATGTATGTGTGGCTCAACATATGACTTATCCCCAGCAGGTATATATACATTCACACGCGTTCTGCGTCAGCACCGCCCCACCACTCCCCCTTAGGACCTAGTTCAGGATCCGGTATGTAGTGTTCCGGCCTCGTGTTCAGACACTAGGCAAGTTTTACACACATATACGTGGTATTTTTTACTTAAATAATCTTTGTAAAAGTTATTGACTTAAGCGCTTTCAGCTATTATTATAGGGGTAGCTTTGAATAAATAAATTATACAGAGCCAAAAACAAAAAGCCATTAAAAAAACTCCACAAAAGAACCGTTCCTCGCAGGCGGTTCTTTTATTTTTCCCTTATGTAGCAGTGGATATCCCCATCAATCATATTTTTCCCAAATAAAAATCACCCGTCTAGGGTGATTAATAATATTGTGGTGGAGCTGCCGGGTACTGCCCCCGGGTCCGAAAGGTAACCTGTTATTCGTCTACAAGTGTAGTCTGGATTAATTTTTAACGACGCATAAGCCTGATATCCAAACAGAAACGGCTCAATTGTCGCGCTGTAAAGTGTTCCCTATGGCCACAGCTGCCTAGTCAAAGGGTAAGAATCATACTTATAACACCGCTTCCCCTATGATTCCTTGGGAAAGTCGATGGCGTTAGGGATTAACCTAAGCTGTTGCTAGAGCAGTCTTTGTTCCAAATACTTGGGCAAAGATGTTTCGTAGCGATGCATTTTGTGTTGCATTTAAAATAGTGCACGTAACGTGTGCATCCGACTTGCAAAATAACCTGTTAAAATCCTTCCGTCGAAGCTATGTCAGCCCCACGAACTTCTTAACTATAGCACTTTTAGGCTTGATTTCATAGTTTAGCTGAGAGTAAGCTGAGAATATGATAGCGAAAATAGCGACAGTTGCACTTATTGGCTTCGACGGCGCCCTTGTCGAGGTAGAAACCGACATCAAGCAGGGCTTACCGGCGATGCATATCGTAGGGATGGGCAATAAAGCTGTCGATGAGGCCCGCGAACGCGTCAGAAGCGCCCTCAGTAACTCCTTGCTGGACTTCCCTACCCGTAAAGTGATCGTGAATCTGGCACCAGCGGAACTTCCGAAGGATGGCGCGCACTTTGACCTACCTATCGCCCTTTCAATACTGGTCGGCAGCGGACAGTTGCGTCCCCATCAGGTAGAAAACGCCGTATTCGCCGGCGAACTGTCGCTTAATGGCCAGCTCCGTCCCATTAGGGGCGCCATTACGATTGCCGAAGCCGCCGCCAAGGCCGGCTACACAAAGGTGTTTGTACCAAAAGCGAATGCACAACAGGCAGCACTGATTGAATCAGTCAAAGTTACTGGGGTGACGGATCTGAAAGAGTTGTTCTTGCACCTCAAACAAGAGCGTATCATCCCGCCGACGGTTCCCGATGCCACCATGCCCACCCCGCCCCTGTCACTGACACTCGATGATGTCCACGGACAGGACCAAGCGAAGCGGGCGCTCCAGATTGCAGCCGCAGGTCGGCATAATATCTTACTGAATGGGCCACCAGGTGCGGGCAAAACAATGCTAGCGAAGGCACTTATGAGCCTACTTCCACCCCTGTCGAAACAAGAAAGTTTAGATGTTACAAAGATCCACAGCATCGCCGGCGAACGAGCACAGATTATCACGTCGCGCCCGTTTCGCTCGCCCCATCACACAACATCGTCGATTGCCCTGATCGGCGGTGGCGCCAAGCCGCGACCCGGCGAGATCAGCCTCGCACACCTTGGCGTCCTGTTTCTGGACGAATTACCTGAATATCCGCGTCATGTACTGGAGGCATTACGCCAACCGCTTGAAGACAAAACTATCTCAATCGCCCGCGCAGGCGGCCACATCAGCTACCCCGCAGACTTCATGTTAGTGGCTACAATGAACCCGTGTCCATGCGGCTATTTCGGCGATGCAGATAAAGAATGCACCTGTAGTCAGGTTCAAATTATGGCCTATCAAAAGCGCTTGTCGGGACCATTATTGGACCGTATCGACCTGATTATCACCGTTAAAAAAGCTGCTCACGAAAATTTGCTCACCGCTAAAACGTTGCAAGAAAAGCAACAGGCTAAAGTGTTTGAACACATAATCAGTGCACAGGTTGAACAAATGAATAGATATAAAAGTAGCAATATATACAACGCCTCCTTATCGTCCAAAGATATCAAAACACACCTCATTCTTGCACCCGCCGCACAGCAGCTCTTGCTGTCCGCTTCTCAGAAGTTGAACCTGACCGCACGTAGCTACTTCAAGGTCATCAAGGTCGCACAGACCATCGCAGACCTAGCCGCTAGCGATACGCCCACTGCACTGCCGGGCCATGCAATACGTCGTATTATCCAGGCCGAACATATCGCCGAAGCGCTGCAATTTCGCGGCAGCTTGGCGTGATACACAGCCCGCATATAGTTCCGCCGAAAACTTAACAGATGCCTACCCCTTGTTTTACCTTAGTTTTTTTGGTAGAATAGTTGCTGAGTAACATGCTAGAGAACTGTGCTCATTGTCATAGGTGTATTTCGCATCAGACATAACAAAGGAAATAAGGAGTAATTATCAGTCAGTCAACACGTATTAACGAGCAGATTCGGGCAACTGAACTACGCGTTATCGGAGAATCCGGTGAACAACTTGGCATTTTGAGCCGTGCAGACGCGCTTAAATTGGCAGAAGAAGCTGGACTCGACTTGGTTGAAATTTCTCCAAATGCCGCTCCGCCGGTTGCAAAGATCGTCGACTGGGGTAAATACCAGTACCAAAAGATGAAGGAGGCTCAAAAGAGCCGCCGCAGCAACAAGCAGGGCGAACTCAAACAAATGCGTTTCGGCATGAAGATCGGACAGGGCGACCTAGAGATCAAATTACGAAAAGTACGTGAGTTCTTGGCAGAAGGACACAAGGTTCGCCTCCAAATCTTCTTCCGTGGTCGTGAAAACGCCCACCGCGAATTAGGCTACGAGATGGTGAAACGAATTGCCCTGATGCTCGAAAATGATGCAGTTCTGGAACATGAGCCACAAATGGCTGGACGCAACCTCAGCGTTGTAATAAGGAGTAAATAATGCCAAAGATGAAGACACACAAAGGAACCGCTAAGCGGATTAAAGTTACCAGTACCGGTAAACTAATTCGTCGCCGCGCCTTTGGAGCCCACCTTCTTGCAAAGAAGAGTAACGGCCGTAAACGACGTATCAGCACAAGCGCGCTTGTAACTGGTCACACAGCACGAAATATTAAACGAGCCTTAGGGATTTAGAAGGGAATTTAATTATGCGAGTTAAAAGAGGCGTAACAGCTAGAGCACGACACAAAAAGATTCTCAAAGCTGCTAAAGGTATGCAGCACAACCGTACACGTAGTTTCCGCATGGCGAACCAAGCGGTTACCCGTGCACTCGAGTACGCATACCGCGACCGTCGCAACAGGAAGCGTGATCTTCGTGGTCTTTGGATCACACGTATTAACGCTGCTGCGCGTGCCGAAGGTACAACGTATGGTAAGTTCATTGCTGCCCTCAAGGCAACAAAGATTGAACTTGATCGCAAGATCCTCGCTGAACTAGCTGTCAGCGAACCTGCTGCATTCACGACTATCGTGAAAACAGCAACTAAATAACTTCTGTTATCTAGAACTCCGAGCTGAGGAAACAAAAAACCACCTTTTCAGGTGGTTTTTTGTTTCCATGACAATAATAGATAGGCATCAATAGCTCATACCCCCCATCTTCCGTTCAGCACTGAACCTGCTAGAACTTTTCTTTAGAAATTAAGTAATGGAAGCGGCTTACAGATGAACTGCAACTAAAAAAGCACCCCTTGGGGTGCGTTTTAGCAGGCAGTTCATCTGTAAGCCGGGTTTTGTCGAGGACGACCATCTATCTAGCCCCACGATTGCTCGTGGGATCGAGCGGGTAGCGACCAACGGACGGATAGCCCTTTATGTTGATCTCCTTGCAGCAGACAGGGTTTACCTTCTCGATATGTCACCATATGACGCTGTGGGCTCTTACCCCACTCATTTCACCCTTACCTACTTGCGTAGGCGGTTTTGTTTCTGTGGCACTTTCCCTACGGTTGCCCGCGGTTGCCGTTAACAACTGTCTTTATCCTATGCTGCCCGGACTTTCCTCTTGTTTTTAAGGCAAGCGGTCGTCTAACGAACTGCCTATCGGATATTATACACTAAGCTGTAGCTTTTAACCGCCCTGACCCCGGTCTAGCTCGTGTTGATCGAGTGTTTTATTGACCATTCCGTCCGCTAGCTGATTAAATTCACGTAGCACATGCGTAAACGTGACCTTATCGAACTGCTTCATCAGTTCACGGATGCGTTCATGGACTGGCCATAATTCGCGGTTCTTGATTTTGTAGAAGCCCCTCATTTGATTGACGACCAGCATGCTATCGATTTTAAAGTCGACGCGCTTGTATTTCAGTTCGATCGCTTTCTCAAGGCCCAAGCGCACACCGTGATATTCTGCCTGATTATTAGTTGTAATCCCCAGGTATTCACCGCCCTGCTCAACCACCTTTTGACTATCGTCGATGATCACAAATCCAGCCGCAGAGGGTCCCGGATTGCCTCGTGAGCCACCATCAGAATAGATAGTAACGGTGCCATCTGATGTATTTTTTGCACCTGAAATCTGTACCGTTTTGAACGTCTTATCTGTTATCTCTTCTTGTTGGACGATGCCTAACAGCAGCTGCGTTAAATCGGTGATGTCATCTTGTTGAAAATTTGACATCGGGTGCCACAGATACTTATTGTAGTTCCCACTCAGCTTAAACGGATGATTTGATTGCGCCGGTGTGACCAAATAGACGATCACAGCGTACTGCACGCCACGGTCATCATGGTCAATATACGTGACCGCATCGAATAGTTGTGACGACTTAATGTGAATGCCGACATCATCATGCAGGTAGCGGCGCAGTGCGTCTTCGGGTTGCTCGTTGTAGGCCAACTTGCCGCCGGGGAGTTCGTACTTACCCAAGATTGTGGGACGCCCATTAGAGCGCCGTAGGACCAAGGCCTTACCGCCTTCATTGATAATTGCTCGGACCGAGAGTCTTTGTTTCATGTTTGTTTAAAATCCGTTAGGTTTTCTTTAGTATAGCTAGTTTTTTGGTATAAGAAAAGCTCGCATGATGCGCGAGCTGATAAGACCTATGTTACCTAAGGGAAAACGGTAAGCGTTATGATATTCCCCGCGTGTGTGCAAAGGTGGTTGGCCTCAGTCTGTCTCCACGGAGACGGACAATTCGACTTCCCTATCATATGATATCGGAAAATCATATGCACTTACAGTTTTGAGCCCCTTAGGCACTTCTTAGTTTAGCACCAGACTATGAGGGAATGCTTAAATATATCATCACAAAATGATGTAATTTTTAGCGAAAGATCAGTACGAATAGTTCGAGGAAAAAACGCATGACTGTCGAGATCAGTGCACCTATTTGACTGCTAAATAGCAGGACGATCGCAAACACAAAGATAATACCGTACCGCTCCATGGCGCGCATGCCGGTGCGGACGAACTCTGGGGCAATGGCGTAAATAACACGCGATCCGTCTAGTGGCGGAATTGGAATGCTGTTAAAGATAAAGAAACCGAGGTTAACCGTGTACGCCGTCACAAGCAGCATGCCGGGAAATGTCGAGGTCGATGGTGCGCCGATAATCGCCCAGATGCCAAAAGTAACGAATGCGATCAAAAGGTTCGTCAGCGGTCCGCCCATCGCAACTAGCGCTGCGCCCCAGTCACCACCCCTAACGCGGTCAGGGTTAAATGGCACCGGCTTGGCACCACCAAAGATCGGTGCACCCACCAGCGCCAGTCCGAGCGGTAGGATAATAGATAAGAACGGATCGAGGTGTTTAATAGGATTGAGCGTTAAACGGCCTTCGCGCTTGGCGGTATCGTCACCCAGCCAGTACCCGACAAAGGCGTGCATTGCCTCGTGGAGCGTCATCGATAACAGGATAACAATCAGGACAATAATGAGGTATGTAATATCAAAATTCACTATGTTCTATTATACCAGCTCTGCCCCCTTGACTCTAGGGGTGAAAAAAGGTAAAATGAGTAACATTGTCCAAGAAGGATATTAAAGGAAAAAGGAACTGTCATGGTAGCACGCTGCGAACTCACTGGAAAAGGAAAGCAATTCGGCAACAACGTTAGCTTCTCTTTGCGTCGCACTAACCGCGTTTTCAAACCTAACCTTCAGAAGAAAACTTTTATGTTCGAAGGTCAGAAAGTAACTATGGTTCTTTCGACACAAGCTATTCGTACACTCAAGAAAAAAGGCATTCTTGCCAAGCACGGCGTTACTGCGTAACAACCAAAGCTCTTGAAACAAAAAACCTCCGAGAAATCGGAGGTTTTTTGTTGGACACGATTCCCGGCGAAGACCGCCAGGAAGGTGTGACGCGGGTCTAGCCGCGCGTCACAGGGACAATTGTCAGAACTGGAGGTAATCCAGCTGAAGTCTTCAGCTTGAACTTCGGTGTTTCTTCAACAGGTGCACCGAGTTCTTTTACAAAGACCTCTAAAGGATCTTGGGCAACTTCGTACTTGATCGCAGGATCTGCGTAGTGAATCGGAATCACGACCTTTGGATCGATCTTGCGTGTCACGTTTGCCGCACCCGTTGCATCTAATGTGTAGCCGTTGCCACCAACAGGGATGACCAGCACATCAATCAGGCCAATCTCTTCCAGTTGTTGCTCTGTAAGCTTCTCGTAGATGTTACCGACGAATGCAATGCGGACGTCACCGACTTCGACGCGGTAGATAGTTGATGCGAACGGTTCCGTTGCAGCATCAAGGTGGCGCTGTGCAGCGATACCCTTGATATCGAACTCACCGACACCATATTCACCAGGACCTTCCAGGTTAAGTTTCGCATTCTCGCTATTCAGCGCAAAGCGCGCTTCAGTCGCTAGTTCAACGGCGTCTTTTGTTGACGCGTCTTTTAGTCCCGCGAGGGATAGTTTAGGATCAACCACCAGGGTTGATTTCTTTGTTGAGAGGACAACTGTATTTGCACCTTTGTATTCAATATCAAACATCTTCTTTTTCTCCTTTATTTCTGACTGAGGACGTTATCTTTGTCGATCGCGACACTGTGTTTGGACGCCAGGATTTCTGTAATAAATTTATCACGAACACTTAATCGATAATAGAAGTCTTCGTACGAAAGTACACTGTAGTTCAGTTCGCGTCCTTCCATCTTCTCGATAATGCCCATAGCTGCCTTTACCTTCGGCTTTGGCAGTGTACCCACCAATAGTACGTCGACTGAGCTGGTTGAGCCCTTTACCAGCACGCCAGACAGCAGCGCTAGGCGCAGTGCGGGGATGCTGGCAATCGCGTTCAAGTATTGTTCGCTGACTGATTCTTCAGTTGCCGCTGCTGGTTTCGCAACGTCGATAGGTTCGTTGGCGAAGATTGCGCGTAGCGCCGTGTAGTACTCATAACGTTGGTTCACTGTGTAGTACAGCTTGTTGTCGCCAGAATCACTGGTGATCACCCCTACTTCCAGCATGTTCGATAATTCGCGACGCACGGAATTAATTTGTTCGTCGATAATACGTGTGATCTCACGTACGTAAAAAGATTGTCCAGGGTGGTTCAAAAACAGGTGGAGTAGTTTCACCCTTGTCTTTGATCCGAATAGTGCGTCAATCATCTTATTTCCCCCGTGCATATATATGCATAACTTTCGTGTTCTATAATACCACGCTACCCACCACCATTGATACCCTATCCCAGGTGGTTAGTGATGTACTTTTTAACATCCTTTAGTGACACCCATTGGATAAACTGATTACGCTTTAGCCATGTCAGTTGACGTTTAGCTAGTTGCCAGTCAGCTGTTTCGTTACGAAATTTTAACTCACCGGCTGTGATAAGACCGTCCACGTAGGCGTGCGCCAAGCGATAGATATTGCCCGTCATCGCTTCGCTCTCCCAGCCATACTTTTCGCCCAACATCTTTGCCTCTTCGACGACTCCATCGTCAAATAGTTGTTCACTTCGCTGTGCAATTCGTTTACGAAGTTCATCCCTATCCGTAGCTATTCCAACAACGATGCAATTATCGATCGGCTTCTCTGACCTCTTAGTGCTTACACTTTTAAGTTCGATGGCACGGATGACATAGCGCTTGTTTTTGTCATTCTCGGGAAGTGTTACGTTGTTATTTTTGCAATAATTATGTAGTTCTTCTAAGGTCATGGCTTCAAGGCGCGTGCGAAGCTCAGGGTCGGCCGCAGGACCGAATTGATAGTCAAAAATGACGCTGTCGACGTACAATCCAGTGCCTCCGACCAAAAAAGGTACTCGCCCACGAGCACGAATTTCTGCTATTTTTGCGACCGTGTAGGCCTGAAAATCTGCAGCAGAAAATGGTTCACCGGGCGTCACAATATCGAGGCCCCAATGCGGCACTCGCGCTTGATCTGCCTTGCTAGGCTTTGCCGTACCAATATCCATACCTGTGTAAATAGTGCGCGAATCGGCACAGATAATCTCGCCGTCCAGTTGTTCGGCCAGTTCAATAGCCACACCGGACTTGCCACTGGCAGTTGGACCAACGATGACGATCAGCGGTGCATTGTTTACAGTGGTTGCCATCGCACCTCCTTGAAGCCATCAATAATAAAATCTGTGCACGTAATACCTTCAGCGAGTAGATGAGCGGCCTGGACCTCTCGCCCACCCGGATACCCACTCGCGAGGCCACCGAAGCGGTTCACTAGTCGATGCCACGGCAGCTCTATATCACCGTGATGCGCCATACCGCCGACGACACGCGCAGCGTACGGATGGCCGGCAAGGGCAGCGAGATCACCGTAGGTAGTTACTTTCCCTTTCGGGACTTTGGCCATCCATTTCTCTACCTTGAGGCGGAAGTCGCTATTAGCTGTTGGCAAGATGGTCAATCTCCGCTTTTACCTCTTCCCACGTGTGACAACGGACTATCCCGTCTTCGGCAGCTGTATTCCAAGGGTAATCGCCATATAGTATCGCACCTCGAACGGGCAATCCATGCTGTATGGCGTCCTGGAGGTGTCGCACATTATCGTCAATCAAAACGTCTGCCTTGAGGTTCTCGGTCACCCCGCCCTTTGAACCCGTGAATCCAACTAGTTCAAGTGAGGTAAATACTCCAGGCAAGTACGTATCGAGTGTCCGCTGCGTATGCTCTCGCTCGTGTGGCCTTCGCGCAGTAATAACGTGGAGCTCGTGGTCTTTAGCAAGAGCCGTTAACACGGAAATTTCTTCAGCGCTCGGCGCTAAGGTTCTATATTCATCGGTATTCATCAGTTCTGAAAAGCGACCGTTTAACGTCTCGCGATCTGTCTGCCAAATGTCGTCACCTTCATGTGCCTTCGCGAGCGTTACCTTCGTGCCGTACTTACGATTGTAGGCGTCGACAAAGAACGGCGTTGTTCGTACCAACACGTCGTCACAATCTACCGCGATAATCAGCTTGCGCATGGTTAGATTGCCTTCAAGTAGTCGACGAGCCCTTCAAGACGCACCTTCTCTTCGCCCGCTTGTGTGCGCACACTCACCTGTCGCTCGTCCTTATCCTGTTGGCCGATAATCAACTGCACTGGAATCTTCCAGGTAGTCGCTTCACGGATCTTTTTCCCAAGCGATTCGTTGCGGTCATCAAGTGTGTAGCGCAGTTCGTTGTACTTGAGTGGCTGCGACAAGACGACACCGTTTAATACCGACTTAATTTCGTCGACGTAATCTAAGACTGTGTCGTTAATCGTCAGGATGCGCAGTTGTTCCGGCGCTGCCCAGAATGGGAACCAGCCACCGGTGTGCTCGATGAAGACACTCAAGAAGCGCTCGATTGATCCTAGCAGTGCGCAGTGAATCATGACGGGGCGACCGTTGCCACCGTCTTGTTCGGTGTAGGTCAGACCGAAGCGTTCCGGTTGGACGAAGTCCAGCTGCACAGTGGCAACCTGGTGCTCACGACCAATGGCGTCCGTAGCCATAAAGTCGATCTTTGGACCATAGAAGGCTGCTTCACCGGTCTGTTCGAAGTACTCCAGCTCGTTTGCGATTACGGCAGCTTTTAGCTGTGCCTGCGCAGTTTCCCAGAGGGCAATATCACCCAGGTACTTGTCCTGCTCGTCGCGGTACGACAAACGAACACGTAGCTGCATGCCAATCGTGCTGTACAGTTCGCGTGCGCTGGCTAACAGATTGTGAATCTCCTGCTCAATCTGATCAGGCCGCGCAAACACGTGGCTGTCATCTTGGGTCAGTGAGCGGACACGGTTCAAGCCGCCCAGCTCCCCTGTTTTCTCGTCGCGATAATCCGTGGTTGTTTCGAGGTAACGAATCGGCATATCTTTGTAGCTCCGCGGGTTCGAGGCGTAGATCTGGGTGTGGTGCGGACAGTTCATCGGCTTCAAGGCGAAGTTATCGCTAGTCTTTTGACTTTGGACCAAAAATAGCTCATCGCCAAATTTTGCCCAGTGTCCCGATGTCTCGTACAACTCTTTCTTCGTAATGTGCGGCGTAAAGACTTTCTGGAAGCCATAGCTTTGGCGAAGTTGGTTCGAATAGCCGCTCATAATGTCACGCAGGACTGTTCCACGCGGGGTAAACAGAGGCAGGCCAGGACCGACGAGGTCTGAAATTGTGTACAGATCTAGTTCTTTGCCTAGTTTACGGTGGTCACGTAGCTTGGCCTGTTCAAGGCGTTCTAGGTGCTGATCCAGCTCTTCTTGAGTCGCGAAAGCAACTCCGTACAAACGCTGCATCTGCGGGTTCTTTTCGTTCCCGCGCCAGTAGGCACCGGCCACGCGCAGCAACTTAAATGCGCCAACGTCTTTGGTGTTTTCAACGTGAGGCCCACGACAAAGGTCCACAAAGTTCCCGTTCTTATAAAAAGACACGTTCTCTACGGCCGCGTCACCCTCCGTAGCCAGCCCAAGCTCGCTCGCGTCCAGATCCTTCGCAACAGTGGTTCCAGAGCGCTTCAGGTCGTTCAGCAGCTCTTCTTTGTACGGTTGGTTGTTCTGACGCGCCCAGTCAATTGCCTGGTCAATCGGCATCTCGAAACGCTCGAAGGTGTCACCGTAGTTAATGATGCCGCGCATTTCCTTTTCAATCTTTGCAAAGTTCGCTTCCGAAATCTTGCGCTCACCGAGGTCGATATCGTAATAAAAGCCGTTTTCAACGACAGGACCGACCCCAAATTTCGCGTCTGGCCAGATCCGTTGGACCGCGGCTGCGGTAATGTGTGCCAAGCTGTGGCGCATTGCGTGTAGTTGATCTTCGTTCATATTGGTGCTCCTGTTACTACTTATGAGAAATAAAAAAACATACGATAACTAGGTTCGTCCCCTACTGCTGCAGGGTTAAAGCTATATATCGTATGTCTCGGGTCCAGCTTGTGCCAGACGGTTCCACCGGACTTTTACTTATGAAAGACGTTACGTACGTCTGACACCGACGGAGTTCAGAAGATGGTTGGGCTTCGTCATGACTCACGTATATTATACCACGACCACGGTGATATTGCGTCCTGACCCCTATTCTGGTAAGAT
>Ga0247811_1000167_pt1 | contig 23179 bp, 22 predicted proteins | sample UWRJL134311R1_FD_189018 | JGI IMG/M metagenome (GOLD analysis project Ga0247811, IMG submission 189018) | Plant litter microbial communities from Arlington Agricultural Research Station in Wisconsin, United States - UWRJ-L134-311R-1 | ecosystem: Environmental > Terrestrial > Plant litter >...
GACGAAGACCACGTGCCACGCGTCGGTGCCCTGCAGCGCCGCGACCACGGCGCCCAGAGCGAGACCGGCGACAAGTCCGTACGGCAGAAAGCGTCTCTTCTTCATGCCGCTACGCTATCCACCCCGATGCGCATTACCTAAGAGATGCTCGAAACGATAGCCCAACAGCTCCCGCAGCACGATCGACGTTGCCGTGCGGTTGATGCCGCGGCAGCCCTTGATGCGCTTGGTGATGTCGTAGACGTGGTCGGCGTCGCGCGCCACGATCTGGATCATCAGGTCGTTCTCGCCCGCGAGCCCCACACACTCGATCACCTCGTCGATGCCCGCCATGTCGACCATCATCTCGTCGAACTGGTCTTGGTCGACCTCGGCGGTCACGAGCGCGCGAAGGGGAAGCCCGAGCGCGGCCGGCGACAGCCGCACCGAGTTCTTGCGCAGCACTCCCTCGCGCGTCAGCCGGTCGAGTCGGGCGTGCACGGTTCCGCGGGCGAGCCCGAGGTTGAGGGCGATCAGCTGCACGGATGCCCGCGGGTCGTCGTCGAGAGCGGCGAGAATTCTGCGGTCGGTGGCGTCGAGAGCGGTCATGCTGGCCAGTGTATGCCGACGGATCGCCGGCGCATTGAACAAATCGTCCAGTGAAGAGCGCAACTCTTGTCGTGAACGACGGATGCTGCTGGGATTGCCGTCAATACGCCTAGACCACGCACATCCACAGAAACGGCCGACGATGACCGCAGTTTTGCCCACCCGAACGATCTCCGACGACATTCTCGCCTTCGACCACGAACGGGTCGTGGCCGCCACGGGCACCCGCTCGGGCCTCGCGATGGTCGTCGCGGTGCACAGCACGAAGCTCGGCCCCGCGCTCGGCGGCTGCCGGCTGTGGTCGTACGACTCGTGGGCCGACGGCCTCGCCGACGCGCTGCGGTTGTCGCGCGGCATGACCAGCAAGAACGCTCTGGCCGGGCTCGACGCGGGCGGCGGCAAGTCGGTCATCATGCTGCCCGTCGGCGCGGTGCTCGAGGGCGACGCCCGGCGCGACGCGTTCCTCGACCTCGGCGACCTCGTCGAATCGCTGGGCGGCAGCTACCGCACCGCCGAAGACGTGGCGACGACGTCGGCCGACATGGCGGTCATCGCCGAGCGCACCACGCACGTCGTGGGCCTGCCCACCGAGACCGGCGGGCACGGCGACCCGGCGGAGTACACCGCGCGCGGCGTCTACGCGGGGCTGCGCGAAACGCTGCGCCGCGCGACCGGCTCCTCCGATATCGTCGGCCGGCGCATCACGATCGCGGGCCTCGGCCAGGTCGGATCGCGGCTCGCCACCCGCCTCGCTCACGAGGGCGCCGAACTCTTGGTCACCGACTTCAACCCCGCACGCGCCCAGTTCGCCGCCGAACTCGGCGCCGCGTGGGTCGCTCCCGACGAGGCGCACCGCGTGGCCGCCGACGTGTTTATGCCCGCCGGCGTCGGAGGGATGCTCTCGCCCGAGGTCATCGCCGAGCTCGCCGCGACCGCCGTGCGCGGTCCCGCGAACAACCAGCTGGCACAGATCGACGGCGACGTGCAGCTGCGGGCACGCGGCATCCTGTACGCCCCCGACTACCTCGTGAACGCGGGCGGCGTCATCCGCCTGGGCGACGAGCAGTCGACCGACGACCAGGTGTTCGCGCGCATCGATGCGATCGAGCAGACGCTCGCCGAGGTGTTCGACGAGTCGGAGCGCAGCGGCGTGACGACGGTCGAGGCCGCCGACCGGCTGGTGGCCGAGCGCCTGCGCGGCGCCTGAGGCACACTGGAGGCATGACGACTCCCCCGTTCTCTCCGCTGATCACGCTCTCCGACGGCCACCAGATCCCGCAGCTGGGCCTGGGCGTCTACAAGGTCGAGGATGCCACGGCCGCCCGCATCGTCGAGGGCGCGATCGATGCCGGCTACCGTCACGTCGACACGGCGAAGCTGTACTTCAACGAGGCGGGAGTCGGCCAGGGCGTACGTGCGTCGGGCGTACCGCGCGACGAACTCTTCGTGACCACCAAGGTATGGAACGACGACCAGGGCTACGACGAGACCCTGCGCGCGTTCGACGCCAGCCTCGAACTGCTCGGCATGGATTACGTCGACCTCTACCTGATCCACTGGCCCGCCCCCAAGCAAGACAGGTACGTCGACACGTGGCGCGCGCTCGAGGCGATCAAGCGCGACGGCAGGGCCCGCTCGATCGGAGTGAGCAACTTCAACCAGCCGCACCTCGAGAAACTGCTCGGGGCCTCGACCGAGACGCCCGTGATCAACCAGATCGAGATCCAGCCGTGGCTGCAGCAGCAGGCGCTCCGCGACTTCGACGCGGCCCACGGCATCGTGACCGAGGCATGGTCGCCGCTCGCCCGCGGCCGCGTTCTCGGCGAGCCGGCGCTCGAGGCGATCGGAGCGAAGCACGGCAAGTCGAGTGCGCAGGTCGTGCTGCGCTGGCACATCCAACAGGGTCTCGTCGTGATTCCCAAGTCGAACTCGATCGAGCGCATCCGCGAGAACTCGCAGGTCTTCGACTTCGAGCTGGATGCCACGGACCTGGCAGCCATCGCGGCGCTCGAGACCGGCGAGCGCACCGGCTCGAACCCCGACGACGTCGGCTGACGAAAGCTAGCGGGCCAGGAGCGCCCAGACGCCGGCAAGCGACGCGGCGACGACGCACGCGACGATCACCGCGGCGAACTGGGTGCCGCGCATCTTGGCGATCGGCTGCGTGGCAACCAGGGCCACCGGCTCTTCGTGCAGCGAAGCGAAGTCGCGGCGCACGATCTCGTCTTGCACGCGCAGCGCGACCCGCTCGATACGCTCGAGGGCCTCGGGCGTCGAGAAGCGGCGTCCTTCGTCATAGACGAACAGCCATTCGTCGGCGAGTTCGATATCACCCGCCGGCAGCGCCTCCGAGAAGACCTTCATCAGCTCGGGCGTGAAGATCTCTGCCGCGACGCGCTCGTGGCCGATCGGGCAGAACAGCGTGAACGAGCGGTCGTAGCTTCCCGGCAGCCGCAGCATCTTGCGGCTGCCCATGCCGATCTCCGCCTGCCGCAGCGCGCCACGACGGGCGTTCACGAGAACGATGTCCGGCATCGACCGGTGCAGGCGGATGGCGATGAACGACGAGAGCACCGGAGTGCCGCGCGCGTATTCGGCGCTCAGCGTGCCGGCGGTGAAGGGGTTGGCCTCGACCATCGACTCCACCACGTTGGTCGCGATCACCGACTCGCCGCGAAACAGCAGTCCCGCAAAGGGCGGGTTGCGCCACTGGTCGCGATATCCGTAGCCGCGGGCCTGCGCTGCGGCCCGCCAGCCAGGCGCATCGACCGAGGCGGTATTCGGACCGTCGGATCCGCTGGAAGGGAAGGGCTGCGCGGGCATCGTCACAACTGCACCCTACGCCCGTTGTCACCCGAACGGGGGGGTCTAGACAAGAAGCGGCACGTCAGTGCGCGAGCATCGCCATCCAGACGAGCGCGCCCGCCGCGACCGAGGTCACCGCGAGAATCGTGCAGAACAGCGCCAACTGGACTTTTCCATGCGCCGCCTCGACGGGCGCCTCTGATTCTTCGTGCAGCTCATCGAAGTTGCGTCGCACTATGGCCTCGTGCACCCGCGCTGAGACCCGTTCGATGCGGTCGAGCGAATCCCGAGAGGTATTGCGGTCTGCGGCACCGTAGACGAAGACCCAGTCTTCGGCGAGCTCGGCGTCGCTGCCGGGCATGATCCGGAGGAACATCTCGATGAGCTCGGGGGTGAAGACCTCGCTGGCGACCGCCGGCTTGCGCAGTGGCCGGTAGAGCGTGAAGAGGCCGTCGAACTCGCCCTTCAGCGCTAGCATCTGCCAGGTTCCGAGGTTGATCCCGGTGCGCCCGAGCGCGCCCTCGTCGGCGCCCACGAGCAGCATGCTCGACATCGATCGCGACAGGGGCAGGCCGATGAACGAGGTCGAGACTTCGGCGCCCGCCGCCCCGTAGCTGGCAGTCAGGGTACCGGCGATGAAGGGTGCCGGAGACGAGAGGGCGTCGACGACGTCGGTCGCGACGGCGTTGCGCCCCTCGCGGAAGAGCACGCCCGTGAGCACGGGAGCCGGCCAGACCTCGCGATACCCGTACCCGCGCTGCGCCGCGGCATCGTGCCACGAGAAGAGGTCGACCGGCGCGGCCGGGACGATCGGGTATGCGACGGGAGAGAGGAGCGCTGACGGGGTCATAGTCAAAGCTAACTCTTTTATCCCCCCGAAAGGGGGGTTCCCAGTCAAACGCCAGTTTGGTCGGGGTCAGTGTCCCGACGTGATGAGCCACGACAGCGCGGCAGCGGCGACGGCGGTCACGGCGAGCACGACCGAGAACCGCACTACCCGCGGTACCGAGCGCAGGGCCGGCGCGGGCACCTCGGCCCCGGTGTGCAGCGAATCGAAGTTGCGTCGCACGATCTCGTCGTGCACGCGCGCCGAGAGCCGCTCGATGCGGTCGAGCGAGTCGGGCGAGGTACATCGGCCCGCGGTGCCGTAGACGAACAGCCAGTCGTCGACGAGCTCGGCGTCGCTACCGGGGATGGCCTCGAGGAACATCTGCATGAGCTGGGGCGTGAAGACGTCGAGCGCGACAGCCTCGTGCCCGATCGGGCAGTACAGGGTGAACGCGCGATCGAAGTTGCCCATCAGCGTGAGCATCTGGCGGCTGCCCATGCCGATGTTCGCCTGGCGCAACGCGCCGCGGCGGGCGTTGACCAGCACGACGCTCGGCATCGAGCGCGAGAGCGGGAAGGCGATGAAGGAGGTCGACATCGTCGCGCCGATCGCGACATAGGTGGCGGTCAGACTGCCCGCGAGAAACGGCGTGCCCGTGTGCAGGGCGTCGACGACGTCGGTCGCGACCACGTTCCCACCTTCGGCGAACAGCAATCCGGTGAGCTCGGGGTCGATCCACTCGCTCTTGTACTCGTACCCGCGAGCGAGGGCGGCGCTGCGCCATGCGGCGATGTCGACCGGGGCGTCCCTCCCGACGGGTATCCCGAGGGGTAAGGCACCGCAGACGAGGACATTGCTACAGGCTATCGCCTTTAGCCCCGAACGGGGGTTGGGGCTAGACGAGGAAGAGCACGTCGCTCACCAGCCACCACGCCGCCGCACCGAGCACGAAGGCGCCGATGCCGACGCCGACGAGGCGGCCGATCTCGCGGCTGCGGGCGTCGAGGGCGTTGCGACCGGTGACGATGGCGCCGACGCGTGCTTCGCGTTCTTCGCGCGCAGCGAGGCGAGCCGCAGCATCCAGATCGTCTGCTGTCGGCTCGGTCGGCTCGACCGGTTCCGCACCGACCGGCGTTGCCGGCTCGATGTAGGGCAGCACGTTGGTTTTCACGTGCTTGGTGATGCGCTCGATGTCTTCGAGAGCCTTCTCGGAACCGAAGCGTCCGGGGCGGCTGTATACGAACATCCAGGTGTCGATGAGTTCGACGTCGCAGCCCTCGGTCGTGTCGCTGAGCAGCTCCAAGAACTCGGGGGTGAAGATCTCGAGGGCTTCGCGCTCGTGACCGCCGTGGCTGTAGAGCGTGAACGGGCCCTCGAAGTGGTCGTCGATCGACAGCTTCTGGCGGCTCTGCAGGGCGATCCCGGCCGAACGCAGAACGTCCACGCCGCTCCCGAGCAGCACGGCGTTGGGCACCTTGCGGGCGAGGGGGATGGCGACGAACGACGAGGAGACGCTGCGCGAGTCCTGCTCGTCGATCTTGTAGCGGCCGTTGACGCTGCCGGCGAAGAAGGGGGTGGCGGCCTGGAGCGCGCTCACGAGAGAAGTTGCAACTACGCTGTCGCCGGTGCGGAACAGCAGACCGCGCAGCAGGGGCCCGCGGATGTGGGATTGGTACGAGTAGCCCTTGGCTACCGCGGCTGCCTTCCAGGCTGCCAATTCATCAGTCGCGCTAACGGACATCACTCACCTGCACAACTGGGGGACGCATGGAATCGGGCACAGGGCAACTTTAGCCAGTTCTTTGATAGTTTCTTGCGCAACAGGGGTACAGCGGGCCAAAACTGGCCGTCGAACAGCGCTATTTGTACAAGAGATCGTCACGTCGCGCTGTTCTGCGCTCAATACTAAGGCGCTGCAGGCCGCAATTACGACTGTCTGAGGCAAGCGACACGCCGCCCGTCACTTGAGCAGCAGCGCCACCAGAACGAGCACCGGCACCGAGCCGACGGTCGTGATCAGCACCGTGTCGCGAGCGAGCGTCACACCCCGGTCGTAGCGCTGTGCGTAGACGAAGATATTCTGCGCCGTCGGCAGCCCGGCGAGTACGACGGCGGCGAACAGCTGGTCGTGCTCGAGCCCGAATACGAAGCGGCCGAAAACCCAGGCGATGAGCGGCATAACAGCGAGCTTGATCGCGGATGCGAGCAGGATGTCGCGGCGCCCCGATCCCGGAGCGAGCAGCTTCTGGCCGTGCAGCGACATGCCGAACGCGATGAGCACGAGCGGTACGGCCGCGGCTCCGACGATGCGGAACGGCTCCATCACGGGCTGCGGGATCTCGAGCCCGGTGACCGATACGACGACGCCGAGCACCGACGCGATGATCAGCGGGTTCGTGAGCGGACGCGAGACGATGCGGCCGATCGACGCCTTGCCGCTCGTCGTGATGTCGAGGATGGTCAGCGTGATCGGGGCCAGCACGAGCAGCTGCAGCAGAATGACCGGCGCCGAGTAGGCCGTGTTGCCGAGCACGTAGACGGCGACCGGGATTCCGATGTTGTTGGCATTCACATAGCCGGATGCCACGGAGCCGATGACCGCCTCGGGGATCTTGCGGCGGAATACGAACAGCGCGATGGCGGCGAACAGCAGGCAGGAGAGCACGGCCGCCACCGACGAGACGGCGAGCATAGAGGAGAACAGCTGATGCACGTCGGCGTCGGCGAGCACCGTGAAGAGCAGTGCCGGCGAGAGCACGAAGAAGACGATGCGGCTGAGCACGAACGGTGCATGCGGTCCGAGCACTCCGGCGCGACCCACGACGTACCCGATGAGGATGACGACGCCGATGATGGCAAATCCGACCAGTACCCCCGACACGTGTCAAGTATCCCCTACCGCGTGCACCATGCCGGCTGAGTAGGTCGCCCAGCGACCGTATCGAAACCGAGCCTGTCGACAACACCGACGCGCCTATCGCCCGACCACCACAATCGCTTCATGCCATTCGTCTACATCCTGCGATGCGCAGACAACTCGTTGAGTAAGAAGCGGTTCGGGGGTCTGGCGGATAGAGATGGGTTTCGATACAGGCCCTAGAGGGCCTTACTCAACCGGCTACGGGCTACTGCAGCGAGCGGTAGTAGACGCGCTCGCTGTTCTCGAAGTGCTCGGTCGCATAGCTCAGCGTCACGCGCGACATCGTTTTCGCGTGCGTGGTGAGGAAGTCGACGAGGATGTCGCGGTCTACGCGCTTGCCGACCTCCCGCAGCATCCACCCCACCGCCTTCTGGATCAGGTCGTGCTTGTCGTCGAGCAGCACCTCGGCGACCTCGAGCGTGGTCGACGCGTCGCCGTGCTTGATGAACGCGAACGTCGAGAGCATCGCGATGCGGCGCTGCCAGACGATGCCGCTCTTCGCGAGGCGGGCGAGCTGGTCGCGCGGCCTGTCGTAGAGGTATTCGCCCAGGATGAACTCGGCCGACGAGTCGACGAGGTCCCAGTTGTTGATGCGGCCGCGCCGCATGGCCGACAGGTAGAACTCGACCAGCCGCTCGCGCTCTCCCTCGTCGCCGGCCTTGCTCGCCGCCTGGAACTGCCCGACCATCACGGCGAGCGCCGCGAACCGGTGCTCGTGCACGGCGCTGTCGAGCAGGTCGTTGAGGTCGGCGGGCGACAGGAGCGCGAACTCCTTCGCGATGCGGCGCACCTCGGGCACACGCACCCCGAGAAACACGTCGCCGGCACCGTACTGGCCTTTGCCGGTCTTGAAGAACCGCTGCAGTTCGCGGGCCTGGTCGGGGTTCGCTACCGCGGCCAGCGCGTCTTCGAGTTCTCGCGCGGTCGGCATGCCCCGAGTTTAGGCTCTGAGCGCGACACCCGCGGGATGACGGTTTTTTGCGTCAAACCCCACTTCTAGTGCAACTTTCCCGCGTGAGACACAACCAACCGCGAATCGCCCGCGGATAGGCTCGAGCGAGGCGCTCTATCCGTGCGCCGCCAGCACTCGCTCACGCGGATCGGAGGTTCACCCATGTCCAACACCACGATGTCACCAGCAATCGTCGGCGAACCCGAGGTTGTGGAGGACCGCTCGCTCGTCGAGACCGCCGCGTGGAAGAACATCAAGGCCGCAGCATCCGGCCTTCAGGCTCTGCAAATTCAGGATGGCTCGGTTGCGGACGAGGCCGACCACCCGGCGGCGCGCGAGTTCGCGGCGACGATCGCACGCGAAGCCCTGAATTTCCGTAACGCGCTGCCGCACGACGCCGCCTACCTCGAGGCCGTGTCCGTCGACTTCGAGCGCTGGGCGGCCGACGGCTTCGGCGTGCCCGACTTCCTCGACTCGCTGCAGGCCTTCCAGCCGCAACTCGACCGTGTCGACGGGCTGCAGCACCTCGTCGTCTTCCCGATGTACACGCAGAACGGGTCGACCAGCCGTCTCGTCGAGGCCGTGCTGATCGAGGTTATCTGGCCCGAGTTCGTCGGCGACCTCGAGGCCGGCGACTATTCGAACAAGCTGTTCGTACCCGTGCGCTTCGTCGACTTCACCGCCGGCTACGACACCAACTCGGCGGTGCTCTTCCCCGAGAGCGTCGCGATGCGCGAGGTGCCCACCTTCACCTGGGGCGCGATCTTCGCCGACCGCGAGGCCGCAAGGTTCCGTCGCGTCGTGCGCGCGGCATCCGAGATCACCAAGCTCGAACTCCCGGATGACGCGGTGCGGCTGCTCGACGACCAGAAGCTCACCGAGCAGACGTTCGTTATGTGGGATCTGATCCACGACCGCACCCACATGCGCGGCGACCTCCCGTTCGACCCTTTTATGATCAAACAGCGCATGCCGTACTTCCTCTACTCGCTCGAAGAGCTGCGCTGCGACCTGACGGCGTTCCGTGAGGCGGTGCGCATCGAGCGCGAAGCCGACCCTTCGACAAGCTCGGGGACCGTGGCCGCCGACCGCGCCAAGCTGGTGCAGTACGCCGTCATCTTCGACCGCATCTTCCGGTTCGCGATCACCGGCAGCCGCGTGCGCAACTACGACGGGCTGGGCGGGCAGCTGCTGTTCGCCTGGATGCACCAGCACCACGTTCTGCACTGGACCGACACCGCGCTCACGATCGACTGGCCCGAGGTGCAAGACGTCGTCATCGCGCTCTCCGACGAGATCAACGACCTCTACTGGAAGAGCATCGACCGGCCGAAGACGGCGCACTGGCTCGCGGCCTACGACCTCGTGTCGACGACGCTGACCCCGCACCCGGCATCGAAGTGGGCCGTGCGCGACCTGCCGCTCGACGGCCCTCCGCGCGGGCTCACCGACGCGGTGATGGACGACGAGTTTCCGCTGTCGATGTTCTACGAGGCCCTGGGCAAGAAGATGGCGGCGGTCATCGAGTCGACCGCGGGTATCACGGCGTAGGTGACCCCCGGTCGCTGAGCCTGTCGAAGCGCCCTTTCGTGGGCCCCCTTCGACAGGCTCAGGGACCGCGACCACGCGTTTCCCCCGCGCGACGGATGCCCCGCGCCGCCGCGCTCGGTAGCGTTGACCCGTGACCGACGACTGGCTCAGACCCCGCCCCGACGCTCGCGGCTACCGCCGTGACGCCGTCGCCGCGCTGCTGCTGGCCGCCGGATCCGTCGTCGGGTTCGCGCTTTACAGCCGCCTCGAGTTCTACGACGACCCGGCACCGATGTGGGTCAGCGCGATCGTCATCGCTGGGCTCACCCTCCCCCTCGCCGCCCGGCGTCGCTATCCCGAGGTCGTCGCCATCGTCATCTCGGTGGCGTTCTTCCTGGCCCAGCAGCTCAGGGTTCCCGAGCTGCTCTTCAGCAACATCACCCTCTTCATCGCGATCTACACGGTCGGCGCGTGGAGCCGCCACCGGCTCACGGCCACCTACACACGCATAGCCATCATCGTGGGCATGTTCGTCTGGATCGCCGTGAACCTGCTCGTGAACGCCAACAACCCCGACTACGTCGAGCACTACTCGCGCAGCGGCGTGTTCTCGCAGTTCGCCTCGCTCGCGCTGCTGCAGGTCATCCAGAACCTGCTCTACTTCGGCGGCGCTTATTACTTCGGCTCCACGACGTTCAAGTCGGCCCGCGAGCGCGCCGAACTCGAGGACCGCACGGCCGAGCTCGCCCGCGAACGCGAACGCAGCGCCGAGCAGGCCGTCGCCCTCGACCGCGTGCGCATCGCCCGTGAGCTGCACGACGTCGTCGCCCACCACGTCTCGGTCATGGGGGTGCAGGCGGGCGCCGCGAGGCGCGTCATCCAGACCGACCCGGCCCAGGCATCCGAATCGCTGTCGACCATCGAATCGAGCGCCCGCAGCGCCGTCGACGAACTGCACCGCCTGCTCACCACGCTTCGGGAGAACGATTCGGATGTCGCGTCGACGAGCTCCTCGACGCGGGGTATCGACCAGCTGCCCGACCTCGTCGACGAGTCCATCGCGGCCGGCACCCCGGCCACCCTGCAGTTCGTGGGCGACCCGCACCCCGTCAGCTCGCTCGTCGGCTTCACCGTCTACCGCGTGACGCAGGAGGCGCTCACCAACGTGCGCAAGCACGCCGGCGAACGGGCGACCGTCGACGTGCGGCTGCGCTATCTCGCGGACGGCGTCGAACTCGAGGTCGTCGACACCGGCCAGGGCACCGGCCTGCGCACGGCGGGCGCGGGGCACGGGCACGTCGGTATGCGCGAACGTGTGGCGGCGGTAGGCGGCGAGCTCGAGGTCGGTCCACGCTCGCGCGGCGGCTACCTCGTGCGGGCCCGCATCGTGCAGGAGGCGTCATGACCCGGGTACTGCTGGTCGACGATCAGGAGCTTGTGCGCGCCGGATTCCGCATCATCCTGAACAGCGAACCGGGCATCGAGGTCGTGGGCGAAGCAGCGAACGGCGGCGACGGCATCCGGCTGGCCCAGGAACTGAACCCCGACGTCATCTGCATGGACGTGCAGATGCCCGGCATGGACGGCCTCGAGGCCACCCGGCAGATCGTCGCCGACGCGTCGATCGCCAGCCACGTGCTGATGCTCACCACCTTCGACCGCGACGACTACCTGTTCGCGGCACTGAGCGCGGGGGCCAGCGGCTTCCTGCTCAAGACCGCGTCCCCCGAGAATCTGGTCGAGGCCGTGCAGGTGCTCGCCCGCGGCGACGCCCTGCTCTCGCCGAGCGTCACCCGCCGCGTCATCGAGAGCTTCGGGCGGCGGGCCCGACTGCCCGACCGCGTCGATCCGCCCGACCGCTCCACCCTGCCCGACCTGACCGAGCGTGAGACCGAGGTGCTCGCCCAGATCGCCCTGGGCCGCTCGAACGCCGAGATCGCCGTCGAGCTGTTCGTCGGCGAGGCGACCGTGAAGACCCACGTCTCGAACGTGCTCGGCAAACTCGGCGTGCGCGACCGCATCCAGGCGGTCGTCTTCGCCTACGAGAACGGTTTCGCGGTGCGCGGCGGACCGGTTCCCCCGAGCGGATGAGGCCTTAAACCCGCCAGCAGACGGATGCCCCGGGGCAGGCCTCACCGTAACGTGAGCAATAACCCAAGGAGGTACAGATGCTCGAACTCCACTCGATCAACCGGTCGTTCGGCGAACGTCGCGTGCTGCGCGACGTGTCGTTCACCGTGACCGGTGGCCGCATGACCGGATTTGTCGGCGGCAATGGCGCCGGCAAGACCACGACCATGCGGGTCATCCTCGGCGTGCTCGCCGCCGACTCCGGCACGGTGACCCTCGACGGCGCCCCGCTCACCGCCGAGCAGCGCACCCGTTTCGGCTACATGCCCGAGGAGCGCGGCCTGTATCCGAAGATGAAGGTCGCCGAACAGATCGTCTACCTCGGCCGGTTGCACGGCATGAGCCCGGCGCAGGCGAAAAGCAACACCGAGAGCCTGCTCGAGCGCCTCGGCCTCGGCGAGCGCATGGACGACACCGTCGAGAGCCTCTCGCTCGGCAACCAGCAGCGCGCCCAGATCGCCGCGGCGCTCGTGCACGACCCCGAGGTGCTGGTGCTCGACGAGCCGTTCTCCGGCCTCGACCCGATCGCGGTCGAGGTTGTGCTGAACGTGCTCAAGGACTTCGCGGCTACCGGCGCACCCGTGATCTTCTCGTCGCACCAGCTCGACATCGTCGAGCGGCTCTGCGACGACCTTGTCGTCATCGCCGACGGCGAGATCCGCGCGAGCGGTTCGCGCGAGGGCATCCGTGCGCAGCACACCTTGCCGCGCTTCGAGATCCAGCTCGGCGGCGACGCTGGCTGGCTGCGCGACGAACCGGGCGTGACCGTGCTCGACTTCGACGGCGGCTACTCGCTCTTCGACGTCGACAGCGACGCCACGGCCCAGCGCGTTCTGCAGCGCGCCATCGCGACGACCACCGTCGAGCGGTTCTCCCCCCAACTCCCCTCGCTTTCCCAGATCTTCAAGGAGGTCATCCAGTGAGCACGTACACGACCCCGGCGCTGCTACCCGCCACGTGGCTCGTCGCCGAGCGCGAGATCCGTATGCGGCTGCGCAGCAAGGCCTTCCTGGTCTCCACAGGCATCCTGATGCTCATCGTCCTGGGTTCGGTCATCGCCGGCGGCATCTTCGGCGCCAACCAGTCGCTGCCCAAGGTCGCCGCCGTCGGCTCCGCCGTCACAAAGGTCGAGGCGACCGATGCGTTCGACGTCACCGAGGCCGCATCGGTCGACGAGGCCGAAGAGCTGGTCCGCGACGGTTCGGTGGATGCTGCGGTCGTACCGTCCGAGGGAGCCGTGGGTCTCACCGTCATCGGCCTCGACGAGACACCGTCCGGCGTCGTCTCGCTGCTGAGCGTGGCGCCGCAGATCGAGATCCTCGAGCCGAGCGACCAGAACCCCGGCATCGTCTACCTCGTGGCCATCGCCTTCGGCATCATCTTCTTCTCGTCGGCCCTGACCTTCGGGCAGCTGATCGCGCAGAGCGTCGTCGAAGAGAAGCAGACCCGCATCGTCGAGATCCTGATGGCGACGGTACCGGTGCGTGTGCTGCTCGCCGGCAAGGTGGTGGGCAACAGCCTGCTCGCCTTCACGCAGATCCTGCTCATCGCGATACTCGCGGGCGTCGGGCTGTTGGCGACGGGACAGGACATCCTGCTCGCCGAGGTCGGCCCGTCGATCGTCTGGTTCCTGGTCTTCTTCATCATCGGGTTCGTGATGCTCGCGGCCATGTTCGCCGCGGCCGGCGCACTCGTATCGCGGCAGGAAGACATGGCGGGCGCGATCACGCCGATCACCTTCCTCATCATGATCCCGTACTTCCTGGTGATCTTCTTCTACGACAACCCGTTTGTGCTCGCGATCATGTCGTACGTACCGTTCTCGGCGCCGATCGGCATGCCGCTGCGGGTGTTCCTCGGAATCGCCGAGTGGTGGGAGCCGCTGCTCTCGCTCGTGATCCTCATCGCCTCGACTCTCGCGATCATCGCCGTCGGCTCGCGCATCTACGAGAACGGGCTGCTGCGCATGGGCGCCCCGGTGAAGTTCAAGGATGCGCTGAAGGCGTAAGAGAATAGACGGGTGACCCAACTCCACGACACCTCCTCCCGCGGCTTCGCTTCCGACAACTACGCGGGGGTCCACCCCGAGGTGCTGGCGGCGATCGCCGAAGCCAACGGCGGCCACCAGGTGGCCTACGGCGAAGACGTCTACACGGCCGAGCTGCAGCGTGTGATGAAATCGCACTTCGGCGAGCAGGCCGAGACCTTCCCGGTGTTCAACGGAACGGGCGCGAACGTCACGGCCCTCACATCGCTGCTGCCCCGCTGGGGCGCGGTCGTCTCGGCGAAGACGGCGCACATCAACACCGACGAGGGCGGCGCCCCCGAGCGCGTCAGCGGCCTGAAGCTGCTCACCGTCGACGTTCCCGACGGCAAGCTCACCCCCGAACTCATCGACCTCGAGGCGTGGGGCTGGGGCGACGAGCACCGCGCCCAGCCGCTCGCCGTGAGCATCACCAACACGACCGAGCTCGGCACCCTCTACTCGGTCGACGAGATCCGCGCGATCAGCGACCACGCCCACTCGCTGGGTATGACCGTGCACCTCGACGGCGCACGCATCTCCAACGCCGCGGCGGCGCTCGGCGTTCCGCTGCGCGACTTCACGACCGACGCGGGCGTCGACATCCTCAGCTTCGGCGGAACCAAGAACGGCGTGATGTACGGCGAGGCCGTCGTGGTGCTGAACCCCGAGGCATCCGAGGGTCTCACCTACCTGCGCAAACTCAACATGCAGCTCGCGTCGAAGATGCGGTTCGTGTCGGCGCAGCTCATCGCGCTGCTCGCCGACGACCTGTACCTGCGCTCGGCCGGGCACGCCAACGCGATGGCCGCGCGCCTGCGGTCGGCACTCGAGGCCCGCATCGCGGCGGGCACCATCGGCGGGCTGTCGTTCAGCCAGGCCACCGACGCCAACGCGGTCTTCGCCGTGCTGCCGGCGGGAGTCGCCGACACGCTGCGCGAGTCGTTCCGCTTCTACGACTGGGACGCCGCGGCGAACGAGGTGCGCTGGATGACGTCGTTCGACACCACCGAGGCCGACATCGACGCGTTCGTCGCCGCGATCAGCCGCGAGCTCGCCGTCTAGAACCACCGGTCAGCACTAAGGCTGACCCCGCGACATCCGAAAGTCCGATGTGGCGAGGGCGACGATGCCGTTGACTGGGTCTCGGAAAGGGGCATCGGATGCGCGCACGACTGATCCGGCTCCGGTTGCCGGCGCTGCAGGCAGCCCTGTTCTTCGTGATCTGGGCGGCGACGATCACGGTCGGGCTGCAGCTCGGCTGGTATCCGCTCAACGTGGGCAACTATGTCGCGGTCGGACTCATCGCCGCCCTCGCGATTCTCGTCTGCCGCGAGTTCCCGCTCGCTGGGCTGCTGACGATCGGGCTCATCACGATCTTCCCGCCCTGGTTCTTCGACGAGCCGGAGATCCGGATGATCCCGCTAGTGTTCACCGCCTACTTCGCCACCTCGCGCGGGCTGAACCTGCTCGTCGCCGGCCCCCTCGCCGCCTTCTTCACCCTGTTCACGGTGCTGCCGTTTCTCACCTACGGCTGGATCGGCGTGGGACCCGCGGAGATGTTCGACTACTACCCGCTGCGCGACCCGTCGACCCGGGTGCTCTCCGCCGTCGTGGTGCTCGCGGCGGTGCTCGTCGGCGTCTTCGCCCACCGGCAGACCACGACCACCGCGAAGCTGCACGAGCGCAATGAAGAGCTGCAGGCGCTGCGCAATTCGGAGATCGAGCGCATCGCGTCGCAGGAGCGCACGCGCATCGCCCGCGACATCCACGACGTCGTGGCGCACCACGTGAGCGCGATGGTGATCAACGCGCAGGCGGCCGAGCACGTGGCCGACGCGCAACCCGAGAAGCTGCGCCCGGCGGTGCGCTCGGTCATCGAGAACGGGCAGGAGGCGCTGACCGCGATGCGGCGCGCGGTGAAGGTGCTGCGCGCCGACGGCCCGCACGCCCTCGACGCCGCGGCGGTGCCGTTCGACACCGCACTCGAGCAGCTCGTCGCGCGCGTGCGCGACACCGGGCTCACCGTGTCGACGACGCTCGCCCACGGCGTGCCGCTCACCGCCGCCGCGGAGACCGCCGTGCTGCAGATCACCCAGGAGGCGCTGACCAACGTGATGATCCATTCCAACGCGAGCGAGGTGAAAGTCACGCTGGCCCGGTTCGCCGACTCGCTCGAACTGACGGTGACCGACAACGGCAGCGACGACGGTGCCGAGGGTCTCGTCGGCCGCCGGTTGCTCGGGGTCGGCGACGGCGGCTCCGGCATCCAGGGAATGCGCGAACGTGCGCAAGCCCTCGACGGCGAGCTCACCTCGGCGCGTGTCGAGAACGGTTGGCGCACCTCCGCGCGGATTCCGCTCGCCTCGGTGACAGACTCGATCTCGTGACCACCGACTACCAGCCTGCCTCGACCCGCGTTCTCGTCGTCGACGACCAGCAGATCGTGCGCGCGGGACTACGCACCATGCTCGATAGCGAGTCCGACATCGTCGTCGTCGACGAGGCGGTCGACGGCGAAGACGCCGTGGCGAAGAGCGCGCGGCTGCTGCCCGACGTGGTTCTGATGGACGTACGGATGCCGCGGCTCAACGGCGTCGAAGCGACCAGACGCATCATCGCCGCCGGCAGCGCGAAGGCGGTCGTCATCATCACGACGTTCGACGACGAGGAATACCTGCTCGACAGCATCCGGGCCGGCGCGAGCGGCTTTCTGCTCAAGGACGCCGGCGGCGACCTGCTCGCGACCTCGGTGCGCGCCGCCATGCGCGGCGACTCGCTCATCGACCCGGCCATGACGCGATCGCTGCTCGAGCACCGGCTGCGCGCGGATCCCGTGGCGCCCACCGACGCGAGCGCCGGCCGCGCCCTGCTCGCCGCCCTGAGCGAGCGCGAACAGGAAGTGCTCGCGGCCGTCGCACGCGGGCTCAGCAACGCGGCGATCGCGGCGGAGATGTTTCTGAGCGAGGCGACCGTGAAGACGCACCTCAGCAACATCCTCGTGAAGACGCACACCCAGAGCAGGGTGCAGGCGGCCGTGTTCGCCTACGAGACCGGGTTCGTGCGGCCCGGATGGCTGGGCGGGGCGTAGCGTACAACGAAGGACGGGGCTACAGCTCGACCGGCAGCTCCACCTTCGAGACGCTCAGGCCCTCGCCGTCGTCGGCGATGTCGACCAGCACGGTATCGCCGTCGCGGATGTCGCCCGCGAGCAGCGATCGCGCCAGTTTGTCGTCGATCTGGTGCTGCATCAGGCGGCGCAGCGGGCGGGCTCCGTAGATCGGGTCGTATCCGCGCTCGGCGAGCCAGAGGCGCGCGTTCGGCGTGACCGCGAGCTCGAGCCGGCGGTCGGCCAGCCGGCGGCCGAGACGGTCGACGTAGAGCTCGACGATCTGGGCGAGCTCGTTTTCCGACAGCGGCGAGAAGATGACGATGTCGTCGAGGCGGTTGAGGAACTCCGGCTTGAACGACTGGCGCACGAGCGCCTGCACGGCCTCTTCTTTGGTCTCCCAGTCGAGAGTCTGGTCGACGAGGTACTGGCTGCCGAGGTTCGACGTCAGAATCAGGATCACGTTTCTGAAGTCCACGGTGCGGCCCTGGCCGTCGGTGAGTCGGCCGTCATCCAACACCTGCAGCAGAAGGTCGAAGACCTCGGGATGCGCCTTCTCGACCTCGTCGAGCAGGATCACCGAGTACGGTCGGCGGCGCACGGCCTCGGTCAGCTGGCCGCCCTGCTCATAGCCGATGTATCCGGGAGGGGCGCCGACGAGTCGCGACACCGAGAACTTCTCGCCGTACTCGCTCATGTCGATGCGCACGAGCGCCTTCTCGTCGTCGAACAGGTACTCGGCGAGGGCCTTCGCGAGTTCGGTCTTTCCGACGCCGGTCGGGCCGAGGAACATAAACGTTCCCGTCGGACGGTCGGGGTCGGAGACACCCGCGCGGGTGCGCCGCACTGCCTCGCTGACCGCACGCACCGCATCCTTCTGTCCGATGAGGCGCTTGCCGAGCTCGCCCTCGAGGCCGAGCAGCCGCTCGGTCTCGCCCTGCAGCAGCTTGCCGACCGGAACGCCGGTCCAGGCGGCGATCACCTCGGCGATGTCTTCGGCCGTGACCTGCTCGCTGACCATGCGCGGTCCGCTCTCCTCGGCGCTCTCCGCCTCGGCGAGGGCACGCTTCACCTCGGGGATCTCGCCGTACAGCAGCCGCGACGCGCGCTCGAGGTTGCCCTCGCGCTGGGCGCGGTCCGACTCGGTCTCGAGGTTGTCGAGACGCTTCTTCAGCTCGCCGACGCGGTTGATGGAGGCCCGCTCGGTCTCCCAGCGCGCCTGCAACCCCTTCAGCGTCTTCTCGCGCTCGCGCAGGTCGTCGCGCAGCTTCTCGAGCCGCGCCTTCGACGCGTCGTCCTTCTCGCGCTTGAGAGCGAGTTCTTCGAGCTTGAGCCGGTCGACGCTGCGACGCAGTTCGTCGATTTCGACGGGCGACGAGTCGATCTCCATACGCAGCCGGGATGCGGCCTCGTCGATCAGGTCGATCGCCTTGTCGGGCAGTTTGCGGCCCGAGATGTAGCGGTGCGACAGGGCGGCGGCCGCGACGAGCGCGCCGTCTTCGATGGTGATCTGGTGGTGCGCCTCATAGCGTCCGCGCAGTCCACGCAGAATCGCGATGGTGTCTTCGACACTCGGCTCGCCGACGAACACCTGCTGGAAGCGGCGTTCGAGCGCCGCATCCTTCTCGATGTACTGGCGGTACTCGTCGAGGGTGGTCGCGCCGATGAGGCGCAGTTCGCCACGCGCGAGCATGGGCTTCAGCATGTTGGATGCTGCGACGCTACCCTCGCCGCCACCCGCGCCCATCAGCGTGTGCAGCTCGTCGATGAAGGTGATGATCTCGCCGTCAGCCGCGTTGATCTCGTTGAGCACGGCCTTGAGGCGTTCTTCGAACTCGCCGCGGTATTTCGCGCCGGCCACGAGGGCGGCGAGGTCGAGCGACACGAGCCGCTTGCCCTTGAGCGAGTCGGCGACGTCGCCCGCGACGATGCGCTGGGCGAGGCCCTCGACGACGGCGGTCTTGCCCACGCCGGGTTCGCCGATGAGCACGGGGTTGTTCTTGGTGCGCCGGGTGAGCACCTGGCTGACCCGGCGGATCTCGGCGTCGCGGCCGATCACGGGGTCGAGTTTTCCACTGCGGGCGATGGCCGTCAGGTCGACGCCGTATCGCTGCAGAGCTGTCTTGTTCTCTTCGTCGGTGCCGGGTGCACCTTGGAGGTTTGCCATGATTCCTGCGCTTTCAATCAGGTCTCGGTGAGCGGTTTCTCGGCTAGGGTGACCGTGAATTTGTCGTTGCGGCTGATGGGAGTCGTCGGCCCGACCATGCGGCCCATCTCCGCGCGGTAGGCAAGGTGTGTGTTGTAGACGGCCCAGAGCTGGCCGCCGGGCTTGAGCACGCGGTACACGTCGGAGAGCAGGTTGATCGCGGCTCCCGCGTGCACGGCGCCGCCGATGTGGAAGGGCGGGTTCACGACGATCACGTCGGCGCTCTCGTCGGGCTGGCTCGAGAGGCCGTCGTCGCGCACGACGGTGACCCGGTCTTCGAGACCGTTGGCCTTCATCGTGGCGGTGGCGGATGCCACGGCTGCAGCCGACTGGTCGGTGGCGATCACGGCGAGGCCGGGTCGCTTCTTCGCGAGCGTCGCGGCGAGGATGCCGGTTCCGGCGCCCAGGTCGATCGCGGTCGTCGCGGCGGGGTCGATCTGGTCGAGCACCGCGAGCAGTGCCCGCGTGCCGATGTCGACCTTGGTGCCGGCGAACACCGAGCCGGTGGCCACGACATGGAGCTGCAGATCGGAGTGGTACTGCGATCGGGGAGCCGCGGCATCCGTCAGTTCTCGGGGCCCACGGGCGATCAGGCCACGCGACTTCTGCTGCGCGCGGGTCACGTCGACGGTCTCGAAGTACTTGGCGAACACCTCGTTCATCGCGAGTGTCATGTGCTTGATGCGGCCGGCCGAGTAGACGACGACCGACGGGTCGGCGTAGCGCGCGATCGCGTCGGCGATGTCGGCGAGCTCTTCGAGCGAACGGGGCAGCTGCAGCAGCACGATCGTGGCGCCGGTCAGCAGGGTGGAGTCGAGCGGGTGGTTCTCGTAGACGTCGCCGAGCTTCTCTTCGCGGGCGTTGAAGCCGAGGGCGAGCTCGCCCGAGAGAGCGTCCTGGTGCACGCGGATGCCGGTGAGGCCGTGGGTGAACGCGGCGCCGAGGGTGAGGGCGCCGTAGTCGTCGCCGATCACGGCGAGCTGCCCGGGCGTCGACGCGGCGAGCGCGTCGGCCGCCTCGGCGAGGATCAGCTTGTCGCTGGGGTCGAACGCGAAGAGGTTCGGGGCCTCGACGTCGGGATAACGACGAAGTGCGTCGAAGTTGAATTCAGTCACGGTCTCCACACAACCAGTTCGTTGGCGCGGTGCGCGCGGGTTCCGGGGCGCAGCGACACGACGTCGCCGGCGGCTCCGGCCGCGAAGACACGGCGGCCCGAGCGGTTGAGCAGTTCCTCGGCGAGGGCGTGCTCGAGTTCGTGTACGCGGCCCGAGAGCGCGGCCACCTGGTTCTCGAGTTCGAGGATGCGGCGGATGCCCTCGAGGTTCAGGCCCTCGGCCGAGAGCGCCGCGATCTCCCGCAGCTGCACGATATCCCGCATGGAATACCGGCGGCTTTTGCCCGCCGTCCGTCTCGGGCTCACGAGCCCGAGACGGTCGTACTGCCGCAGTGTCTGCGGATGCATCGCGGCGAGCTCTGCCGCCACGGCGATCGCGAAGACCGGAGAGTTTTCGTCGACCATCAGCCGCGGGCTTTCGCGATCAGGTCGGCACGCGGGTTCTCGTCGGGCATGGCGTCGGCGAACGCTTCGAGCAGGCTTTTCGCGTCACCGCTGAGGTGGCTCGGCACCGCGATCTGCACCGAGGCGAGCAGGTCGCCCGATCCCTTCGCCGTCGTGACGCCGCGACCTTTGACCCGCAGCACACGTCCGCTCGGAGTTCCGGGCGCGACCTTGAGGCGCACCGGGTCGCCGCCGAGGGTCGGTACCTCGATCGTCGCGCCGAGGGTCGCCTCGACGAAGGTCACCGGCACGTCGACACGGAGGTTGAGACCGTCGCGCTCGAACACCGGATGCGGCCTTACCGTGACGGTGAGAACGAGATCGCCCGCCGCACCGCCGTCGGGGCTCGGTTCGCCCTTGCCCTTGAGCCGGATCTTCTGCCCGTCGCTGACGCCCGCGGGCACCTTGACGTTGATCGAGGGTCCGTCGGCGGGCTGCAGCTTGATCGTCTCGCCGCGGATGGCGGTGAGGAAATCGAGGGTGGTCGTCGCGCTGAAGTCGCGGCCCCTGGTGGGACCGCCCGCTCCGCGGAAGCCGCCGGTCGACGAGCCGAAGCCGGTGTCTTGACCGCCGAACATCCCGCCGAGCAGGTCTTCGAAGCTCGTGCCCTGCGCGCTTCCGCGCCGACCGCCGCCCTGGCCGAACATTCCGCCGAAGACGTCCTCGAACCCGCCCGACTGGCCGGGCTGCTGGGGCGCGGTAAACCGTGCCCCAGAGCCCATGGCGCGGATCTGGTCGTACTCTTTGCGGGTCTCGGGATCGGAGAGAACCGAGTTGGCCTCGCTGATCTCCTTGAACTTCGCCTCGGCCTTCGCATCGCCCGGATTGGAGTCGGGGTGATACTGACGGGCCAGCTTGCGATAGGTCTTCTTCAGTTCGGCCTGCGAGATGTCTTTCGACACCCCGAGAATCTTGTAGAAGTCCTTATCGAACCAGTCCTGGCTTGCCATCTGGCGCGCCTACTCGGGGACGGAGACTGCGACCTTGGCGGCGCGGATGAGGCGGTCGCCCAGGGCATAGCCGGGATCGATGACGTCGGCGACGGTCTGCGCGGTGGCACCCGGCGTCGGCAGCTGAACCACGGCCTCGTGGAAGTGCGGGTCGAAGACCTCGCCCTTCTCGCCGACCGAGCGCAGTCCGTAGCGCTCGAACGCGGCACGGATCTTCGCCGCGACCAGTTCGAGGGGGCTGCCCTCCAGGTCGCCGTGCTTCTCGGCGCGCGTGAGGTCGTCGAGCGCCGGCAGCAGCGAACGGATGACCTCGGCGATGACCTGTTCGCGGTTGGCGACACGGTCACGCTCGACACGGGTGCGGAAGTTGACGAGCTCGGCCTGGGCACGCAGCATGTCGCTGCGCATCTCGGACACGAGGTCGACGGCCGCGAGGTCGAGCAGTGCTGCGTCTTCTTCGCTGAGGGTCTCGGTTTCCACCGCGACATCCTCGGGTTCGACGACGAGCTCTTCGCCTTCTACTACGGGTGTTTCTTCAGACGACTCCGGGGAGCCGGAGGCCTTGGAGGCCTCCGGCTGCTCGTTGTCGTCCCTCTTTTTCTTATCGGGAGACATAGAGGGTCTTCCTACTTCTTGGTCTCGGGCTCGTCTTCAACGACCTCAGCGTCGACGATGTCCTCGTCGCTGTTGGTCGAAGCAGACTCCTCGGGCGTCTCGTCGGCTCCGGGGGTGGCGCCGGCGGTCTCGCTCTGCGAGTAGAGGGCCTCGCCGATCTTCGACTGGCTCTCGGCGAGGGTGTCGAAGGCGGTCTTCACGGCCGCTTCGTCGTCTCCGGCGAGCGCCGTCTTGAGGGCGTCGACGTCGGCCTGAACCGAGGTCTTGACCTCTTCGGGCAGCTTGTCGGCGTTGTCGATGAGCAACTTGTCGGTCGAGTAGGCGAGCTGCTCGGCCGTGTTGCGGATCTCGGCCGCCTCGCGGCGGGCCTTGTCCTCTGCGGCGTGCTCTTCGCCCTCGCGCACCATGCGCTCGATGTCGTCCTTCGAGAGCGACGATCCGCCGGTGATGGTGATCGACTGCTCCTTGCCTGTGCCCTTGTCCTTCGCGTGAACCTGCACGATGCCGTTGGCGTCGATGTCGAAGGTCACCTCGACCTGCGGGATTCCGCGGGGCGCGGGTGCGATGCCCTGAAGCTCGAACGTTCCGAGGTTCTTGTTGTCGCGGGTGAAGTCGCGCTCGCCCTGGAAGACCTGGATCGCTACGGACGGCTGGTTGTCGTCGGCCGTGGTGAAGGTCTCGCTGCGCTTGGTCGGGATCGCGGTGTTGCGCTCGATCAGCTTGGTCATGATGCCGCCCTTGGTCTCGATACCGAGGCTCAGGGGGGTCACGTCGATGAGCAGAACGTCCTTGCGCTCGCCCTTGAGGACGCCGGCCTGCAGGGCTGCGCCCACGGCTACGACCTCGTCGGGGTTGACGCCCTTGTTCGGCTCCTTGCCGCCGGTGAGGCTCTTGACGAGCTCGACCACGGCGGGCATACGGGTGGATCCACCGACCAGCACGACGTGCGAGACATCGGCGGCAA
>Ga0247811_1000169_pt1 | contig 23070 bp, 23 predicted proteins | sample UWRJL134311R1_FD_189018 | JGI IMG/M metagenome (GOLD analysis project Ga0247811, IMG submission 189018) | Plant litter microbial communities from Arlington Agricultural Research Station in Wisconsin, United States - UWRJ-L134-311R-1 | ecosystem: Environmental > Terrestrial > Plant litter >...
AGAAACCCAGATTTTTAATTCAGCATCAAGATCAAAAGTTCCTGCCGTTTCAATACTAAAACGGGTAATGCTTTTGTAGGCAATTGATTTGTATTCTGTTTTGCTGCCGGTTATTCCCTGAACGTCTACTAGGATTAATCTTTTATTAGTAAAGATAAAAGTGTCACGGATTAATTTAAACCCCATTTCTATTTCTTCCTTATCAGTCAAAAGCTGTCCGTATTTATTAAGTAAATCTTCCTGGCTTACTGAACCCGCGTTGCCAAGGATCGCTGAAAATATTCCCATTTTTTAGTTTTTTAATTTTATAGAATTGATTTGTTTATGAAATTGTAAAAGTAATTGATTTTGTTAATTTTTACGTATTGCATTTATAAAAAGCGGTGTGAGAATCGATGAAATTAAAACCGCTGCAATTATAGAAACTATCATATTTCCGTATGCTTTTAAACTAAAATCATTTAAAAATCTGAGTATCAAAATTAAGATGGCAAAAATGATTAAATAAATCCAGTACAATTTGTTTATTAAGGCTGTCGGTATCTTATTTTTTGGGAGTTTTAATATTGCAAACATTATAATTATTGCTCCAATGAAGCTGCTTAAATGCTGCGCTATTTTTAGGAAGGGAATTGTTGTGCCGCAAATAATAACAGTGTTTTTCAGTTCAGGAATATAATTTACAAAATAACCATGATGATGAGTGAAACTGTCCCAGAAAATATGCGATATCACGCCGATAAAAATAGAAATTAATACTACAGCCCATTTTTGTTTGAAATAATTATTCCAGTTAAACTGAGTAAAAACTAAAACTCGCATTTGAATTTCTTTCGGTAGATTATTGTACAATTGATCTCTAACAATATTGTGGAAAATAAAAGAAAGTATAATGGCTAAAGGTAAGTCAAACCAAAAAATTCCGGCTAATGTGTGACTGTAATTACTTTGAACTCTCATTCTAATAAAATATTCAAAATCTGGAGTTAAACTGCCAATTATAAGACCTGTTAATGAAAAGAATCTTCGTGGTAAATAGTGAAGAGGTAAAATTATTGCAGGATGCGAAAAGGTAAAAGGCATTTAGTTTTAAATTTTGACAGATTGATTTTATCGATTTAACGAAGTATAAAGTAATGAAATAAAAAGAGATTCTTTTTCTAACGATAAAGAGATTAAGAAAATCAAGCCTGAAACTTTACTTTTCTTAATCTCTTTAGTCAAATAAAAGCAGTAACTAAATTCTGTTTTTTATTTTTATTCTGATTCTCCTGTTTTTATCGTTATTGGTAACGTGTAGGCAGTTCGAACCGCTTTTCCGTTTAATATACCAGGATTCCATTTTGTCTTTAATGATTTTAAAACTCTTACAGCTTCTTTTCCGATACCATAGCCCGGATCATTTTTTACCATAATATCAGTAAGAGATCCATCTTTTTCTACTACGAATGAAACAAACACTTTTAAAGTTTTTTCAGCATCCAATTCTGGTCTGTGAAAATTGTTTCCAACATACGTGTAAAATTTAGCCATTCCTCCGGGAAAATCAGGCATTTTGTCTAATGCAGCGAGAGGTAAAGGATCGTTGGTTGGCTCAACATACGCGCCGGCTTCTCCGCCTCCTCCGCCATTTCCAGGCATTGCATTTACTACCGTTGTTCCTGAGCCGCTATTAGTATTATCTACTACAGGTGCATTGTCTGTATTTACCGCTATTGGCGCAGTAGCTTGATCTGCTGGAGCTACAACAGGATGAATCAGTTGAACGGCATCTGTTTTAGGTGCAGCAGCCTGCGTTTCTGGTGCTGGAGGCGTAATTGGTTCTGGTTTCTTTGGACGCACCAGGGGATCTGCCTTCACAACAATAATTCCAGGGATATCTGGAGTTGACTCAACTGGATCATGAGTTGTAAATTTCGTAATCAGCATCGATACGCTGCCTATACTCGCTAGCAGCAACAGCCCAATAAATAGTGCGGTAATAGTTGTTTTGGAATTCTCCTGGCGTAATTGATACGCACCGTACTCTTTGTTTTTGTTTTCGAAAACAAGATCGGTCCACTTGCTTTCATAGATGCTGGATTTAGACATGATTTTTGGGTTTTAAGGTTAAGTAACTTTAAATCATAAGCGGCAAAGGTTTTAGTTTTAGCTAACAACGCAGGAGTTGTTGTTTTAGTGTGTGAATATTTATTATTTTAAGAATAAAAATAATAATTTCTTATTCTTTATCTAAAGATAATAAATTATCTATTACGTTCGATTATTTCAGCCAATAATTTTTTAGCACGAAGCAACTTCACTTTTACATTGCTTAAAGGCTCATTTATTTTGAGTGCAATTTCCTGATACGTCATTTCCTGAAAGTACCGAAGCTGGATTACTTCCTGATAATGCGGTTTTAATTCTTTGATGCATAAAAGCAGACGGGAAAGATTCTGTTCTTTAATTAATGCATCTTCTGCAGATGGGGTAGTGTCGGCGATGTTGTATGCCTGCTGATCTTCAGTATCAGTAATTTCTATAAAAAGATTGGTTTTCTTTTTACGTAATAAATCAATATAAACATTTTTTGCTATAGCAATTAACCAGGTGTTAAATTGAAATTCAGGATTGTATGAGGCGATTTTATCAAAAGCTTTTGAGAAAGTTTCAATTGTAATGTCTTCGGCGGTAGTTTCGTTTTCAGTACGTTTAAGCATGAAGCCGTAAACCTCGTTCCAATAATAATCTAATAGAAAAGTAAAGGCAATCTGATCGCCTTTTTTTGCTTTTTCTATTTTAGAATTTATTTCCAATATACAGGTTTTGAAAAGATATTAGTTATAAAGATATTAATTTGCGTGAATATAAGCACGATTTCTACAATAGGAAACCAAACTTTTATGTCATTTTCTTTTAATTTTCCGGCAGAAAATCCAATTACTGTCCAAGTGACTGTATAACGAGCCGCCAAAATAGCCAGTACGGCAATCCACTGAAATTGGAATGCTAACAAAATAATAACTGATAAAAAGAAAAATAATTGTGATGTAAAAAAGAGGCCCAATTGCATTTTGTCAAAAAACTTGTAATATTCTGCAGTCGAAACATGTCTTCTTTTTTGCGTAAACCATTCTTTATAAGATTCCTTAGGCTGCGAATAAGTAAAACTCTCAGGTGTGTACGAAATTGTTGTGTTTTCTTTGGTTGCTGCCTGGTTTATAAACAAATCATCGTCGCCGGAACGCACCTGAATGTGGTCGATAAAACCATTTACATTAAAGAATTCGTCTTTTTTATAGGCTAAATTTCTTCCAACTCCCATATACGGAAGTCCTGCTTTTGCCCATGAAAAATATTGTACGGCCGTCATAACCGTTTCAAAGCGAATTATTTTATTTAACAGGGAACGGTCTATTTTTTCATAACCTCCATAACCTAAGACAATTGTTTTATCTGTAGTAAACTGCGAAGTCATTGCTGTGATCCAATCTTTTGAAGTGGGGTAACAATCAGCATCTGTAAACAATAAATAATCTTTTTTTGAAGCCTTGATTCCTAAAGTCAAAGCATATTTTTTGTTGCCCCAAAAGGCTTCGTTATTCTGTACTTTTACCAGACGAATGTTTGGATATTGTTTTTCAAATTCTTCAAAAACCTCAAGAGTTTCATCACTTGATGCATCATCAATTAAAACAATTTCAAAATCAGGATAATTTTGTGCTGCCAACAACGGAATAAACTTTTTTACGTTTTCTTCTTCATTTTTTGCGCAGACAATTACAGATACCGAAATGTTTTTAGGAGTACTATTTTGTGGTTTAGCAAAAGCAAACTTTCCAAAAATTCCTAAATAGTAGAAAAGCTGAATGATAACAATGGCAATAAAAAAGTAAAATAAAGTTATAAGCATCTGGTTTTAATGTCTGTTAATAGCTGAAATTTGCGAGAACAAAGGTAGGTTATGAAATCCTAATTTTCAATGTTAAAACCGATTTACTTTCGGCATTTTGACATTTCTTTTGCAAGGGCAATAGCTTGAGGGTTTTCTGTTTTTTCCAATTCCAAAATTATATTGTTATAATTGTGATCATCACGGCTCTGAGAGAGTTTTTTGGTGGCCTGAATTTCATCAATTTCGATTTCAAAACCAAAAATTCCTCTTGCTTCGCGCATGGTTTTTTCAGAAAGATCTTCTACACGCACCGGATTCTCAGAATTTGCTTCATATTTATCGACTAATTTTTTCAATTGTTCTACAGCAGTGCCGTAATCTACAATTTTAATACGGCCGTAAACATGTACGGCTATATAATTCCAGGTGGGTACATTTTCATGATCGTACCAAGACGAAGAAATATAACTGTGCGGACCTGAAAATACGGCTAAAACCTGATCGTTTTCGGCAAAACCTGCCGCTTGCGGATTCAATTTGGAAATATGTCCCTGCAGTATTTCTTTTCCATCAGCATTTAGTTCCAGTTCGATCGGGATATGCGTGGCAGATAATTTTCCGTTAGTCTGATTGATCAGAATGCCAAAACTATTTTCTTTCAAAAATTCTCTTATTGATTCCGGATCTTCGTTTTTGTATATATCGGGTGTATACATCTTTTTATTTTTTTTTCACGAATTTCGCCAATTTCCTCTAATTAAATGTATGCTGATTCGTGAAATTTGTGTTTTATATTACATTCACTTCGGCTTCAATATGAATGCCGAAAGTTTCAAAAACAGTCTTTTGAACTTCTCTCGAAACAGCTAAGATTTCCTGTCCGGTTGCGTTTCCGTAATTTACTAAAACCAGAGCCTGATTTTTATGCACTCCCGCATCACCAAAACGTTTTCCTTTAAAACCTGCTTGTTCAATAAGCCATCCCGCGGGAACTTTAACTTCGGTTTCTGAAACTTCATAAAACTTCATTTCTGGAAACTTCTGGTGGATTTTCTCAAAATCAGATTTCAATAAAATCGGATTTTTAAAAAAACTGCCGCTGTTTCCTAATTCTTTCGGATCCGGTAATTTACTTTGTCTGATCGCAATTACAGCATTGCTTACATCTCTAAGCGTTGGTGCGGTAACGTTGTTTTTAGCTAATTCAGCCGTAATATCTCCGTATGAAGTATTGATTTTATGATTGCGTTTTGTCAATTTATACACTACAGATGTAATAATATATTGATCTTTAACGTCATTTTTAAAAATGCTTTCACGATATCCAAAATTACATTCCGGATTGGTAAAAGTTTTCATTTCCTGAGTAGTAATGTTCATGGCTTCGCAAGAAACAAAAGTGTCTTTTATTTCCGTTCCGTAAGCACCAATATTCTGAACCGGCGTTGTGCCCACATTTCCGGGAATCAATGACATATTCTCTAATCCGCCAAAATTGTTTTCGATGGTATACAGTACGAAATCATGCCAGGTTTCGCCGGCCTGACTTTCAACCCAGACAAAATCGTCATCTTCTTTAATGATTTTTTTGCCTTTTAAATCAATATGAATCACCAAAGCGTCAATGTCTTTTGTTAAAAGCATGTTACTGCCACCGCCTAAAATGAATTTTTTCTCGTTTTTGTTTGCTAGTAAAACAGTTTTCAGTTCTTCAACAGAATGTACTGCAATAAATTGCTTTGCTTTGGCTTCTATACCAAAAGTATTGTAGTTTTTTAAAGAAAAATTGGATTGGATTTCCATAAATAAAAGGCTTTTTTGTGTCCCAAAATTTCGGGATGATTCTGAGCTCAAAAGTAACGATTATTATTTATTTGGGTTGGATTTATACAAAATAACCAAGATAAATTTTCCTTAAAATAAACAAACCAAAAAGAGTTTTTAATCATGAAAGAGCTTTTATTTTAGAGCTTTAATAAATTGCTGCATTCTTTCATATGCATAATGTTATTCTCGATAATTTTTTGTTTTGTTTTTCAATTTAAGTTCTTTCATATTATGATAACATTAGATTTGTGATTATTTATCTTATATTTTAATAGATTAAATGAATGTTTTGTATGTTTGATAACAATCTTTAAAAGTCAATAAAGTAAATATGAAGGCAGTTTTTAAAATGTTGATTAGTCTAATTGCACTACTTCAATTGTTGAGTTGTAATAAATCTGACACTAAAATAATTGCTGTAAAAACAGCAAAAAAAGCCGTTGATATTCCTAAAATTGACAGCAGTGAAGTAGATTTAACCGATAAATTTTCTTTTCCTGTTGATAGTATCCTGCCAGCTAAAATGCTTCAATTAGAAACATTTCATCATGATGAAGTCGATCAAAACTTAGATAAAAAAGTTTGGTTTGGTGTTTTTAAGAATAAAGAAAACTATACCCTTACTGAAACTAAAATTACAATTAAACGGGCGTACGATGCTATCGTCGACGAGAACGAAAGTGAACACACGGGCTGGGAAATTAGTACTTCTACAAAAGATACCTGCGTAATTTTAATCGAAAAGCTTCCTTATTTAGCGGATAGAAATGTATCAAGCATAAAAATACGCGAGTATATTTATCCAGGTGAAGATCTTAAATTTGAGTTTAAAGGTGTCGAATATACTTTGCATGCAACTGGAGAAAAGAAAAAAGAAACAGCTGATTCAGATTGGATTGTAGTGTCAAATTATAAACTCTACTTAACAACAATTGTTGACGGCAAGAAGAAAACAGAACTTTTAGTAGCAAAGAAAAACTTCGATGATCATATGATTACAATATTATTTGCAGGAGATATCGATGGCGATGATACATTAGATTTGATCATAGACACCGCAAATCATTACAATGTTTCCAGTCCAACATTATATTTGTCTAAACCAGCTTCTGAAGAAGGAAAGATCATTAAACCAATTGCGGTTTTTACAACTGTTGGATGTTAGGTATTTTTTTACCGCAAATAGCGCAATGTTTTTTTACTTGTTGGATGTAAAATGTAAAGTTCGCAAAGCTTTGTGTGGAGTAAAAGCTTTGTGAACTTTGTGTTTTCTCAACTTAATATTAGGTAAAAATCTTAGCGCTCTTTGCGGTAAAATTATCTTCTAGAATCCAGCAACTCATGATATTTAGATGCAATAATCTTCATATTAATATCATAATTAGCCTTTTCTTCCACAAATTTTCTGTTTTGTAAAATAGCCTGATTCCGAGATGCTGCATTTTCAAAACTCCAGATCAATTCTTCGGCAAGCATTTCGATATTGTCAATTTCAATTAATTGCCCGTTTTCGCGATGTTTGATCCAGCTTTGATTGCCTGGAATGTCAGAAACTACAGGATAACAGCTACAAGCCATTGCTTCAAATAATGATGCCGAGACACCTTCGGTAATGGGCATGCTGATGTAGATATTCGATAGTTGTAATAACTTAGGAAGTTCAGTATTCGGGATTCTTCCTGTAAAAATCACTTTATTTCCGATTTTTAAGTCTCTTGCTAAGTCTTTCAAAAACTGCAATCTTGTTCCGTCGCCGACAATTGTCAATGAAAAGTCAATTCCTTTTTGATGCAAAATTGTAAAAGCTTTCAAAATAGAATCATGACGATATTCGGGCTGCAGAGAACGAGTTACAATTGCTTCAATTTTATCCGAATTATTGATCGAAGAAGAAAAAAGAGATAAGTCAATTCCTTTTGGGATTACTAGAACTTTATTCATGTCAACACCAATTGCTTTCATCGAAATGGTCATTACAGGTCCCCATGCGTGAATTAAATCGGCTTTTTTGAAAGCGTGTTTCTGAATGATTTTTTTAAAAGGCAGTAAAACAGAACCTTCCGGCCATAAATCAGTTCGGCCTTGCTGCGCGATCGCGATTGGATGCATTCCTGAAATCGCAGCAAGAAAACCGTAGCTGGTCGTTCTTTCTGCAATAATCATATCTGGTTTTTGCTTCCGGATTGTTTTTCGAATAGAAATAGGGGAGAACAGATATTCTACAATACGCTTGAAACGGTTGATTTTAGAATTATTTGGTGTTTGAAGTTCCCACGTTATAATTTCAAAATCGCCAAATTCCTTCAAACCTTTCATCCAGGTTATGGCGTCAGCGCGGTAAGATTCTCCCAGAAAAAGTATTTTTCTATTTTTCATTCGATGTTTTTTTTGCCACAGCTAAAATGATTTTAAAAGATTTTTTTTTAATTTTTAATCTGTGTAAATCTGTGAAATCTGGGGCAAAAATAGTCTAATTTTCTAAAACTCTTCGTCTGTTTCTAAAGCGCGGTTAATGAATTCGTTCAGCGGTTTTAATGCAATGAGTTTTTGGCTCATTTTGGCGACGAAATCTTTTTTTGTCACTTCTGCAATGTCATATTTTTGCGTTGCCGTAAAGCTTTTTAATTTTAAAAATTCAATTGCCGGATGCTCTTTTTCGTAACCTCTCGGTGGGTTCTTCAGCGAATTATTTTCATCAAAATCCAAACTTCCAAATTCTTTTTTAAAGTTTTTATCGGCTAAGACCGCTTCCAAATCGTCATGGAAAAAAGCGATTTCTTTACGGACTTTTTTCAACTGATCCGGATCTGGCGAATAAAAACCGCCGGCGATAAAGCTTGCTCCCTTTTCGATATGAACATAATATCCGGAACGATTTTGACCTTTCGCGCCAGACGAAAGCCAAACGCCCAAATGTGCTTTATATGGAGATTTGTCTTTAGAAAATCGGATATCGCGATTGATCCTGAAGGTACAGTTTTTAACTTCCAGTAATTCTAATGAAGGATCCAGTGGTTTCATGGCGTCAAGAAAATCACTCACCAATTGGTGGTAATCTTTTTTAAAAATCTCGTATCGCTTTTTATTGTCCTGAAACCAATCTCTATTGTTGTTCTTTTTTAAATCGTCTAAAAATTGCAATGACTCTTTTGTTAACATATTTGATTTTTTATTGCAGTTGTTTCTTTAATTCTTCTTCATTAATGTATCCAATCGTCTTTTTTTGCACCGCTTTATTTTCGTAAACTAAAATAGTCGGAAGCTGGGTGATTTTTAATGTTGCTGCCAAAGTCTTGTTTTTATCGACATCAATTCTAATAATAACCACTTTGTCGTTCATTTCTTTTTGCATTTTCAAAATAAACGGTTCCATTTGTTTGCAGGGTCCACACCATTCTGCATAAAAATCCACCAGAACTTTTTTGTCTGTATTCAATAAATCGTTGAAATCATTCATGGTCATTCCGGCAGCCACTTCTGAGGGTTTAGAAAATCCTTCTTCACTCCAGTTCAAAAAACCTCCCTCTAACTCATAAACGGTTGTAAAGCCTAATGCATTAAGTTTTGTGGCTGCTTTTTTGCTTCTTCCGCCGCTTAAGCAATAAACAAAAACAGGTTTAGATTTGTCGTAAGCTGCAGCTTTTGAGGCAAAATCGTCACTATTCCAATTTAAATTTACGGCATTTTCAATATGTTCCGCTGCATATTCGTCGGGAGTCCTTACATCTAAAATCTGAGGATTAGCAGTTGTTTTTATTTTTGCTGCAAATTCCTTGGGCGCAATTGATGCAAAAGAATTCTTCTTTTTTTCATTGCAGGAAAGGAATATAATTGATATTACAAGGAATAAAATTTTGGAGAATTTCATAATTGTGGATTTTAAAATAGCACAGCTAAAGTAATGATTTTTCATTTTATAATAGAAATTGAAAAAAGAGTTAGCCACGAATTTCACTAATTAACGCGAATTTTTATAGTTACCTAGCTTTGACAAAGTTTAAAACTTTGTCAAAGCTTTGGATCTGTGAATAAATTTTAGATAAAGATAATTAGTAAAAATTCGTGTAATTAGAGGCAAAAAAACTACCCCAAATTAAAGATCTTATAACTCTGGTGCGTCGATTTTACAATAGATTCTGTACGTTCCGGATGGGTGTCTGAAATAAATAATTGACCAAAAGTTTCACTGTTTACCATTTCGATAATTTTAGAAACACGGGTTTCATCTAATTTGTCAAAAATGTCATCAAACAATAAAAGAGGTTTTACGCCGCTTTGTTTCTTGAGAAATTCAAATTGAGCGAGTTTCAAAGCAATTAAAAATGATTTTTGCTGTCCTTGCGATCCGAATTTTTTTATCGGATGAGAGTCTATTTCAAAAGACAAGTCATCCTTGTGAATTCCCACACTCGTATAATGCAGGGCACGATCCTTATTGATGTTTTCCTGCAAAAGCGTGAGTAAATCTTTTTCGAACAAATGACTTTCATAAACGAGCTGCACCGTTTCTTCAGATCCGGTTATGGCTTGATGATGTGTATTAAATATAGGTATAAACTGTTCCAGAAAATCTTTTCGTTTCTCAAAAATCGATTTTCCAAAAGCATTTAGCTGCTCATTATATATAGATAAGGTGTCGTTGTCGAAAGTGTGATTGAGCGCAAAATATTTCAAAAGTGCATTTCGCTGCACAATTATTTTTTGATATTGGATCAGCTGATGCAGATAAGTTGAATCTAACTGCGAGATGACACTGTCCATAAATTTACGGCGCGTTTCGCTTCCTTCTACAATTAAATCACGATCTGCCGGAGAAATTATTACCAGTGGAATAAATCCAATATGATCTGAAAACTTATCGTAAGCTTTGCCATTTCTTTTTAAAACTTTCTTTTGTCCTTTTTTTAAACTGCAGACAATCTGCTCTGTCCGGTCATTTTTTTCTATTTCGGCATCAATCACAAAAAACTCTTCGCCATGTTTGATATTCTGCACCGCAAGCGGATTAAAATAGCTTTTTCCGTATGCCAAATGATAAATGGCATCCAGCACATTGGTTTTTCCAATTCCGTTTTTGCCCACAAAACAATTGATCTTGTTGTCAAAATCAAAATTGGCTTCGGAGAAATTTTTATAATTGAATAAAGAAATTTTGTTTAAATGCATTTTTAGAAACTCTAAAAGTAAAATTGTAAAATGATGGAATATTCCTTTTTATGATTCAAATTGCTGCCACAGATGAAATGATTAAAAAGGATCTGTTGTGCAAATTTAATTCATTAAAAAGTTTAATATGTGAAAATCTGCGAAATCTGTAGTTAAATTATATTCTCAATGAATAAGATTCTTATTTTGAATAGTAAAAAAAGTAACTTGTATATTGTTTATTTTTGCCTGTAAAATATTTATTTACAATGTTTTAGTGCTGTATTTGTTATTGGAGATAATAAAAAAAACGAGATTATTAAAAATATTTTTTTTAAAATAGTCATAAAATTGATTTTTTTTCCGTCAGTTTCAATAAAAATTTTATTTTTGCCGTTCACTAAATTAATTTGAAATGGCTACTTACAATAAAAGAGGATATAAAGCACCAAAAGAAAAGGAAGTAAAAGAAGAAGGGATCATCAACGAAGAACAGCAAGTAATTATTGATGCGAAAGACAGCACAACAGCTGGTGTTTTTTCTAAATTAGATGAAACTGCTTCGAAAACTGAGGATTGGGTTGCTAAAAATCAAAAAATCATTATTGGTTTAGTTGCTGGAATTGCAGTTGCTACTATTGGATATTTGGCTTACCAAAAATTCATTGAAGCTCCAAAACAAGATGAGGCTGCAAATGAAATGTTTGTTGCACAGCAAAATTTTCAAAAAGCAACTGACGGTGTAGCAAGCGATTCATTATACAAATTGGCTTTGAACGGTTCTGAAGGTAAATTCGGATTTGTTAAAATTGCTGATGAATATTCAGGAACTGATGCTGGAAATTTAGCTAACTATTATGCTGGTATGGCATATTTGAATACAGGTAAATTTGATGAAGCTATTAAATATTTAGGTAACTTCAAATCTGATGATTTAATTTTAAGCGCTTTGGCAAAAGGTGCAATTGGAGACGCTTATTCTCAAAAAAATCAGCAAAAAGAAGCTTTAGACTATTATGTAAAAGCAGCTGAATCTAACAAAAACGATTTTACAACGCCTCGTTTCTTATTAAAAGCTGGTAAAACGGCTTTGACTTTAGGTCAAAAAGAAGACGCATTAAAATATTTGACAGATATTAAAGAAAACTACGATGCAGCTCCGGAAGCAGCTTCTGTTGATGTATTGATTGGATTAGCACAATAATTAATTAGATCGTTAGGTTGTTAGATTATTAGATTATTGGATTCTAAATCTGATCGAAATCTAAAAGTCTAACAATCTAAGAATCTAGAAATCTAAAAATCTAGAAAATGGCTACCGAAAATAAAAATTTATCAGAATACGATAAAAACACAATCCCAAATGCGAAAGACTTTCGATTTGGGATTGTTGTTTCTGAGTGGAACGAAACTATAACTGAAGGACTCTACAATGGTGCATTTGATGCTTTAATTGATTGTGAGGTGCCGCAGCAGCAAATTATCCGCTGGAATGTTCCGGGAAGTTTTGAGCTGATTTATGGTGCTAAAAAAATGCTGCAAACCCAAAATGTAGATGCGGTTATTGTAATTGGATGCGTAATTCAGGGACAAACCAAACATTTTGATTTTGTATGCGAAGGCGTTACACAAGGCATTAAGGATTTGAATGTTCAGACAGATATTCCGGTTATTTTTTGTGTTTTGACAGATAATAACATGCAGCAGTCGATCGACAGAAGCGGCGGTATTCACGGAAACAAAGGGACAGAAGCAGCGATTGCAGCCATAAAAATGGCTTATATTCGCCAGCAGGCTTCAATGTCACATCCTTTTAACCAGCCGTTGTTGACTTCAGGCGCGCTTCAAATAGAAGAAACGCCTATTACAATCGAAAAAGAATAAAGCACATTTGTTTTAAAAATACTAAGAACCTGTACTTTGTAAAATAGTGCAGGTTTTTTGTTTTTTTTATGATGACAGTTATTCAAAAACCCAACAGAAATTCATTAAATTTGTAGACTTTGGTTTTAAATCATTGTGTAGAATTAATAGTATCAAGCTGAAAATTTTACAATTGGTTTAACCAAAATTGCAGCATAACCTTTAACCCAAATTTTTTAATGTCGAGTATTATTCAATTACTTCCTGATCACGTTGCTAATCAAATTGCTGCTGGAGAAGTGGTTCAAAGACCCGCTTCAGTCGTAAAAGAGTTATTAGAAAATGCTGTTGATGCGAAAGCAACCGACATTAAATTGATTATTAAAGATGCCGGAAAATCATTAGTTCAGGTTATTGATAACGGTTTAGGAATGAATGTAACCGATGCGCGTTTGTGTTTCGAACGTCATGCGACCTCAAAAATCCGCCAGGCCGAAGATTTATTTTCATTATGTACCAAAGGTTTTCGCGGCGAAGCATTAGCTTCTATTGCGGCGATTGCGCACATGGAAATGAAAACCAAACAAGATCAGGATGAGCTGGGAACTCATATTGTGATTGAAGGAAGTAAGTTCGTGTCTCAGGAAGTAGCTGTTTTGCCAAAAGGGACTTCATTTGCGGTCAAAAATCTATTTTTTAATATTCCTGCCCGTCGTAACTTTTTAAAGTCGGATACAGTAGAATTTCGTCATGTATTAGATGAGTTTCAAAGAGTTGCTTTGGCGCATCCCAATATTCATTTTACTTTTTACCATAACGGAAGTGAAATGTACAATTTGCCCGCTGCAGGCTATCGTCAGCGAATTGTGGGGATTATGTCGGGCAAAACCAATGAAAAATTAGTGCCTGTAAACGAAGATACTGAGATTATCAATATTCAGGGATTTGTGTGCAAACCAGAATTTGCCAAGAAAAGCAGGGGAGAACAGTTCTTTTTTGTAAACGATCGTTTCATAAAAAGCGGTTATCTCCATCATGCCGTAATGGCAGCCTATGACGGACTTTTGAAAGACGGTTCGCAGCCAAGTTATTTCTTGTATCTGCAAGTGCCGCCGAATACGATAGATATCAACATTCATCCAACGAAAACAGAAATAAAGTTTGATGATGAACAAGCGTTATATGCTATACTAAGAGCTTCGATCAAACACAGTTTAGGTCAGTTTAATGTCTCACCGGTTCTTGATTTTGACCGCGATGCCAATTTAGACACGCCCTATCATTATAAAGATTTAGAGGCTGAAACGCCGACGATTCAGGTTGATGGCACTTTTAATCCTTTTACAGATGATAAAACCAATCAGCATTATTCTAAAGCCAGTTCAGGATCTTCGGGTTCAGGTTCTGGTTATACATCTGGAGCTAATTCGTATTCAGGATATTCAAAGAGAGTAGAACCAACAGCAAGCTGGGAAAGTCTGTATGTAGGTTTGGATACGGAAAGTATTGAAAGTTCTCCTTTTACATTCGAAAACGAAGAAGTAACTTCGTCTTTGTTTAATGATAATGAAATAGAACAGGCGAGTCAGGGAACGTATCAAATTCATAAAAAATATATCGTTTCGCCTATAAAATCAGGAATGGTAATTGTCGATCAGCAGCGCGCGCACCAACGTATTTTGTACGAGCAGTTTTTACTGAATATGACCGTGAATCAGGCCTCGAGCCAGCAGTTGTTATTTCCGTTGAATTTGTTTTATTCGTCAGGCGAAATGGAATTAATTGAAGAATTGAAACCTTCACTAGAAACCACGGGTTTTGTATTTGAAGGGTCGCAAACCGATCATATTGTAATTTCAGGAATTCCGGTAAATATTACCGAAAGTGAAGTTTCGCTTGTTATTGAACAATTATTAAGTGATTTGCAAGACGGAATTCCAGCAAGTAGTTACAGCCAGAATGATACAATTGCCAAATCGATGGCGAAAAGTTTAGCGGTTAAGACCGGATCTTATTTAACCGAAAAAGAGCAGGATAATTTAGTAAACGGTTTGTTTGCCTGCAAAGATCCTAATATTTCACCTTTTCAAAAACCTACTTTCATCACCATGCGTGTGGAAGATATAGATAAAAAGTTTGCCTTATGATGAATATAACTGAAACTGTTAAGCAGTTAATAATTATTAATGTTTTGTTTTTTATTGGAACGATGGCATTGGGTGATTTCTCTCCTTATAATCCTGCATTTCGTATACTGGCTTTATATTATCCCGAGAATCAAAATTTTGAACTATGGCAGCTAATTACGCATATGTTTATGCATGGAGGATATATGCATATATTGTTTAATATGTTTGCATTGTATTCTTTTGGATCTGCATTAGAACATTTCTGGGGAACTAAAAAATTCTTGTTTTTTTATATTTCATGCGGATTAGGTGCGGCTTTACTTCATACGGGAATAAATTATATCCAAATTCATTCTCTTTTAGATTCAGTGTCAAATTTGGGGCTTTCTAAGGCCGATATAAATTTGATTTTGAATACTGATTATAGATCTTTGTTTGATTCAAACGGGCATATGATTGAAGGTACTGTTAAAACTATTTTAGACAGAGCACACTGTAATCAAGAGCAGTTTGGGACTTTATCTGAGGCAGCATTAATTTCTCAAGGTACCGTTGTTGGTGCATCAGGAGCTATTTATGGTTTATTAACCGCTTTTGCTTTTATGTTTCCAAATGCAGAATTGGCTTTAATGTTTATTCCAATTCCAATAAAAGCTAAATATTTTGTTCCTGGAATTTTAGCAGTTGATTTATTTTTAGGTTTCAAAGGAAGTTCTTTATTTGGAAGCGGTGGCACCGGAATTGCTCATTTTGCTCACATTGGCGGTGCTCTAACTGGCTATTTAATGATGTTATATTGGAAAAAAAATCAGTTTAATAGTAATCGTTGGAATTAATTTTTAATTTTAATATCTAAACTTCAAATAAAGAAATCTTTTATGAATATTCTGGATGATTTAAAACTACAATATAGATTAGGTGGAATTGCAATGCGTGTCATTTACTGGAACGTTGCTTGTTTCTTGATTTCATTAGTGTTTTTTTACCAATATTCAGGAGGAGGTTTTGCATATCCTACTTGGCTCGCTCTGTCGTCAGATCCCGCCGTATTTCTATTTAAACCATGGACATTTTTAACTTATGCTTTTTTTCATGGATCGTTTTGGCATTTATTGTTCAATATGATGGTACTGAATTTTGCAAGTAATATGTTTTTAACCTTCTTTACTCAAAAGCAATATTTAGGCTTATACATTTTAGGAGCAGTTTTCGCGGGAGTTGCATTTGCATTAAGCTATTATTTTTTAAGTATTTCGGCTCCCATCGTTGGTGCTTCTGCAGCAATTATGGCAATATTGGCAGCGATTACAACGTATCAGCCATTAATGGATGTGCGTTTGATGTTTATTGGCAATGTTAAGCTGTGGCATATTACGGCTGTCGTTTTAGTATTAGATTTAATGCAGCTTCGTTTAGAGAATACCGGAGGTCATATTTCACATTTGGCCGGAGCTGTTTTCGGATTTATATTTATTAAATTGCTTCAAAACGGAACTGATTTGAGTAAAATCGTTTCCAGAACAACAGATTTTTTTACCGGTCTGTTTAAAAAATCCCCTGCAGCCCCATTTACAAAAGTTCATAAAAATTACAAAAAACCTACTGAAAGTGTGACATCAAGAATTGTTACGAAAGACAAAACGCAGCAGCAAATTGATGAAATCTTAGACAAAATCAGCCAATCCGGTTATGATTGCCTGACAAAAGAAGAAAAAGAGTTTTTATTTAAAGCTGGAAAATAATCCTTTTAGCAAAAAAATATGAAAAACCTTTCGTGGTTTAATAAAATAATGTTCCTTTTGAATATAGTGCTGACTGTACTGACTTTTAGTATCTATATTCTGCCGTTTTTAGCACCTAAAAGTTTTCCGCTTTTATCGGTGCTTACGCTGTTTATGCCGGCCTTTTTTGTGCTGAACGGCTTGTTCTTTGTCTATTGGGCAATTCAGTTCAAAAAACGCCTTATTTTGTCGGGTTTGGTATTATTGACCGGAATTACCTTTATCAGCAAGTTTTATAAATTCTCTGCAAAAGAATATATCAAAGACGAAAAAGATTTCTCTGTAATGAGTTACAACGTACGCCTTTTTAATGTGTTTAAATGGCTCGATCGTGATGATATTCCAGAGAATATAAAAACTTTTATTGATGAAAAAGACCCGGACATTCTTTGTATTCAGGAATACTCAAACTCAGCTCATTTAGATTTAAAAGTATATCCGCATCGTTACATTTTTATTGATGGAAATCAGATCAAAACCGGTCAGGCTATTTTTTCAAAATTCCCTATAATTTATGAAGGAAATATTATTTTTCCCAATTCAGACAACAACGTAATTTACGCCGATATAAAACGCGGTAAAGACGTCATAAGGGTTTATAATATGCACTTACAGTCGATTAAAATATCTCCTGATGTCAGCGAAATTTCGAATGATATTGATAAGGTCAACCAGCAAAAATCACAGCTTATTTATACCAGAATCAGTAAAGGATTCAGGCAGCAGCAAGAGCAGGCAGAAATTTTTAAAGAGAATATCAAGAAATGCAAAACGCCATTTATTATCTGCGGCGATATGAACAACAGTCCGTTTTCATATGTTTACCGAAGTATAAAAGGCAAATTAAAAGATACTTTTGAGGAAGCCGGAGAAGGTTTTGGAGCGACTTATAAATTCCGTTATTATCCAGCGCGAATTGATTATATTTTTACAGACAGTAAAATGAAAGTGAAACAATTTGAAAGCTTCTCAGATTTCGAAAACTCAGATCATTATCCAATAATGACCAGAGTTTCTATGGAATAACTTTAAAGAGAAATTCCAATAAAAAAATCAGAAAGGCTGAATTTACTGAATATATTTTTATACTACTTTTTGAGCCTTCAAATAATCCATAGCGAATTTACCTTCATTAAAAAGCAAATCTAAAATACTTAAATTGTTGATGAATCCGTGTTTGTCATCAAAAACCTGAGTGTATTTTTCAAAAGAATTACTGTCTTTTTTGCCATTGGCGAGAATTCTGAAATCGGTCATTTTTTCTGGTACGGCAAAATATTCAGTTGTTTTTACGTACTCTAATTTCATTCGGAGGCATTTGGTTAGAATGTCTAAAACTTCCAGGTTTAAGTCCATCAGGAAAGTATGTTGTTTTTCGAAAACAGGACGAATGTCATCTTCAAAAAACTCAAAAAAAGGAGAACTTCTGTATCCTGCTTCCAGTGACTTAAAATGCTGTTTCTGCCAGTCGAATTCATTTTCAATTAAAACATCTTTTGTTTTTTGATGTAATGTTTTAGAATGTTTAACGGGAATGTTCAATAATTGAATTCCGTTTGGACTATAAATATAAGTACGGTTTCTATTGGTTTGTTTCTGAAAATTATCTTCCATTTCAAGAGTAATATTTTCAGATTGAGCCATAACTGCAAAATGACTTATCGAAGGAAAATAGGTGGGAAGTAGTAAAGAGTTCATGCGATTTTTCATTTAAAAGTTTCAGGTTTCAAGTTTCAGGTTTTGTGGACCGTGAAACTTGAAACCTGAAATAAAATAGCTTATTTTAATTATGCTTTATTTTCTTTTCTTTTTCTCCAGAAAAACTCTCCAACAAAGTAAAGAGCAAGAAGAATTAAGAAATATTTAAAATAAGATTGTGGCTGTCCTTCACCGTCAACGGTTGTAAAGACTCTGCTCCAACGCACTTTATTAATTCCTTTTCCGTTAGTATCCCAGCTCATCCAAATGAAAACCGGTTTTCCCACGATATGATTTTCAGGAACATATCCCCAATAGCGACTGTCTTCAGAATTATGGCGATTGTCTCCCATCATCCAATAATAGTTTTGTTTGAAGGTATATGTTGTTGCTTGTTTTCCGTTAATTAAAAAATGAGCGCCATCTAACTGCAAAGTGTTTCCTTCGTAATTCGTAATAATTTCTTTGTAAAACGGCAGAGATTCATTTGTTAAAGCCACAGTTTTTCCAGCTTCCGGAATATAAATCGGACCAAAATTATCCTGACTCCATTTGTTGATATGAGGGAAAATGGCATTGTCATTTCCTTTGTCAATTTCTCTCACTACGGCAGTAACACCAGGAGTACTTTTCAAGCGTGCAGCACTTGCTTCTGTCAAAGCTCTAAAATAAAGTGTGTCTCTTTTTTCAGTTTTAAAACCTGCAGGATCTGTAATATCCATTTCTTTGAATAGACTTTCAAAATCTATAGATGTTTTGCCATCCAAAGCCACAGAATACGAATATTGTGGTTTAGCTCTTTCTGGTAAAACTAATTTTTTGCCATTAATGAATACAAATCCATCTCTGATTGATAAACTGTCTCCAGGGATACCAACGCATCTTTTTACGTAATTCGACTTTTTGTCGATAGGCTTAATTACGCCAGGTCTTCCTTTTGGCTCATAAAAATAGTGAACCGTATCAACAGGCCAGTTGAAAACCACAATATCACTTCGTTTTATTTTTTCAAAAGCCGGTAGTCTAAAATAAGGTAATTGAGGCCAGCTTAAGTATGATTTTCTTTTTGTTAACGGAATAGAATCATGAACCATTGGTAATGCAACAGTTGTCATAGGAACTCTAGGACCGTAATTTAATTTACTTACAAATAAAAAGTCGCCAATTAATAATGATTTCTCTAGTGATGAAGTAGGAATCGTATACGGCTGCACTATATAAGTATGCACTAATGTTGCTACGATTACAGCAAAAAGCAATGAACTTACGGTGTCGGCTGTTTTATTTTCAGGATGTAATTTTCTATTAGCGTTGTATTCTAATTTTTGGGTATAATTTACATAATAGATATAAAGGCCAAATGTAAAAATCCCTAAAAAAGTATCTAAAGTCGATTTTTTACCAAAGGTTCTTAAGGTTTCCACCCAAACTACCGGAAACATAATGAGGTTAATAATCGGAATGAAAAGTAATAATGTCCACCAAGTTGGTCTGCTGATGATTTTCATTAAAACGATTGAATTATATACCGGAATTGCAGCTTCCCAGCTTTTTCTTCCTGCTGCTTCGTACAGTTTCCATGTTCCAAGAAAATGAATAACCTGTACCGCTAAGAAAAATACGAACCAAGGATATAGTGTCATAATATATTGTTTAAAGTTTCAAGTTTAAGGTTTTAAAGTACCTTAATTTAAATCTGTTTATTTTAGGTTTAATACATCTTTCATGCTGTAAATGCCTTTTTTACCAGCAAGCCATTCCGCTGCAATTACTGCGCCAAGTGCAAATCCTTCGCGGTTATGTGCAGTATGTTTCAGTTCGATACTGTCTACAGTAGAATCATACGTTACAGTATGAGTTCCCGGAACATCGCCAATTCTTTTTGCCTCAATATGAATTTCATTTGTTTTGGCTTCGTCTAATGTCCAATTTGCATAATTGCTGTTTTCGATAACGCCTTTTGCTAAAGAAATCGCTGTTCCGCTTGGAGCATCTAATTTTTGAGTGTGATGAATCTCTTCCATTGTCACTTTATAGGAATCAAATTGTGACATGATTTTAGCCAAATACGCATTCAATTCAAAGAAGATATTTACGCCTAAGCTAAAGTTCGAGCTTGAAATAAAGCCACCTTGTTTTTCCTGACACAATGCTTCCATTGCTGCATAATGCTCTAACCATCCGGTTGTGCCTGAAACTACAGGGACATTAGCGTGAAAACAATTCGAAATATTATCTACGGCTGCAGTAGGAATGCTGAAATCGATAGCGACATCAGCTGTTGAAAGTCCGTCGTAAGTATTAAATTCATCTTTCTTCAAAACAATTTCATGACCTCTTTCTAAAGCAATCCTTTCGATTACTTTGCCCATTTTTCCGTATCCTAAAAGCGCAATTTTCATTTGTATTTTTTTTGAATTTTAAACAGCAGTAAAAAACTATTTAAAAGTGATAATTAAAAGTTAGTCCAACATTTGGTTTAAACGTTACATCGTTGGGGTAAATTTCAGGAGTTAGCGATAATCGTTCATTTACATTAAATTGAATCAAGGCCGCATCAACATTGGCATCAATAATATTTAAAACATAAAAACCTACAACAAATAAGGCAGATAAATCTCTGTTTCGCTGATAAAATTTTTGACCAGCAATAAGTCTGCTGTCATCTAAAAATTCATATTTATCATCGTTGTAGCCTTCTAATCTTCGTTTGTAGGCATCTCGATAATCGTGGTATTTTTTGTTGTTATCGATGTAAAAGTATAAACTGGTTCCGATAGCTCCGTACACTAACGGAATTTTCCAGTACTTTTTATTATACGCCTGACCTAAACCTGGCAGTATGGCAGAATAAAAAGCTGCCTTTGCTGGTGTAAGAGGGTCTATTTCTTCTAACTTAGTAGTGTCTTTAGCGACCAAAACCGTTTCTTCTTTTGCCTGGGCAAAAAGAGAGACGGTTCCTATGAGAAAGAACAAGAGACTTATGGGGACAATCTTATTCACTATCCGTTTATTAATTTTATAATTCTATTAAAGTCGGCTTCAGAATTAAATGGAATGGTAATTTTTCCTTTTCCGTTGCCAGCGACTTTTACATCAACTTTCGCACCAAAGTAATCATTGAAAGTGTTTTTTTGCGTTTCTTTAACCAAAAATGAAGAATCACTTTTTGGTTTTCCTTCTGCTTTTGGTTTTAAACTTTCGTGGTAATTTTTTACTAAAGTTTCTGTTTCACGAACAGATAGGTTCTGGCTTACGATTTTTTGATAAATATCAGTCTGAATGTCTAAATCTTCAATATTGATAATGGCCCTTCCGTGCCCCATGCTGATGAAACCGTCACGAATACCCGTTTGAATAATTGGATCCAGTTTTAAAAGACGCAGGTAATTGGCAATCGTAGAACGTTTTTTACCCACACGTTCGCTCATTTGTTCCTGAGTCAATTGAATTTCATCAATTAAACGCTGGTACGAAAGTGCAATCTCGATAGGGTCTAAGTCATGTCGCTGGATATTTTCAACCAATGCCATCACCAGTGATTCGTTGTCATTCGCAATTCGAATGTAAGCCGGAACATGTGTTAAACCAACTAAAGTTGAAGCACGAAGACGACGCTCTCCAGAAATTAACTGATATTTATTGAAGTCTAATTTTCGAACAGTAATAGGTTGAATTACACCAAGTTCTTTAATAGAAGTGGCTAATTCGCGTAACGATTCTTCATTAAAATTGCTTCTAGGCTGAAACGGATTTATTTCGATAGCACTTATTTCAAGCTCTATAATATTTCCAACAACTTTGTCAGCATTTTTGTCTTCTACTGATACAATGTCGTTTTCGGGATCTTTTAATAATGCAGATAATCCTCTTCCTAAGGCTTGTTTTTTAATTGCTTTTGTCATAAAAACTATTTACTGTTTTTCTTTATAATTTCTTGAGCCAGATTAATATAATTAACTGCTCCTTTGCTGGTTGCGTCATAATTAATGATGCTTTCGCCAAAACTAGGAGCCTCGCTCAACTTAACATTTCGCTGAATTACGGTATCAAAAACCATATCGTTAAAGTGTTTTTGAACCTCTTCAACCACCTGATTTGATAATCGTAATCTGGAATCATACATAGTAAGTAATAATCCTTCGATATCAAGATCCGGGTTGTGTATTTTTTGAATACTTTTTATAGTGTTCAATAATTTTCCTAATCCTTCAAGTGCGAAATACTCGCATTGAATTGGAATAACTACAGAATCTGCCGCTGTTAATGCATTTAGAGTTAATAAACCCAATGAAGGTGCACAGTCAATAATGATAAAATCATATTCATCTTTTACACTTTCTAACGCTTTTTTAAGCATGTATTCTCTATTTTCCTTGTCGACCAATTCGATTTCGATGGCAACAAGATCAATATGAGCAGGTATTACGTCAACATTTGGAGCTGAACATTTAACAATGGTTTCTTTTGGGGTGTGGCTATGTTCAAGTATCTGGTACGTACCAATTTCAACAGATTCAACATCAATCCCAAGACCAGATGTTGCATTCGCCTGAGGATCAGCATCAATCAGTAATACTTTTTTTTCTAAAACACCTAATGAGGCCGCAAGATTTACAGATGTAGTAGTCTTTCCAACGCCTCCTTTTTGATTAGCAATCGCAATGATTTTGCCCATTTATTTTCTAAATTTTGAACCGTAAAAATACAATTATTTATGGTTTTTGAAAATCTATTTTGTTAACATTTG
>Ga0247811_1000171_pt1 | contig 22820 bp, 18 predicted proteins | sample UWRJL134311R1_FD_189018 | JGI IMG/M metagenome (GOLD analysis project Ga0247811, IMG submission 189018) | Plant litter microbial communities from Arlington Agricultural Research Station in Wisconsin, United States - UWRJ-L134-311R-1 | ecosystem: Environmental > Terrestrial > Plant litter >...
TCTAAAACTAATGAATTTAGCGTTTCTATTATTCCGTATACTTATGAGAATACCAATTTTAAAAACTTCAAAGTGGGAACAAAAATAAATCTGGAGTTTGATGTTGTTGGAAAATACATTTCAAGACTTTATTCGATAAACAAATAATTCAGGAAAATTACTTCATAAAAAAAGCTTCTATTTACATGGAAGCTTTTTTTATTTTATTTCTATATATTACGGTTGTTCCTAAAACTACACCACCGATTATTAAATATATGAGATTTTGATTAATTGGGATATCCTCCGGAAGGGTTCCAGGGTCATCCTCATCTGCAAGTGTAGTAATTGTCCCATTAGCTGACGCACTTTTTTGAGCTGATACATTATTCGGGCTTGGCGGTGTTTTTGCATAAAAAACCGACACACTCATAAGGCTTAAAATAAACGCTAAAAAAAATGTTTTTATTATCTTCATAAACTCAACCTATTGCGATCCAACTTCCTAATACTATTAATAATGGCTTTTATTGAAATTTCGCACAAATTTAACTTCGCACCTGAAATTCTTTGACAAATGTATACGTTTTTTGCACAAATGCAAGTTTAAAAACAAAAAAAACCTTTATTAAATCATTAACTTTTCTTTTATGTTACCCTCGCTTTTTATACCAAATACACTTATTACCAGATAGATTGATTTTTATAAATTTTATATTCTCTTTAACTAATAGTTCTGTTCACTGGACTATGGCTGTTTTTCCTGAAAGCAAAATTAAAAGATTTTCATATAGAAAAATTCAAATTTTGTGTCAAATTCAAATATGAAATATTCTTTTTTGAAATACTTTTTTTGAAGGAACATACTGCTAAAATAAATAAGTGAGAAAGAACTTAGAATAACAAAATACACAGATTTTTTAAAATACTTTACTTTTTAAATTCTGCTGCCAAACAATGTTTCCGAATTAATATCTTTGCATAAAATAAATTCGATTCAGAATTTTAGGAATTCATTAGATCAAAACAAAAATAAATGAAAAATAAATATACAGTAGGAAGTTTATATGCAGGTGTGGGCGGTATATGTTTAGGTTTTGAAAATGCCGGTTTTAAATTAGAATGGGCGAATGAATTCGATAAAAATGCTTGTATTACGTATAAAAACAATTTTGACCACAACCTTATAGAAGGTGATGTGATGGCTTTGGACGTAAGTGCTCTTAAAAAAATTGACATTTTAACTGCAGGATTTCCGTGCCAGCCATTCTCGGTTGCAGGTTATAGAAAAGGTTTTGAAGACAGCAGGGGAAATCACTTTTTCAAAATTTTGGATTTTATAGATGAGATGAGACCTAAGGTAATCTTTCTTGAAAATGTTAAAAACCTAAAAGGACACGATAAAGGAAACACCATTAAAGTAATTGAAAACGAAATCAGAAAACGAAATTATACTTTTGACAGTGCTGTTTTGAATACCAAAGATTTCGGCAATATTCCTCATAACCGAGAAAGAATTTTCATGATCGCATTTGATAAAGATTTCATCAAAGACGACAAATTTGAGTTTCATTTTCCTGAAAAAGAAAATCTTACCAAATCGATAAAAGATTTGATTACCAAAGAAAAAGTGGATGAAAAATTCTATTATCACGAAGACAAATACATGTACAACATGCTGCAAGAATCTATTGTGAGCAAAGAAAGAATTTATCAATTTAGAAGACAATATGTTAGAGAAAACAAATCCAGCGTCTGCCCTACTTTGACTGCCAATATGGGAACAGGCGGCCATAATGTGCCAATTATTACCACTGATTTTGGATTTAGAAAATTAACTCCTAGAGAATGTTTTAGATTTCAGGGTTTTCCTGATAACTTTAAATTACCTGCGATTTCAAATTCGCATTTATACAAGCAAGCCGGAAACTCGGTAAGTATGCCTGTCATTCAAAGACTGGCTTCTGAAATTGTTAAAGTAATCGAAACAGTAGAATCTAAGGAAAAGAAAAAAACAAAAGAAAAAGTGTAGCATCTTCAATAATCAGAAAACAATGTCCAGTTGTTTTTTTCTATAAAAGATTCGTATTCGTCCAGTTTGGTAAAATCTATAAAATAGTTGTGATCATCAGATTTTGTGATTTTCACACTGTCGTAACCAATTTTCTGGAGTTTTTCGTACGTGAGCACTTCACCTTCATTTAACATTAAGATTTTTCGCAGCATCCAGTCTGCCAATGCTTTGTTTGGATTTGTCATTAAGGCTTTGCTTCCTTCCTGACAAACTTTGGCCGAAAAGATTTCTCCATTTGGAGTCGTGAGATTAAAAATAACATCTTTTTCAGGAAAAAAACCACGAGCTTGATTTCGCACTTTAGACGGTATCGAAATATATACTTCTCCCGGATCTCTTTGTCTTCCGCCTGCATTCCACTGATTCAACTGGCTTTTAACAGGCACGATTGGTTCTTTTACTTTTTTCTTGGCATCTGGAGAATAAAGTGGTAAAATGACATAATCTACAAACGGGATTAATTCTTCCTGCGTTACTAATCCAATAGAATTTAGTTCATCTTCATTTATAAATGTATCATTGCGTGTTGAATCTGGCTTATTCAAATTCAACAATACATTTATAGGTTCTTCTAAAATTTCGACATTAATTTCAATATAATCTTTAGGAACAACAAAGCGTTTCATTAAAACACTTTTAGAAAAATTGAAATTATACTCGTTTAAAGCATCTTTAAATTTTAAGGAACTTTTGGTTTCGTCCAATATTGTCAGGGAACCCTTATCTATTAAATCATATCCGGTTTCAAAAACCTTTATCACAAATTTATCACGTCCAATAATATGATACACTCTGTTGGTAATAGCATAGAGTCTGTCAGCAAATAGAATTCTCTCGTTTCTAAAATCAGCCAGTTTATGGGCTAAATCAATTCCGTTTAATTTTCGTAATTCGGCGCTGAGCGAATTAAACTCTGCCACTTTTTCTATTTTAGAACTACCTGTGAGTACAAATGTTTTGATTCCGATACCGCAGCCATTGATAACGGCATCATAAGCAACATCGGCTCTGGCCAAATTATTTGCGCCAAAAGCTTTGCAAAAGGCATTTTCGGCAACTCGATATTGAATAAAAGGTTTATCAGAAGAACTAAATAAATTAGAAAACGCGCCAATCGCTTTTAGGGCACTGGAATAATCTTCAATATTTTGTTCAGATTGCGTTTTTAGAAACATTTTTTATTTTTGAAATTGCAATTTCTTCTTCAATTTTTTCGAGGCAGGTTTTTAATTCTTTTTGAACTTCCTTACTCCAAAATCTCAAAACGGTCCAGTTTTGCGAAAGCAGGAAAGCGTTAACTTCAATATCGCGTTTCATGTTTCGTTCTATTTTGGGAATCCAATAATCCCGATTCGATTTGATACGCAATTGTTGTAACTCCCAATCTTTGCCATGAAAGAATTCGCTGTCAATAAAAATGGCTATCTTATATTTTGCAAACGTGATGTCTGGTTTTCCAAATATCTTTTTATTATTTTTTCTGTACCGATAACCCAAATGCCATAAAGCATTCGCCAGCCTGACCTCATCTTTAGTCGCCGTGCTTTTTATCGCCTGCATATTTTTTCTCCTTTGCTCGGGAGTTAAATTATCCATGATAGATTAAATTTGTCTTGGAAGATAAATTTAATCTATTTTTCTTTTAAAGCCGAATACAATTTCTCTAAGTTTTGCAAATCATTTGCCTGAATGTAATAATTCGCAGCATCCATCTTAATTCTATTATTCAGCAGAGCATTTTTAGGAAGAATATATTTTTTATCTATTATGAATTGAACGGTTTCAAGGCTTGCACAGCCTGCAATATCATAAAACCAGCTATTTTTCTGAATCTCCTGCCATAGTATTTCTTTGCCTTCTACACTTTCTGCAATCAATTTTTTTATGTCTGGCTTGATTCTTACCAAAACAAAATAATCATAAACACAAGCGGCTTTTGAATTGTCTCGATTCGGAATATACTTTCCTTCGTTGTCCCAGTCTTTAGTTTCTAACAACAATAAATTAGAAAAAAATGTCGCAGATTTCACACAAATCGATTTTCCTGCTGCTTTTAAATCGGCATCATCCCAAATTCCCCTTCCGTGAATACTAAAATCCGGAAGATCAACATTTACCTCCTGCAGCAATAGGTTTTTATAAAGCACAATTTCGGCTATTTTTCCCTGAAAAGTATTCTGAAAAATTTCGGCATCACTCCTATTCATTTTACCTCCTGATCGATGATCCCGATGAAATCCTTTTCCATAAGCCATTTCATAAGCAAATTCAAAAGATTGTTTTACAAAAACTTCTTCAACCAGATGTGGATCAAATACTTTTTTATGGCGCACAAAATAACTATTCCCATTTTGCTCTAACTTCATGAATGCAGTTTTTAATAACGTAAAAATAAATATTTTTTTGATTGAATAATATTACAAAATGAGATTTCGTCATAAAAGCAACTTCCTTGGATGCAGCGCAATAATCCAAAATGATATAAAAACTACACTATAATGAAGGATTCAAACTTATTTAAGTATTCTTTGTTTTTTTAGGATTTTTTTTAATAATACTTTTTTTTAAAGCTAAAAAACCAAATAAAACATAGTCCCAAGACTCTAGCATCCCCAAAAACGTATTTTATTACTCCCTATTAAAATCATTATTAATCACTTTTGCAAGCGAATCACTACTCGCTCTAACCGATGACCTTGTGATTTCATAAACTAACTATTAACCAAAATGAAAACCAAAAATGACAAATTTTATTAGGATTAAAAAAAGTCCTGATTGCGTATCTGGATTTAATTTGAAAAAGAAAATGATCATATTGTGTGCATTGTTTTCTTTATCTCAAGTTGACGGATATGCTATTAGTTCGAAGAGTTCAACAGACCCAAAAAATGAACAACAGCAGAAAAATGTTAAAGGGCAGGTCAATGACGAAAACGGTATGCCTTTGCCCGGTTTAACGATTTCGGAAAAAGGAACTAAGAATGCTGCTTTAACAGATTTCGACGGAAAATTTACTTTAAAAGTCGAAAATGACAATCCGGTGCTGGTCTTTACCTACTTGGGCTATGTAACGAAGGAAGTTACTGCAAAAGGCCTGGCCTCAGTAAATGTAAAAATGCAAAAAACCACAACTTCACTAGAAGAAGTGGTTGTAGTTGGGTATGGTAAAATGAAGAAAAAGGATTTAACAGGAGCAATTGTTCAGGTTACTCCTGACAAATTAGCAAACCAAAATCCGCAGACTGTTCAGGATATCTTAAGAGGCACTCCCGGAGTAAGAGTAGGCTATGATCCTTCTGCAAAAGGTGGTGGAAATATACAGATTCGAGGGCAGACATCTGTTTATACTGGAGGAAATCATAATTCACCGCTTATTATTCTAGACGGAATGCAGTTTTATGGAGAACTTTCAGAAATCAATCCTGATGATATTGCCCAGCTTGATATTTTAAAAGATGCATCGGCGGCATCTGTATACGGAGCAAAAGCAGCGGCAGGGGTTATTTTGATTTCAACTAAAAAAGGTAAAACTGGCAAGCCTATGGTGAGTTTTACTACAAACACAACAATTAGCAATAAGAGTGCCTATCGTGGTGTATATTCTCCGGAAGGATACTTAAAGTATCGTGAAGATTGGGAAACTGCTGCCACTTATGGCGGTAATGCAGCAACAGGACAATACGAAGCATGGATGGTAGGAACAGTGGCTCCTGGCAAACCCGGATATTTTTCTAGTCCTGATGATTTAGGAAAATGGGGTATTACTGAGGCACAATGGTTAGCTTATCAGCCAGCTGCGCAGACAACAGGAAAAAGTTCGAAAGAAGTATGGGGAGCACGTTTGGGATTGAATTTTGATCCGTCGCTGATGGCTAACTTTCTGGAAGGAAGAACACACGATTGGAGCAACAGCTCTTTTAGAACAGGGATTAATCATGATAATAATTTGAGTATTTCAGGAGCAAGCGACAGGGTTAATTACTATATGTCTTTTGGTTATTTAACCTCAGAAGGAGCCATTGTAGGAAATGATTATAAAGCAGCTCGTTCGAATATGAAAATAGATGCTAAAATTACAGATTGGCTTGATCTTGGAGCCAATATTAACTTTCAAGATCGATCAGATGGAGATGTTACTCCTTCTTTAGGTACGGGCGCCGGGGATAATAATATGATGAGAACCAGCCCATTTGGAACTTTTAGAGATGCAAACGGCAATTATGAGAGACAGCCAATGGGAAAAAATGTTTCCGGTCAGAATTATAACTATTACTATGAGCGACAGTTTATTGAGAAGGAAACAGGATATACCACACTGAATACCATTTTCAACGCAAAGGTAACACTGCCTTTAGGCATTACTTATGCATTTAATATTTCTCCTCGTTATCAATTTTATCATGATCGTTATTTCAGGTCAACACAGAACCCAAATTGGCCTGCAGCTACCACTGGTGTCAATAGAAATAATGCAACACGCTTTGATTATAACTTAAATAACACCTTAACATGGGACTATACCATTGCTGAAAAACATCATATCGTAGCCACTTTTGTTCAGGAAGCTGAAGAACGCCGCTACTGGTCTGATGGAATGGATGCTTATAATATTCAGCCTTCAGATGCTCTAGGGTTTCACCTTGTCAATACAGCGACAATGGCAAATAGCGCAATCAGATCAAACGACACGCATGAAACGGCAGATGGATTGATGGGAAGACTTTTTTATTCCTTTGATAATCGTTATATGCTGACAGCGACTGTCCGACGAGATGGATATTCGGCATTTGGAGCTTCAAATCCGTATGCGGTTTTCCCTTCTTTTGGAGTTGCATGGACCTTTAAAAATGAAAACTGGTTTAATTGGGATGCGATGAGCACAGGTAAATTGCGTATGTCTTGGGGAAGAAATGGAAACAGGTCACTTGCAGATCCTTACATTTCATTGGCTAACCTAGTTAACACTGGAACAATGGGATATTTAGATGCTTCAGGAAAAGCACTTGAAATAAAATATTTAGCCCTTGATCGTCTGTCAAATCCAAATCTGGAATGGGAAAAAACAACATCAACAAATATTGGTCTTGACTTAGGTTTCTTGCATGATCGTATAACTGCTACTTTAGACTTTTACAAGGCATCTACTCATGATATGATTATGAGTCAGTCTCTGCCTGGTTTCACAGGATTTTCATCCATTGCAACCAATCTTGGAGAAGTTCAAAATCAAGGTTTTGAATTGAGTTTAAGTACTCTTAATATGAAAAAACCAAACTTAGAATGGCGTACTACATTTGGAATGTCTTATAACGAAAATAAAATTGTTTCCTTATACGGTAATATGGTAGATATCAAGGATGCTAATGGAAATGTTATTGGAAAAAAAGAAGGTAATGATTCAGCTAACGGATGGTTTATAGGCAGGCCTATTTCTCAAATTTGGGATTATAAAATAACTGGAATCTGGCAAAAAGATGAGTGGAAAGAGGCGCAAAAGTACGGACAACGCCCTGGAGATCCAAAAGTTCAAAACAGCGATACATCAGATGATGTAGATGCGGTAGGAACAGATGGTGCTGCTTACAAAAAAGCGGTTTATAATGAAAAAGACAAGCAGTTTCTAGGAAATTCAAATTCTCCTGTACAGTGGTCGCTTCGAAATGACTTTAAGATTTATAAAAATTGGGATTTAGGAATCAGTATGTATTCCAATATTGGAGGTAAATCACTTAATTCAAATTACATGAATACTTTCAACGATGCCAGTTTATATAAATTCAACTTCAATCCATATGTGAATCCGTATTGGACACTCGACAACCCAACCAATGATTGGGCACGTCTTGATGCAAAAGGTCCTGCAGGAACTCCTGTTGCACCAGGAAAATTGTATGACCGCAGTTTTATTCGTCTGGACAATATTTCGCTGGCTTACTCACTTCCTAAAGATCTTTTAGATCGCGTGCGTATTAAAAATATTAAAATTTATGCGTCAGTTCAAAACGTGGCAACATGGTCTGCTTCTAAAGAATGGAAATATTTTGGAGATCCGGAAACAGGAGGATTGGCTACGAGACAGTTTAATTTAGGTTTTAATTTCCAACTTTAAAAATTATTCAACAATGAAAAAATACATAAAAAATAAAATTTCAAGACTAGTGCCTCTTATAGTATTGGCTGCACTTTCTGGTTCTTGTTCAAAAGATTTTCTCGAAGCAGATCCGCTTTCGTTTTACGAACCTGAAACTACATTTTCTACAGAAGCAGGACTGCAGGCAACTTTAGCATTGTGCGACAAACAGCTTCGAAATAATTATATTCACTATGGTTATTCTGGTGTCAGTGTGCCTATTGGTACAGAGTATCTTTTCTCTGACATGGCACAATACGGAAAAACAGACACCGGCAGTAATATTGCTGATTATGCTAATACCATCGTTCCTACCGGAGATTTTCGAAGAGACGCAGGTGGAGAATCGCTTTATCTTGGATTTCTGTGGACAGAAGCTTATACAGGTATTAAAAATGCTAATACCGTATTAACATTCATTGGAAATGTGAAAAGTTTATCAGAGGAGGTTAAAAATAAATATATCGGACAGGCCTATTTTCATAGATCCTACCGTTATCTTAACCTAGTGTATCAATTTGGAGATATACCGTTGATTACTAAAATTTTGGAGGTTCCAAAGCAGAGTTATTATTCTACTAAAAAGGAAGCCATCATAGAAATGATTACAGCTGATATGGAGAAAGCGGTACAATATGTGCCAGAGCAGTCAAAAATAGGATATGTAGGAATGGTTAGTAAAGGAGCATGCCGTCAGTTGCTAATTAAGTGCTATTTAGCAGCTGGCAGATTTGCAGACGCTGAGGCTCAGGCCAATATTTTGATTGGGCAATCAGGCTACTCTTTAGTACAAAACACTTTAGGAATTTTTGATCCGGGAGGAAATCCAACGGCTTGGCCTATTACCAGAAATGTAATCTGGGATTTGCACAGACCTGAGAATAAAGTGATTTCTGCTAATACTGAAGCGATATTAATTGCACCAAATGGAGGAGCGCAGTCATTTTTAGCATTTTCTTCAATGAGAATCTTTGGACCTAACTGGAATGATGCCAATTTGATTACTCCGGATGGTAAAACAGCGGCACCGCGTTTTCCACTAACGGATAAAACAAATTATAATGCAAAATATGATTATCAAAGAGCAATAGGACGAGGTATTGGTGTTATCAGTGGTTCGTATTATTCACAGCATCCTATGTGGGTGGTAAACGGTATCGAGGACAAACAAGATCTTAGACACAATAGTACCGTTGGTAACTGGGTAAATATGGAAGACCTTAAATACGCTCCCGGAGCAGGAGGCAGTGCAACGTGGGCGGGGCAAAGTTTTAGGATGAAGGATGCAGCCGGCAAACTGCTGGCTCAGGATTCCCTTCGTGACTGGTTTGATTTTCCTCATTATAAAATCTTTTTACACGATGTTGTAGCGGAAGCTAATCCGGCAGCAAATGATTTTCAGGGAGCTACTGCAGGAGCAAGTGCCCACCTGTACATATACCGCTTAGCCGAAACCTATCTATTACGTGCAGAAGCACGTTTTTATCAAGGTAATGCTGCCGGAGCGGCTCAGGATGTAAATGCCGTAAGAGCAAGAGCAAAGGCAACACAAATGTATACTACTGTAACTATTGGTGATATTTGTGCTGAAAGAGGAAGAGAACTTTATCTGGAAGAATGGAGAAATGTAGAGTTAAAACGTATTTCGCACTGTCTGGCCCTAAGCGGCAAACCAGATGAATGGGGTCACACGTACAGCATAACCAATTGGGACAAACAATCTGGAACAGATGCAGCCGGAGGAAGTTATTGGTACCAGCGTATTGTGCATTATACGCTTTACAATAAACATCCCGCTGGTATTTCGATCAAACCAGGCGTAAAGTTTTACACTATGGACAAACGTAATAACTACTGGCCAATTCCGTTTAGACTCGCTATAGAGCCTAATATTAAAGGTCAGTTAAGTCAGAACTTTGGTTACGACGGTTACGATGCCGGTGTAAAAGTTTGGGACAAATGGCAGGATGCCGTTGCCGACGAAAGCAAAATTTAAATCTACTTTTTTTGCCCTAAATTGAAGTTGAATAATAAATTTTACAGAGAATAAACAGCTTATAATAATTCCTTTTAAAGGCATAATTTATAAGCGATAGATTATCAAAATCCATAACAAACAGGAGAAATGTAAAAGTTTCTTTTGTTGGTATGGATTTTTTTTGATCTATGGCTTAAAAAATAAACTATAACAAACCAAAAATGATTTCTTTAAAGGAAATATTCATTTTTACATGATTACAAACAAATATTGGAAAATTGAAAAATGGTGGAATTACTGGCTTGACTTACAAAAGAAAAACGGAATAGTTCAAAGAGAAGAAAATTACAAGCCGTCCTCCGCTTTTGATGTTCGGGAATTAAACTCAAATAACATTCGGTCAATTGCTTCTTATGTTACGAAATACGTCACAAAGAACAATGATAAATTCAAGTGTCAAGTTTGGAACTGTACACCGATTTTTATACAGACTCTAGCTATGTTGAAGAATTCAAAAAACTAGATGCTGTCTTAAAAGAGTTTGAAGTAAAAGACCACAGCAATAGACTTATCATAAATATAAAAATGATAAATCTGAACAGACAAACATTACCACTCTACAAACGATTGGACGATAAAAATAAACTGATAAATTAAGAATTATGAAAAATAAAATTCAAAATCTTGTACCATGTAATACTAAATTCTTAAAACCAAATTTAGATAATGAAGAAGATATTCTTCTTGAATTTCTCATAGCAGAATTAATTCACCAAGGTGCGTCTTTCAAAGCAATATTAATGGCAATCGATATTATCCAAAATAAAAAAGAAAAAGATTATATGACCGAAAAAATCACAAATCTAACTTTGGATTTTATAGCTCATAACCCTAAATCAGCAGAAGTATTAAAACAAAATGATCGAACTCATCAATTTTTGAATCTGATAGGATTATGATTAAAAAAAGAATCCGGCATACAATTACATAAAATTATGTGCCGGATAAAAATAAGAAGTATTATTTTCCTAATAATTTCTCAATAACCAATGCCTTACTTTTATTCATCTTAATGAGAGGCTTTAAATCATCATCTACATAATTATCACACAAGAGGTCAATATTTTTTGCTGATTTATAATAGACTGGTTTTCGAAAATTAGTTGGATAATATTTTGCATCAGTAACATGCTTTATGGAACGATCATCTACTGAACAAATTATTTTACACTTAGTAACAAAAACCATTGCAACTAAATGAGGATCATCAAAATCAGGATCGTCACTTAAAATTTCTACAGAAGACTGATACTTATCTATTGCATCACAGTTTCCTTCATAAAGTTTACCTGCTTCCTTAATATAGCGTATTATAGTTAAATACTTATTTAATTTTGAAATTTCCTGCCTATATTTTGTTCCCCCTATTATCATCACCCCCTTACCTTTTAATATCCATTCTAAGACAGGTTCAAACTCTTTATGATTTACAGCGCTTTTAGTAAATAAGGTCGCAATACAGTTAGTGTCGATAATTATAGGCATAAAAATTATATTTCAAGTAATTTTAATTCTTCATCAATAAAGAAATCCCTGTAGCTTTCAGGCATATCTTCTTGATAACTACCATTCTTATTAATTTTAATCTCAACGATTGAATTTCCTTTTTCATTTCTCTCGAAAAATAAAACTTTAGAATTAATCTCTTTCTTAGTTTTACTTTTCAACATTTCATATCGAAATCTATTAATTGTAAAATCACTATGTGTTTCTATTATAAATTGATTCTTATCATTCACAATAGAATTAAACAAAAAAGAACCAAAGGCAGACTGTGCTCTAGGGTGTAAGTGCACTTCAGGCTGTTGAATAGTAAAACAACTATTCGAAGATGATAAAACTTCAATTATTATTGGTAAAGATTGAGAAACACCATAACCAACATTTGGAAGCTTAACTTCAACATCTTTATACTTAACATTGATTTCAAATGGAGAACTATTCTTCTTACCAAGTTCCTTAACCTCAATCTTATCAAACAAATTACTTTCAGCTCCAAATTTTTCCAAAGTTGAGATGATTTTTTTTTGATTTTTAGAAGTTGATTTAGAAAGAATTTGCCTCAAAACTTGAGGAATATGATCTCCTTCAGCCGAAAAATTTATTTGATAAGATTCATAAATCCTTTTAGGCTTTGCTCGGATAGGCGCAATCCAATTGTAATTTGTATAAAGTTTCTCTTGATAAAATTTTGTAGAACTTAATGATTTATCTGTTTTTTTCTTAATTTCTTGCCTAACTAAATCTACTATTAGCGGAAAAGGTATTCCGCTAAAAGGAAACTCAATTTTTTGATAGTTTCCTCCAAAAGTTAAGTCTTTAACCCAATCCTCAAAAGAATTCCCTGAAACTTGTTTTAATTTATACTTTATCTCTTCTTTCGAAATTTTAATAAACAAATCATAATCACCTGTAGTAATTTTTATTTTATCTAATGATGGCACAGAATCCAACTGTTTAAATTCTAACAAAAGTCTTAATTTCTCACTTTTATCTTTATTTTGATGAAAATCAATATACTTTTCTAAACCTATCTGAATGAACTTTTCATCTATATTTTTTGTAATGATTTCTTCAAAATATCCTAACTCAATCTCTTCATTATTGAACTCAAAATCAAACCAAAATTTACTACTAGCTAATAAATTTATTATTTTCAATACGGATGTTTTTCCTGTGCTATTTTCTCCAACAAAAAAATTAACATCTTCTAACACAATTACCTGGTCTCTAAAGCCCTTGTAATTTTTCAAGTATATCTTTTCCATTTATTTAAAATAATTTATCTAGTACATTTCAATACACCTAGTCGTACTTTTATTTTGTAAATAATTTACATAAGCAAGATATTAAAATTATTTTAATATCCAATCTTCGTCCCCGCATTCGTCCCCTAGAAATAAAAAAACCTTACAAACGCAATGTTTATAAGGCTTTTTAAGGATTAACTGTGGTCCCACCTGGGCTCGAACCAGGGACCACCTGATTATGAGAAAGATCTAGTAAGTTTTTAGAATCATCTATAATACACTATTATAACTGATTATCAATGCTTTATAATTTTTAAAATAAAAAATAAATCATTATTTCTTATTATAATTGTACTTTTGTTCGTCAAATGTTCGTCAAATGTTCGTCGGATTTTTAATTAAAATTTTCAATAATGGTATCACATAAATTCACATTAAAGGCAGCAGGGAATAAACAAGGCGATTATTTTATTAATCTTGTTTTAATTAAAGACAGAACAAATACGAGTTTATCAATTAAGAAAAAATGTAAATATGAAGATTGGTCCTTTGAAACAGACCGTCTTAAGAAATCACACAGAGAATATAAACAAATAAATGATCTTATTGAAAAATATGCCAGTCGAGTTAATGGCATAATTCATGAATTTGAACTAGATGAAACTCCATTTACCTTACAGGATATTGTAAACAAGTTCAAAAAAAAATCAGGAAAGCAGCAAGCTCTTAGTTATACCACTTTTCATGAAAACTTAATAGAAGAAATTAAAAATGCGGGGAAATTATCAACATACAACATTGAAAAAGATACCTTAAGATCCATTCAAAGATTTTTTAACAGAAGTGAAATTACATTTAAAGATTTATCAGTAGATGCAATTTATAAATATCAATCTTTTTTAAATGGGAATAATAATAGCCAAAGTACAATTGGAATAAGGCTCCGTTCTTTAAGAGCAGTATTTAATAAAGCTATCAATCGCGAGATAATTCCCGCAACAATGTATCCCTTTAACAAATTTAAGGTCTCCAAAATCAAGGAAAGCGGTAAAAAAGAATATTTATCCGAAGAAGAAATTGCATTATTGAAAAATGCAACTTTACTCAAAAAAAATGACAATTTTGCAAGAGATATGTTTTTGTTGAGCTTTTACGGAAGAGGAATTAATTTCATCGATTTAATACAATTAAAGAAAACAGATCTATATAAAGGAACAATTACATATAAAAGAAGTAAAACTGAAGCAATCGTAAATTTCAAAGTTAACGATTTCTGGAAAGACAAAATTGCGAAATATAGTTCCTCAGCCGACTCATTCTATTTATTCAACATAATTCATAATAATAACAATTCTGGAACTTATATAAATAACAAGAAAGAAAAATATCTCAAAGTTTATATAAACGCACCTCTGAAAAGAATTATGACTGATTTAGGCATTAAAAAGAAAATTACTTACTATTGTGCAAGGCATTCATTTGCAACCATTTTAAAATTTAATAATATCTCAATTGATATAATCAAAGAAGCATTAGGTCATAAAGACATTAAATCCACTATGTCTTATTTAAACACACTTCCAAGCAACACTTTAGACAAAATGATTGATGATATTATTTTTTGAATCAGATTAAATCTAATGCAAAATTTACTATACAAAATAATTAAGAGGTTTTACTTATATTTCTTACACCTGAAATCGAGAAATGAAATTCTAGCATCTACTTTTAGAAGATATAATATTTGTGAGGAAAGAGGTTCTATTTTTAAAAAAGCCGTTAATTTAGACTACATCCAAAAATTTAGACGAATATATAAGAACGATTGTAAAGCATAATCTAAGAAAGAAAACTACAGGAAAAGGTTATTTCTCGTAGAATATATGATTTTACAACTAATGAATCCTGACACGGATAAGTAAGACATTCGGTTCTTCTTCTTCCGCGTTCAGATGACAGAGGTTTCCGAAGAATGTAATTTAATCTCGTTTACTCGAGAATTTTTCGAATAGTAATTCCTTACCCAAACAGGATAAAAATCGTGAGTAGAATATTCAAATAAAAAGAGGATGACCAGCTTTTAGACATCCTCTCCTTTTACAAAAGTATTAAAATTTGATCAAAGAAGTTATTTCCTTATTGCATTTTGCTGTGCGTGGATCATTTTTATCTTATCTTTTACGTTTTCACTGATGTCGTCGATGGAGAAGCTCGCAGGATCCTGGCTAGGCGGATACGTTACAAATGATTCAAGAAATACGGCTCCTTTTTGGACACCTTCCGCAACGAGGAACATTTTTGTGGCCCACCATTTTTCATACACAAAAGAGGTAATATCAGCTCTTTCATAGGGATCTTGGCGAAGGTTGAATAATTTCGGAACGCGAAGCTGAGTAAAAGGATTTGCCCAGATACCAAAGCCGCCGGGAGTCCTTTGCTCCTGAAAAACGATTTTCCAGTCTCCCATTCTCATCGATACAAGATCCGCGTCATCATTAAAATAATAAAATTCAGTCCTTGCCGATTTGGGCTGCTGTCCTGTAAGATATGGAAGTTGGTTAAACCCATCCAGATGCACTTTAAAGCTGGTGCCTTGGGATTTATAACTTGTCAAAAGTTTTTCTTTTATATTTGGTTCTCCTGCAGCAGCCATTACTGTTGGAAACCAATCCAGTCCGGATACTATTTCATTGGATATTTTACCAGCAGGAATGTGACCCGGCCAGCGGACAAAAGCCGGTACCCTGAAAGCCCCTTCCCAGTTGGAGTCTTTTTCGCTTCTGAATGGTGTCATTGCCGCATCGGGCCAGCTAAACATATTGGGACCGTTATCTGTAGTATAAATAACAATTGTATTCTCTGTAATTCCTAAATCATCTAATGCTTTTAATATCAACCCCACATCGCCGTCATGTTCAAGCATACCATCTGCATATTCATTGTCCGGCATTCCGCTTTTCCCACGTAGCGATTGTCTAACATGCGTTAAGGCATGCATCCGTGTTGCATTCATCCAGCAGAAAAATGGTTTTCCTTCAGCATTCTGCCTTTTAATAAAATCAATTGCGGCAGCAAAAGTTTCATCATCAATCGTTTCCATGCGTTTTTTAGTCAGAGGGCCTGAATCTTCAATGGTTTGTTTTCCAACTCTTCCAAAGCGCGGATCAACCGTGGGATCATCTTTATCTGTGGCTTTGCATTTCAACACACCCCTTACCATGTATGATTTTACAAATGCTGAATCTTGATATGGATAAGTAGGATCTTCCGGTTCTTCTTCTGCGTTCAGATGATAGAGGTTTCCGAAGAATTCATCAAAACCGTGAACTGTTGGCAGATATTTATTCAAATCCCCCAAGTGGTTTTTCCCAAATTGCCCTGTTGCATATCCCAGAGGCTTGAGCGCCTGTGCAATTGTGATATCGCGTGCCTGAAGTCCTATTGGAGCGCCCGGCATGCCAACCTTAGATAAACCTGTACGATAGCAGCTCTGCCCGGTAATCAGAGTCGAACGTCCTGCGGTACAGCTGTTTTCCGCATAGTAGTCGGTAAACATCGTACCTTCTTTTGCCATACGGTCAATATTAGGGGTTTGATATCCAACTAATCCGTGAGTATAGGCGCTAATATTGGACTGTCCAATATCATCTCCAAAAATGATAAGGATGTTTGGTTTTTTAGCCGTTTGCGCTTTTGCCAATTGGGGACTTATTACTCCTGCAGCCAAAACTGCAATTGCAGCCATTTTACCGCAATTTTTTATTGTTTTCTCTAAGCTCATAAATGTGGAGTTTTGTTAAAGTAAAAAATATAAATTTGTCTATTATTTCATTCTGTATATCACAGAAAGATATGCTCCTGAATTATTGATCACATTAGACCATAATTAAAACACTATTTGGTGGTTTTCGGTTCATTTAGAATACCACAAATTATTTATCTGCAAAAACTTTTTTCCAATCATCTTTCATGCTGATTACATGCCATTTGTTTTTTGCAGCTGCCCTTAGCGACAAACTATCATCTTCCTGGTAACTATATTCTCTGATCGAATCATTATGATTGACTAATAATTGAAATGAAGGATATCTATTTCCCTGAGAATATTTAAGCATAGCAATATCTCCGGCTCCGCCCTCATTTCCGCACGCAAAAACGGGGCGCTGACCAATATGCAATTGAATGGCTACTGGCTTTCCTTCTTTATCATTTAAATAGTTTAAAGCAGGTTCTCTTTGGATCGCATCTTTAGTTTGATCAAATTTATATTTGAAAGAAGTTCCAACTACCTGACTTTTTGGAATTCCGTAAAAATCATCTGATATGGCACGCACCAGTTCTACGGTTCCGCCTGTTACAATAAAAGTTTTAAAGGCGTTGTTACGCAGATAGTCTAGAAGTTCAAGCTGCGGTTTGTACCTGATCTGCCTTATAAGTACGTTTTTTCCCGGATACCGGGCACTGGCAAAAAAATCTTTTGCATGAGCTTCAAAATCATCTTCGGTCATACCGGTATGAGTTACTGCCACAAGTCCTAGCAGTGCTTTCTCACCTCCGCTTTTAAAAAAGGCTTTATCTTTTTCTACAACGGCTTTAAATGGCTGTTTTTTTGCTAATTCAGGATTTGCTTCTACCATTTTTTTAACACGATAAAAAGCAAATAATTCCTGAACATAGGGTTTCTCAGCCCAAAGCGTTCCGTCGTTATCAAAAGTTGCGATCCTGTTTTCTATAGGGATAAAATCCGGACTTCCTTTCTTAGTGACTTTTTCTACATAAGCTATTATATCACTTTTAAGTGTTCCATCATTCCAGCTGGGTAAGGGATCATTCCTATCTTCATTACTTACTTTTGTACTATCTTTAGCAGGGACAATTATGGTGTCTTCTGATCTATTCTTACAAGAAAAAAACAAAACCAAAATAAGGGCCAAAAGATTGATTTTTCTATACATAATTTAATTTCTTTAACAATATAATTTACTTATACAAATAGCTATATTAGCTACTGGCTGTCTCTGCCAATAATTCATTAAATAAGAGCAGTTTATCAGACGAAGTAGTCCAACAACGAAGCTTATCATTTTTCTCTTTAATTCTTTATAAATAATTATTAAAAAAACCACATAACAATCTAAAGAGCAGAATGTTAAAGTTAGCGATATTATTTTAAAATCTTACAAATTTATCTAAAATTTTATTTTTATTTAAAAAATCAATCTGCCTTTTAAATCTATTTAATTACCTCTCTAGATTAACACTGAAAGGAATTATTTTATTTCAAGCTTTCATAATCATTTACTTTCTGCTGAGTTTATATACGCTTTTTTCATAAGTTTTTTAGTTTCTTTATCATTATTAGAATACATATATTCCCAAGCTTTTCTTACCCTGTCGTTTTGAATTTGTTGCATTTGAATTTCTTTGTTATTATCGCTATAATGTATTCCCCAGTTGTAAAGATTACTTAATGCTACCATTATAACAAGCCATAAAAACCATCTGCCAAAAACAATTTTATAAAACAGTTTTGCATCCTGTTCCGGAAATAACAAAATCTGAAATTTCCTAACGATACTTTTTGGTTGCCTGCCAATCATATATTTTATGTCTAGAAAACCTTTTTGGAGAATAACTTCAATTTGCTTAATATCCAATTGTTCTGAAACATTTTTTTCTATTGTATGTTCCTTTTTAGACATATCGATTTTATTCTCTACGTTTTTAACTGCAGTAATAAGAGCCTCAACATGCTGATTGTTTGTCTTCTGTTCCAGTGTAAATTCCTCCAGTACTAATTGTAATGTATCTCTTTCTATATGATCTTTTTTATCTGTATTTGAATTCGTTTCCATATTTTTTATTTTTTAATATCATCTCCTTAATGCTGATTTCTTCTTTTTATTTTGTGGAATTCTCTGTAATTCAGGATCGATATAATCCGGCTCATATTCAGAATTCATTAATTGACCTATAACCCCTAAAACCTCCTCAATACCTGTCCCTGCATTTCTACCTATGTTGTAGCCCTCCTTTTCTTTATTTTGATTTTCACTGCTAAAAGAATTAGATATTGACTGACTATTTTTGTCATATTTTTTTTCTTCACTCTTCTTTTTCATAGTATGCTGTTGTTTCTGATGTAATATCTTTTCAATTTTCATCAATGAAAAACCAACTTCGCTTCCTTTTATTTTTACTTTTTTATCATCTATAAAAGAAATCCCCCTGCCCTTAAGAACTTTATAACCTAACTCCCGCATATGTCTTTCAAATGCTAAACAGGAACTGGCATACTTTAATGTCTGTTGAATATCTTCTTTGAGTTTTTCTTTTCTACTGTCGTGACGCGGCAATAACCTGTCTTTAGGAGACAGGAATGCTCTTGGACTCAATACTTCTTGAAGACTATATTTTTTTTCAAGACGACGACAAAGCTCAGCCATCCGTTTATAGCTATTGCTATCATTGGCAACCTTACCATCAAAGCCAACTCGATTGGATGCAATATGAATGTGCTGCTCCTTTGTATCCTTATGCAGTACACAGATGTATTGGTTGTCTGCAATACGGAACTCCTTAGCGCATTCCCTACCAATTTCTCTAAGTTGCTCTTTCGTCAATGTATCTTCTGGTGCTAAACGTAGGGTCAGATGCAACATTGGTTTTTCAACACGTCTGCTTAATTTTCTAACATCTTTAAACTGTTGTGTAAGCTCATACTTGTTACCGAAGCATTTATTATATTCCAATACTTCTGCTCGCTCTTTATGCTGCAAACGGTCTTGCATTGCAAGTGCAAGTTTTTTCTCTTCAGACAATTCTCTCTTATCTTCCAAACAGTAGCTAATACAATGGTAAAAAGAGCTGCCTATGCTTACATGACCTATCATGACATAAATTTTTTTATTTGGACAGCAAGATCTTTAACCTTCTCTGACTGTACTTTTAATTCTGCCCGTTCAAACGGGCTTAATTCATCATTGCTATTTCTCTTTTTAGCAATTTGATTCAGGTTGGCTGCCATGTGGTTGAGTACTCCGGTAAAGCTTAGAATTTCTTTCGGAAGGGCTTTATTTCTGTAATCAATCTTTGCCGTTAATCCGATTTCACGAAGGTATTCGGAAACGGTAAGATTTACTTTTTTAGCTTTGGATTCAATTATTTTACGCTCGTAGAGCGTACATTTAATTGCCATAAGCTGATCTCTTTTTACAGCCTTTTTGGGTCTGCCTCCCCTGTTCTTTTTTATTTCTTTCTCTTCCATAGTCTCTTATCATTTATTTTTTGAATGCGGATGCATGAAAAAAATCCCTCTCACCGAATGCGGCAGCAAGAGGGGAGCCAGCGTTTTGGTTTTACCAAAACATAGCTGGCTACCACTCGGACGTCATATAGATCTCCTAAAATTATGACCCCTCTTCACTTGCTGCTCCTGGTTTAACCATTCGTTTAAATCTTTCTTTTGATGGTATAAAAAACTTTGGTCGATATATTTTGTTGAATCTCTTTGTAAGGCTTCATTAGTAAATTTTATACCTCCCGTATCTCTGTCTAAATAGAGATCAACTCTCTCATGTTTTTCCATTAACTGTAGAGACTTCTTAAAAAAAGATAGCGAATTAAGTATTAGAAAATTTGTTTGTAGGTTGACCGATTTTTGATTCATCATTTTATAAGAGAGGTAATCAAAAAAGCCTTCAAAAACGACTAGTGATTTTGCTTGGCTATCTATGAAAGTGATATCTTTTGGTGAGCTGCTACCTTTAAAATTTTCATTTCGGAGTTCGTATCCTCCTGAAATATTCTGAAATCCAATTGCAGTGTGTTTTCTGCCTTTTAATGAAAAATCAATTTCTTTGCAGTGTTCTTTTGCCAGTTCCTCCGGAATGCTCCTGTTTTCTAAATAATGCAGAAGAGATTTATTTTCCAATATACGTATATCAACAATGGCAATTTTATCAGCGAGATTATCTTTCTTTTCATTTGCAATTCTTGAATTTGAAGACTGTCGATTGTCATTCTTAAGGGACAAACTTATACCAGAGGAAATACTTTTGTCATTTAAAAGTTGTAAAAATTCCGAAACAGTGCATCTAAAATATTCAATCCCAAAATCGACTACATTTCCTCCTTTGCCTGTTCCGTGGTCATACCATAAATTCAACTTTTGATTCACTTTGAAAGAGGGTGTATTTTCATTTCTGAGTGGCGATAAATACCAATAATCCTGATTTTTTATTTTTGATGGCTCATGCCCTAATGTTTTAAGATAATTGACTAAATCAATTTGATTTGCAATTTTACAATTGAACTTTTCCATAATTGTTTTTTTTAATCTTCTATTTTATTTGGCACAAGTCTGTTCATTTGCTAATGAAAAAAAAGAACTATAATTTTTTCTTTTTTTAATATTTTGATGCAAATTTCATCTAACCCATTGATTATACTGACACTACACTGCATCAATAGTTGCATCAGTGCATCACTTTATTTTTATCCTGCATCAGTTTTGCATCAAAAAAGATTGTTTTTTAGTTTGATGCAAGCTTTGATGCAGATCTGTTTACCTCAATTACAAGACTTTATATTAATTTTGCATCAAAGCATCAAATATTTTATAAAACAAAATCTTTTTGATGGTATAGAAACGTCCTCTTCTATCTACTTTCACATACTCACCGTGCGACAATAATTCAATTCCACAATAAGATTTCGTATTGTCTTCGGGTATAAAACCCCACCGTTTGAGAATATTTCTTATTTCACTAGCAGAAATATCCATTCTGTTATTTTGCTTTCTCAGTAGAATAAAAATATCATTAGGAGCTAATTTCAACTCATCCTCTTCCATTTTTTCAAAACATTCATGAATCAATTCAAGTATCAGAATTTCTTCTTTATTTCGATTTACAAGCTTTAACAAGGAAGCGGTCATAATTTGTTCGGGTTTAAACCACATTCTGGTTTTTTGCTCGGAAAAATAATTTCTCATTTGCAGGTACTTTAAGAAATACGGAATTTCTTTATTCAGTTTTTTAAGAAAGAATACATCTTCTGTATTTATAGTGCGAATTTTACGAATCCAAAAACGGATTTCTTCTTCGTCTATTTGAATAAAATTATCTTCATTATTAGAACAAAGAATAAATTTTGCAAAGAATTCAATTTCTTGTCGATCCTTTCCTTTTGCTTCTATTTTATCTTTGTCAGTCGTAGAAAGGTACTTTAAACGTTCTGTAATTTCTTTTTTATCAAAAAACACTTCATCAATCGCTACAAGTAACATACTCGCCCAATCAGAATTAAACTGCGAACCAAATGAATCGCCTTTTATGTAAGTCATATTCATTCCAAAAATTGCTTTCAACCACTTTATAAAAGAGCTTTTACCTGTCGATCGCTCTTTGCTTACTAAACAAAGAATCGGTAATGTTTGCGTAGGTTTTTCATATAAAAGTTTTACGTAGTCTAAGCCTAATTGCGCTTGATCGCCAAAAATATGTTGCATAAATTGCAATGAATTCGGAATCAATTTTTCGAGTTCATCTATCGGAAAATCCTTGACGATGGGTTGGTTAGGGAGTTCATGATAGATATTATAGAAATCATCTACAATTTGCTGGTAACAAAAATGATTAGGAATACAGCAAAATCCATCTAATTTAAGTATGCTATTCAAAAATGATTTTCCATGATCTGAAATGATTGTTTCACGATTCCACCGAACCATTACTTTTACTTTATCGCCAGATATTAAAGGTTTATCAATAATTTTGAAATAGGAAGTTCCTACTCTGATATAAGGAATATCTAAGTCCATAAGATTCAAATTATAATCCTTACAAT
>Ga0247811_1000172_pt1 | contig 22763 bp, 17 predicted proteins | sample UWRJL134311R1_FD_189018 | JGI IMG/M metagenome (GOLD analysis project Ga0247811, IMG submission 189018) | Plant litter microbial communities from Arlington Agricultural Research Station in Wisconsin, United States - UWRJ-L134-311R-1 | ecosystem: Environmental > Terrestrial > Plant litter >...
ACTTCCAACAAGGAATTCGGCGATTTCGCGTTCTTCATCATTCAAAATAAAAGTATTCAGCTGATTGATTAAATCCTGATGAAAGCTTATCGGCGAAGCAAAAGGAGTTTCTCTTTCTTCGTCTTCACTATAATTATTCACCTGAGTTTTATAATCCGGAGTATCGTCGTCGCTTAAGTATTCGTCAATGTTAATATCGTCTGCTTCGATTCTGTCGCCTTCTGCATCATCATAATCATCGTATTCTTCATTAGCGAATTCATCCGCTTCGTATTCATCTTCTTTACCAGCTTCCAAAGCCGGATTTTCGTTCATTTCTTCTAATAAACGTTGTTCAAAAGCTTGCGTAGGCAATTGAATTAACTTCATCAGCTGAATTTGCTGTGGAGATAATTTTTGTGATAATTTTAAATTTAAAAATTGCTTTAGCATAAAAAAAGTTGCTAAGATACTAAGGCACTAAGGTGCTGAGTATCTTATTTTGACGAATTAAATCCGCGGTTGAATTATTTTTTATTTCTGTTTCAAAAACTTAGAACCTTAGTATCTCAGTACCTTAGAACCTCAAATTAAAACTCTGCGCTTCCAGGAGTTCTTGGGAAAGGAATTACGTCTCTAATGTTTGTCATACCTGTTACAAACAATACCAAACGCTCAAATCCTAAACCGAAACCTGCGTGAGTGGCAGAACCAAATCTTCTGGTGTCTAAATACCAGTATAATTCCTCCTCGTCGATTTCTAAGGCTTTCATTTTTTCCACTAAAACATCGTAACGCTCTTCTCTTTCAGATCCACCCACGATTTCCCCGATTCCAGGGAAAAGGATATCCATGGCACGAACTGTTTCTCTTCCTGGTTCCGTGTTGTCGTTCAAACGCATGTAAAACGCTTTGATGTTTGCCGGGTAATCAAATAAAATTACCGGACATTTAAAGTGTTTTTCAACTAAATAACGCTCGTGTTCTGATTGTAAATCAGCTCCCCATTCGTTGATGATATATTGAAATTTTTTCTTTTTATTTGGAGTTGAATCTCTCAAAATGTCAATTGCTTCGGTATAAGAAACACGTTTGAAGTTGTTTTCTAAAACGAAATTCAATTTCTCCAACAACGCCATTTCGCTTCTGTCCGCCTGTGGTTTTGATTTTTCTTCTTCTAAAAGTCTGCCTTCCAGAAATTTCAAATCATCCTGACAATTGTCTAAAGCATATTTAATTACATACTGAATAAAATCTTCAGCCAAATCCATGTTGTCGTCAAGGTCGTTGAAAGCAACTTCCGGCTCAATCATCCAAAACTCAGCCAAGTGACGAGACGTATTTGAATTTTCTGCTCTAAAAGTGGGTCCAAAAGTATAAATCTGACCCAAAGCCATTGCAAAAGTTTCCCCTTCTAATTGTCCCGAAACGGTTAAGTTGGTATGTTTTCCAAAGAAATCTTTTTTGAAATCAATGTTTCCTTCTTCATTTTTTGGAAGATTATCCAATGGTAAAGAAGTTACCTGAAACATTTCGCCTGCACCTTCAGCATCAGCTCCTGTAATAATTGGCGTATTTACATATACGAAACCTTTTTCCTGAAAATATTTATGAACTGCGAATGACAATACCGAACGTACACGCATGATAGCACCAAAAGCATTTGTACGCACACGTAAATGTGCATTTTCACGTAAAAACTCCAAAGAGTGTTTTTTTGGCTGCATTGGGAATTTCTCCGCATCAGAATCTCCAAGAATTTCCAATTTAGTAACCTGAATTTCATATTTCTGACCTGCACCTTTACTCTCGACCAAAGTTCCAATTACAGAAACTGCAGCTCCGGTTGTGATTCTTTTTAAAGTTTCTTCCGGTGTATTTTCAAAGTCAACAACACATTGTATATTATTAATGGTAGAACCGTCATTAAGCGCGATGAACTGATTATTTCTAAAAGTTCTCACCCATCCTTTTGCATTAACCTCCTGAAGCGTCGTCGTACTGTTTAATAAGTCTTTAACTTTTGTGTGTCTCATTTTAATTTTAGATTTATAGATTGCTGATTTTACCTTAAAATAGAATCAGTGTTTTATATCGAATTGCAAATATAAACGATAATAATTAATTTTTGAAGCTGTTTCCCGCTATCCGCTATATCTTTCTATTTTTAAAGAAAAAATAGAAAGGATGCCGCTACTATCGGGGCTAGGGCAGTCGGTTTTTATAAGAACAATTTTGTCATTTATAAGAAGGAGAATCTCCCCGGCAATCGCGAGAATGTTCAACGCAAATATTTTTGAAATTCGTGAAACTTAGATGTGTTCATTTTCTTTTTATTCGTCGTTGCTTTCTCTGCCAAATAATTCATGTAATTTTTGCTGAAGTAATTTCTTGTCAGGAAGCTGCATTTTATATTCAGCAACCAATGTTGGCGACAAGCTGCGGCTTAAAGAATATTCAACAACTTCATTATCCTTGTCTTTGCATAGTAAAACGCCGATACTTGGATTTTCATTTGCTTTTTTTACATCTCTATCAAGTGCTTCTAAGTAGAAATTCAATTGCCCTAAATGTTCAGGTTTAAATTTATCTGTTTTTAACTCAAATGCAACTAAACATTGTAAGCCGCGATGATAAAATAATAAGTCAATATAAAAATCACTACTGCCTACTTGCACTCTATATTCTTCCTCTATAAATAAAAAATCTTTTCCTAATTCAAGTATGAAATTTTTCATTTGTTTGATAAGACCTTTTTGTAAATCACTTTCATTATGTGGCTCAGGAAGATTTAAAAACTCAAAAATATAGTTATCTTTAAAAGAGCTTGTTATGTCTGAATCAATTTCTTTCAATGCTGTTGAGACTTTTGAATTTCCTATCATTCTCCTTTCAAAAAGACTTGCTGATATTTGGCGGTCAAGTTCTCTTTTACTATAAGACTCTTGTTTACATATCTTTAGATAAAACTCTTTTTCCTCTGGTGAATTAGTACGTGTAAAAATTAGTAAATTATTTGTCCAACTAATTTCTCTCACCAGTGGTGAGAGTTTTGGAAAATCTTTGTAAGCTTCATAGAATTGCTTCATTCTCCAAAGATTCTTATCGGAAAAGCCCTTTATATCAGGTTCTGTTTTTTGTATGTGGTCTGATAGATCTTTTACAATAGATTGGCCCCAATTTGATTTTTCTATTTTAAAGTAAATATATTGACCAATATTCCAGTATAAATTTATCAGTTCAGAATTAACGATTTTAAGGGTGTTAACTCGAGCTTGTTTAATTAGAATTATGATTTCTGAAAAATTGCTATCCATACTTTAAAATATTTTATCCGGAATTATTTTTGTCCTTCCAGTCCCTCCAAATCCTCTTTCTTAGCTTTCTTCTTCTCAAAAGTTAAAACCAAAGCCGGTAAAACCAATAAATTCGCAAACATCGCAAATGCCAAAGTACAGGAAATTAAGCCGCCAAGCGCAATTGTGCCGCTAAAGCTGGAAAGCGTGAAAGTCGCAAATCCTAAAATCAAAACTACTGATGTATAGAAAGTACTAATTCCGGTTTCTCTTAAAGCACTGAAAACAGATTTTTTGACTTTTCCGTTATTTTGTACTAAATCATGTTTGTATTTCGCCATAAACTGAATCGCATTGTCGACCGAAATTCCAAAAGCAATACTAAATACTAAAATAGTAGAAGGCTTTAACGGAATTCCAAAATAGCCCATCAATCCAGAAGTAATACAAAGCGGTAAAACATTGGTAATTACCGATGCAAAAACCATTTTAAACGATCTGAACAAATACAGCATCAAAGCTGCGATTACTAAAATCGCAAAAATCAACGATTCAATTAAGTTGTCCACCAAGTATGACGTTCCTTTCTGAAAAACCAAAGCTTTCCCGGTCAGGGTTACTTCGTAACGGTCTGCAGGGAAAATTTCGGCAATTTTTGAGCGTAATTTTTTCTCGACTCTCGCCATTTCCTGCGTTCCAATATCTTTCATGAAAGTGGTAATTCGGGCATATTGGCCAGTCGAATCAACATAGGCTTTCATTAAATTGTCTTTGCTGTTTTTTGTCGCATTTTTAGCATACGACAAAATAAAAGTCTGTTCCTGCGAAGTCGGTAATTGATAATATTCAGGATTTCCGTTATAAAATGCCTGTTTCGAATATTTGACCAAATTCACTACAGAAACCGGTTTTGATAATTCCGGAATTTCAGCAATTGTATTTTGTAATTCATCCATTTTACGCATTGTTGAAATTTTCATAACCCCTTTTTTCTTTTTGGTGTCAATCATAATTTCAAGCGGCATTACTCCGTTGAATTCTTTTTCGTAAAATAAAATATCTTTATAAAAAGAAGCGCTTTTGGGCATTTCACCAATTAAACTTCCGGAAACTTTCATCTGTGAAACTCCAATTACGCTAAAAACCAAAAGCAGTCCGTAAATGATATAAATGACTTTTCGTTTGTTTTTTACCACATTTTCAACAAAATCCAACAAAGTCGAAATATACGTTTTGGTCAAATGATACAAATGTTTTTCTCCCGGAACCGACATAAAACTGTACACAATCGGCACAATTAAAAGTGTCAGTAAATACACAGAAATCACGTTGATAGAAGTTACCAGTCCAAACTCAAAAAGCAAATCATTTCCGGTAATCATAAAAGTTGCAAAACCTATTGCCGTCGTTAAATTCGTCATTAAAGTCGAAACTCCAATTTTCGAAATAATACGCTGCAAAGCCTTTGCCTGATTGTTGTGCAGTTTAATTTCCTGCTGGTATTTATTGATCAGGAAAATACAATTCGTGATTCCGATAACGATAATCAATGGCGGGATAATTGCCGTTAGAATCGTGATTTTATAATGAAATAATCCCAGCGTCCCAAAAGACCAGATTACGCCGATAATTAAAATGCAAATCGAAATAAATGTTGCTCTGAAGGAACGGAAAAAGAAAAAGAAAATCAAAGAAACCGTCAGTAAAGCCGCTCCAATAAAAAGTCCGATTTCACCCTTCATGTTATCCGCATTGATCGTTCTGATGTATGGCATTCCCGAAACTTTCAAATCGATTCCGGTTGTTTTTTCGAATTTATCAATTTTCGGAACCAGATTTTCAAGGATAAAAGTTTTTCTTTCAGCCGTATTTACAAGCGCTTTGTTAATGTAAACGGCAGATCGAATACTCCCGCTTTTTTTATTAAACAACAAACCTTCGTAAAATGGGAGATTATGAAATAACTCGTATTGAACCTTTTTTAAATACTCAGGATCAAGTGCTTTCTTCTGGTCAATAAACGGATTGAGTACAAATTTTTCGTTTACCGTATCTTTTTCAAGCTTTTTCAAATCGTTTAAGGAAACTACTAAATCTACTTCTTTAGCGTTTTTTAAACCCGTCATCAGCTCGTTCCAGGCAGCGTAATTTTTTGGTGTAAAGAATTTTGGATCCTGAAAACCAATTACTACAAGATTTCCTTCTTCGCCAAATTTGTTTAAAAACTGCTGATATTGTTTGTTTACAATATGATCTTTCGGAAGCAGGTTTGCTTCAGTATAAGTCATAGCAATGTTTCTCCATTGAAAACCAAGGAAAATTGTTAATAACGAAAGAATAACAAGTATCGTTATTCTGTTTTTAAGTATAATTCGGGCAATTTTTTCCCAAAATCCAACTTGTATTGCGTTTTTCATAATTTTGTAAAATGGATGCAAATGTAGTGAAAAGAGCTCAAAATCATGCACCGCAGCTTTGTTTTTACCTAATGTTAACATAAATTAACAAAGGAATTTTTATGATAATTTACTTACTTTTTGTGTTTTCTTCGTAAGCTTTTCTCATCTTTGCAATTAATTTAAAAATGAAACGAAAATGAACTGGATTTTATTAATTATTGCTGGGTTTTTTGAAGTGGGTTTTGCATCATGTTTAGGAAAAGCAAAAGAAACCTCAGGAATAATTTCAACGTATTGGATGGGTGGTTTTTTTATTTGCCTTTCTATTAGTATGATTTTGCTTTATAAAGCCACGCAGGTATTGCCAATAGGAACTGCATACGCTGTTTGGACAGGAATTGGTGCCGTTGGAACTGTTTTAGTTGGGATTTTTATCTTTAAAGAACCAGCCACTTTCTGGAGAATATTTTTTCTTTCTACTTTAATTGCTTCGATTATTGGGTTGAAGTTTGTTTCCAGCCATTAGAGTTAAAAGATTCCGAATAGGATTTACTAACCGAGAAAATAAATTTTTTATATAAATATGAATTCTAAGAAAATAAAGATTTTAATTACCGCCGTGAGTTTAATTGTTTTAGTGTTTGCACTCACGCAAAATTCGATTGTAGTAAAATTTAATGATGAGATAAAAGTAATGCCTTCTTTAGATTATTTTTTAATGGGAGCAATCTCTTTTATGGGTGGAGGCTTGCTTGAAGAAATTATCTGGCTGGCCAACCCTTTGTCTCTTTATGCTATTATATTATTGTTTAAAAATAATAAAAATGCTGAGGTTTTAAGTTGTCTGGCATTGGGTTTGTCGGTTTCTTTTTTCTTTTGGAAAGAAATTTTAGGATCTGAGAGCGGCAGCATGGCCCAAATTATTTCTTTCGAATTAGGTTATTATCTTTGGGTGCTGAGTATTTTGATATTAACAGTTAGTATCTTTATTTATTTTAAAAAATTAAAACCGGTTTTGCAGCCATAACATTATGGACGAAAACAATACTATTACTTTTATTTTTCTGGCAATTATTTTATTGCTGATTGTCATCATTTGTTTTGTGGTGTATCAATTAATGGAATCTAAAAAAGCAAAAGATATTGCTGAAAAAAGCTTTTATGCGCTCGAAATGAAAGTAAACGATCTACAGTTAGAAACATTAGAATCTAAACTGAATCCGCATTTGTTTAAGAATATTCTCAATTCAATTCAGTCGCATGCGTATCAAACTTATTTTGCTCTAGATAAATTGGCCAATGTCCTGGATTATATTCTGTACGAAAGCAAAAAGAAATTTGTCACTGCCAAAGAAGAAATTGATTTTGCGCTGAATCTAATCGAAATCAATAAAATCAAAATCAGTCCGCTTTTTGAGCTGAAAATCAAAACCAACATCAATAAAGAAGATAAATTATACGATCAGCCTCTGCTGGCGCCGTTAATTTCCATAGATTTAATCGAAAACGCTTTCAAACACGCAGATCTTCAAAGTGCGGATGCTTTTATTTCAGTTGTTTTTGAGTTCAGAGACAATGCTTTTTTTATGACAGTTTCGAATAAAATTTCGGATAAAAAAATGCTGAAAAAGGAACGAAGCGGTTTTGGCCACGCTACTTTAGAACATCGTTTGAGAATTATTTATAAAAATAATTTCAAACTCGATAAATTTATAGAAAACGATGTTTATATTGCCCATCTAAAAATAGATTTACTTGAATACAAAACTGAAATGCTTGCTTCTGGACGATGAGCTTCCGGGATTAACGTACCTGAAAATGCTTTGTGAACAAATTGATGAAGTAGAAATTGTAAAAACGTACAATAATCCTGAAAAACTCCTTGCTGATATTCCCAATCTCGATTTTGATTTATTAATTTCTGATATCGAAATGCCGGGAATCGATGGTTTACATTTGGCAGAAATGCTGGAAAATAAATTAGTGATTTTTTGTACAGCTTATAAAGAATATGCCGCAGAAGCTTTCAATATCGATGCCGTAGATTATATTACCAAACCAGTAAAATTAGAACGGCTGCAAAAAGCGATCTCAAAAGCTTCGGAACGATTTCATAAGCCGGATACGGCAAAAAAATTCATGCAGTTAAATACAGACAAAGGAAAAACTTTAATGTATTTTGATCAAATTCAATACATCAAAACCGCAGTAAGTGATAGCCGCGACAAAACGGTTTTACTTGCTGACGGCAGTTTCCTGAATTTAAAAAACATCAAATTTGATACGCTTTTAAAAGAACTCCCGGAAACTGATTTCTGCCGAATCAACAAAAAAGAGATCGTTGCCGTAAAAGCCATCAAATTCTTCAATCATACCGAAATTGTGCTGCATCATTTAGAGAAAAACGACAAAAACAGCACATTAATATTAAGTGAAACCTATCGTTCCGACTTTTTATCAAAAGTAAAATTATAACTTATTACAAAGTTTTTCCGACTTGTTACATAGATTAAAAATTAGGTGTAAATTTACTTTTCCGCTTAATATTCAGTACTGATATTTGCAGCACTAAATCCAAAAAACGAGTTATGAATAACATTAAAAACTCTTTATTTTATGTTACCATTATCGGAGGTTTCGGCGCTCTGATTTATTGGGTAATTTCAAAAGGCGCAGCACTAGAAGTGGGACGTGGTATCGTCGCGAAAAAGATAGAAAGCAATCACTGGAATGATTTTGTTCATTCTATGATTGAAAATTTACAGCATCCGCTGGCTATTTTATTAGCACAAATCGTGACTATTATTTTGGTCGCACGTTTGTTTGGGTGGTTTTTCAGAAAAATTGGCCAGCCGTCTGTAATTGGCGAAATGATTGCGGGTATTGTCTTAGGGCCGTCTTTGGTCGGAATGTATTTTCCGGAATTTTCAGCCGCTTTATTTCCGAAGGAATCTTTAGGAAACTTACAATTTTTAAGCCAGATTGGTTTGATTCTCTTCATGTTCGTAATCGGAATGGAATTAGACTTAAAAGTGCTTAAAAACAAAGCACATGAATCTGTAGTAATCAGCCACGCCAGTATTGTTATTCCGTTTGCATTAGGATTGACTTTTGCTTATTTTATATACGGCACTTTTGCGCCGGAAGGTGTAGAGTTTGCTTCTTTCGGATTGTTTATGGGAATTGCGATGAGTATTACTGCTTTTCCGGTTTTGGCCAGAATTGTGCAGGAGAGAGGCATGCAGAAAACAAAACTCGGAACTATTGCCATAACTTGTGCCGCTGCAGATGATATTACAGCGTGGTGTATTTTGGCCGTTGTAATTGCAATTGTAAAAGCAGGTTCGTTTACCAGTGCTTTATATGTGATAGGTTTGGCTATTTTGTATGTAATTGTCATGCTGAAAATAGTGCGTCCGTTCCTGAAACGTGTTGGGGATTTGAACTCAACTCGTGAAAGTTTGAATAAACCTGTTGTTGCCATTTTCTTTATAACACTTTTATTTTCATCCTATGCATCTGAATTAATTGGAATTCATGCATTATTTGGCGCTTTCTTGGCCGGTGCAATTATGCCGGAAAACAATAAATTCAGAAACATTTTTATCGAAAAAGTAGAAGACGTTTCCATCATTGTCTTATTGCCGTTATTCTTCGTATTTACCGGTTTACGTACACAAATAGGTTTGCTGAACGATCCTTATTTATGGAAAGTTACGGCGGTAATTATTGCCGTTGCGGTAACTGGAAAGTTTTTCGGAAGTGCTTTGGCCGCAAAATTTGTAGGGCAGAACTGGAAAGACAGTTTGGCCATCGGAGCTTTGATGAATACACGCGGTCTGATGGAATTGGTGGTTTTAAATATCGGATACGATTTAGGGGTTTTATCTACTGAAATTTTTACCATGATGGTGATTATGGCTTTGGTAACTACTTTTATGACCGGGCCGGCTTTAGATTTTATCGGGTTTATTTTTAAAGATAAGACAACTGCAGTGCCGGAGGAAATTGGAAACAAAAGCAAATACAAAATCCTGCTTTCGTTTGCGACTCCTGAAAAAGGAAAAAAATTATTAAAAATTGCCAATAGCCTGGTGAAGAAACAAGGCGATAATTCGATAGTTACCGCAATGCATTTGTCTTTAAGTACAGAGATTCACTCCTTTGATGTTAAAGATTATGAGCGTAAAATGCTGGTGCCTGTTATCGAGGAATCAGAGCGTTTGAGCCAAAATATGGTAAGTGTTTTTAAAGTAACAAATGATATCGATACTGATATTATTGATTCGGCAAATCAAGGCGAATACGATTTATTATTGGTTGGTTTAGGACAGTCGATTTTTGACGGAACTTTGCTGGGGAAAATACTTGGTTTTACAACCCGAATTGTAAATCCGGATCGTTTGATTGATAAATTTACCGGGAAAGAAGGTTTGTTCGAAAATTCTCCTTTTGATGAAAGAACACGTCATATTATTGCAAAAAGCAAAATGCCGGTCGGAATTTTTATTGATAAAGATTTAGAAGAAGTGAATCAGATTTTTATGCCGATTTTTGGTAAGGAAGATTCTTTTTTAATTGAATATGCAAAGAAATTAATCAACAATAATGGCTCTCAAATTACGGTTCTGGATGCAGGAGGTGAAGTAAAAAACACTCGGGAAATTCAGGAAACGATTCGTTCAATCGAGCAGATTGCGCCCAATCATATCATGATTATGCACGATAGAACAATCAAGAAAGAATTCTTAGAAAGTCAAAACCTGATGATTATAAGTTTAGACAGCTGGAAAAAGCTAATTGAATCTCAAAGTACATGGCTGAATAATACGCCATCGGTTTTGATTTTGAAACCGTAAAGTTTTAAATTATAATATTTTGAAAATCCCAAATTCCAATTTTATTATTGGGGTTTGGGATTTTCTGTTTTTGAAGATTTCCAAGGATTATGAGATGGCACGCGGATTACACAGATTCGCTAACGCGAAAACGCGGATTTATATGGATTTTTTTGTTGTGTTATTCGCGTTTTTTGTCATTTCGACCGAAGGGAGAGATCACACTGGAAATTCCTCAACGAGAATCGTCAATGTTTGTCGATTTACGAGTGTGATTTCTCCTTCGTCGAAATGACAAACAGGAGGGCTAATCAAAGTATTGCGAGATGGCACGTGGATGCCCCAGATTCTCTAACGCGAAAACGCGGATTTATATGGTTTTTTGTTGTGTTATTCTCGTTTTTTGTCATCTCGACCGAAGGGAGAGATCACACTGGAAATTCCTCAACGAGAATCGTCAATGTTTGTCGATTTACGAGTGTGATTTCTCCTTCGTCGAAATGACAAACAGGAGGGCTAATTAAAGGATTGCGAGATGGCAGGCGGATGACACGGATTTGCTAACGCGGAAACGCGGATTTATATGGATTTTTATTATTGTGTTATTCGCGTTTTTTGTCATTTCGACGCAGGAGAGATCACACTAGAAATTCCTCAACGAGAATCGTCAATCTTTGTCGATTTACGAGTGTGATTTCTCCTTCGTCGAAATGACAAACAGGAGGGCTAATTAAAGGATTGCGAGATAGCACGCGGATGATACGGATTCGCTAACGCGGAAACGCGGATTTATATGGATTTTTATTATTGTGTTATTCGCGTTTTTTGTCATCTCGACCGAAGGGAGAGATCACACTAGAAATTCCTCAACGAGAATCGTCAATCTTTGTCGATTTACGAGTGTGATTTCTCCTGCGTCGAAATGACAAGCCCTAGCCCTGATAGAAGTGGAAATCCTTTTGTTCCGGGGTTCGGAACAAAAGATTGAAACGGATAGCAGGAAATAGCTCCTGAATCTGCGACTTTACTCAGAGTTACAAAACGGTAATTTAATTGGAATTTAGAAAAATCAGAATCTAAAAATTAAAGTCCTAAATCTAGTACGTAAGAAATCTTAACGGCGATATTGTCCTCAAATTTCAATAACTGGTTGGGTCCGTAACGGTAAAATCCTCCCAAACCAAAACCTTTAAAAATCCTGTTTAATTCGATTCCTGATTCAAAAAAACCTTTGTCAAGCGTTTTGTATTCCGGGCCAACGTGCTGTTGTGGATTTTCCATATTTCCCCACGCCATTCTGGTCACTAAAACTAACGATGGACGAACTTTTTTGAGTATTTTAATACGGTCAAAACCATGTTTGATTTGAAAAAAGATGTATTGGCTTGAGAAAAACTCATTAAAATACATGGTTTCAAAACTGTTTCTGCCGGCAAAAGTAATACGCTGGATTACGGTTTCTTTGGTTAAGTTATTCGGCATTGTGTTGTACAAATGTGTTATGGGCACGTCGCCCATGGCGTAACCTCCCTGCAAAAGCAAACTCGTTTTCTGGCCGTTCAGGTATTTTTTTTCGTACTCAGTTTTGAAATCTATTTTTCCAAAAGCAAAATCATTATCTAAGACATCTGGTAAAGACTGCGTATATTGAAAAGTAAATCTCGGAAATCTTTTGTCTGATTCTGTTCTGCCGGTTGGTGTCTGCATAAAGTCGCTGAAAGGTGCCCAGACAATCGAAACCATGGCAGTAGTCATGATATAATTCGAATATAATTTTCCGTTCAAATTAAAAAGATAATCGAATTTCGGTTCAACATCTGTTCTGGCTAATTCTAAAACAGCTTCTGTTTTCGGAATTATTTTAGTCTGCACATTGGCTTTCCAGCTGGTGTACTTATAAAAAGTGCTGATATTAATAGGACGCGGATCATAAATTTTAAAAACACGTTTGTCAACTGCAAAAACGGTACTCGCAATTTCCCGGATATCATCTGTATAAGACCCGTTTACCCACGTATTCGTCGATTTGTCGAGTAAAACGCCAGTTCCTATGCTGTATTTAAAAACACCATCTTTTGTGCCGTAAGCGGTATAGCCTTCAATTCTGAAATTTTTAGAAAAACGATCGTTTGTAATACCTCCAAGACCCAGACGAAAACCTTCATAATTATTAAAACTAATGATTTTCTTTAAATCAAGATCAACTGGCCCAATGGGGAAATAACCATTAATGATTTTTCGGCCCAGCCCCAAACGTTTTTCAATTCTTTTGTTAATAGACAAGCTGTCGAGCAATTGATATGTTTTCTGTCCTTTAAGGTCTAAAGTGTCTTTTCTGTACTCATTCCAGAAAGCTTCAGGTTTTTTATTGGCATCTTCTTTAATTTCTATATAAAGCGCCGGATTTTTGACCGGAGTGTCAGTGTTGTAATGAATGTCGAAATTGTTGCTTTCAGAAAGTAAATAGGTAAAATCAGAAGCCGCTTTTTTTCTTGGTTCGAAATTCTTTTCGACGTCTCCGTCAAACTGAATGGTACCGCCCAAAATTTTAATATCATCGTCATTTTTTCCTTTTACAATCTTAAAAGTGGTATTGCTCTGGAACCACACTTTTTCACCCGGAACATATTCAAATTCATGAATCCCGCTGATGTCTAAAACGCCTTTGATGCGCATTACCGCTTTAGCGACAGCAAAATTTTCCTGATCGATATATAAAACGCCTTCTAAACCTGATGCTTTTCTTTTTTGTTTGTTTTTAAAGTAAATCATAAAAGTAGAGCGGCCTTTTATGGCTACAGTATCCAGCAGCTTATAGTTGTAATCTGCGAAAGCGTTATTCGAAATCGGATTTTGATATTTGGTTTCAAACAATTCATATTTAGGATCATATATTGAAATCGACTGCAGATTGAAAGCAATAATTTCATAAACCGGCTGTTTAAAACCTGCCATTTTAGTGCCTAAAATAGTTTCTTTGAGCTTGTTGTCTGTAAACTGATATTGAGAAACTTTCTCGGTCTGAAATAAATGCTGTCTGCTGATGATTTCCTTAAACTTATAATCAGACGAATCAATGTTGATTTTCTTTTTGTTTAAATCTTTATAAACAGCAGCAGAATCAATTCTGCCGTCAATCGAATCTGGGTTGGCAGTAACAATTAATTTATTGTAGCTTTTATAATCAAAACTGCGAAGTTTTTTTTGTGGATTGTTCTCGTTTTTATGCGCAATAACCTTCTTTATAATCGCTAAAGCAGGATTTTCATTCGAAATAACGACTTCTTTTAAATCATCTGTTTTTTCTGAAAGCGAAACGGCATAAAACTTTTTATTGTCTGCAACAGCAATAGTTTTGGTTTGGAAGCCAATGTAAGACACGCTGAAAGTAACCGGTTTTTGAGCAGCTTTAAAAATAAATTTCCCGTCAACATCAGTAATTGTATTCGTGTTGTCCGAAGATTTAATAGTTGCAAACGGAAGCGGTTTATTGCTGGAATCTGTTACAATTCCGTTTATTTGAAATTGTGCCTGAATGGTGAGCGTGAAAAACAAAGTCAAAAAACAAAATAGCTTCATACAGAGTGATATAGTTTCAAAAACGAAAAGAAATTCATTTTGGTATGCAAAAATAAGAATAAAAAAATCCGTCTGGTAATATTTAACCAAACGGATTTTTAATTTAGGTTACAAAAAGTTACACCTTCATGATTTCAGCTTCTTTTGCAGCTAATAATTCATCGATTTTTCTGATGTAAGTATTGGTTAAGTTTTGAACTTCTTCTTCGGCAGATTTACAAACATCTTCAGAAGTTCCTTCTTTTTCTAATTTTTTAATATCAGTGTTGGCATCTTTACGAACGTTACGCACACCAATTTTTGCATCTTCAGCTTCAGATTTTGCCTGTTTGGCTAAATCACGACGACGCTCTTCTGTCAAAGGCGGTACGCTGATGATAATGACGTCTCCGTTATTCATTGGGTTGAAACCAATATTGGCTACCATAATTGCTTTTTCAATAACCTGCAGCATGTTTTTTTCAAAAGGCTGCAAAGTAATTGTTCTGGCATCAGGAACACTGATTTTTGATACTTGAGAAAGTGGTGTTGCTGATCCGTAATAATCTACAAAAACACTTCCCAGCATTGCCGGAGAAGCTTTTCCTGCACGAATGTTAAGAAATTCTTTCTCTAAATGCGCAATCGAACCATTCATTGATTCTTCTGTACTATCTAATATAAATTCTATTTCTTCAGTCATTTTTTTTGCTTTTTAGATTTTTAGACGATCGTATTTTTAGATTTTAAAATGGACGCGTCTAATTTACTAACTAATATGATTTTATTTTTTTTAAGATTGCTTTTAAGATTATCAAAATTTAGAAAAATCTAATGATCTAAAATCTAACAATCTAAGTAGTCTAAATATTTACTACAGTTCCGATATTTTCGCCTTCGCAGATTTTTAATAAATTTCCAATTTTGTTCATGTCAAAAACAACAATTGGCAGTTTGTTTTCCTGACTTAAAGTAAAGGCCGTGGTGTCCATTACGTTTAGTCCTTTTTTAAGAACATCATCAAACGAAATAAAATCAAATTTTACTGCCGATGCATTTTTTTCCGGATCACAGTCGTAAACACCATCAACACGGGTTCCTTTTAGGATCACATCTGCATTAATTTCGATTCCTCTCAAAACAGCTGCAGTATCAGTAGTAAAATATGGATTTCCGGTTCCGGCACCAAAAATTACAATTCGTCCTTTTTCAAGATGACGGTCTGCTCTTCTTTTAATGTAAGGCTCAGCAATAGATTCCATTTTCAGTGCAGTCTGCAGACGGGTTTTCATTCCTTTGTCTTCAAGAGCGCCCTGCAAAGCCATTCCGTTAATAACCGTGGCAAGCATTCCCATATAATCTCCTTGCACTCTATCCATTCCGGCACTTGCTCCGGCAACGCCTCTAAAAATATTTCCTCCTCCAATAACAATAGCAATTTCTACTCCTTTGCTGTGAATTTGTTTGATCTCGTCAGCATATTCGGCCAGTCTTTTAGGGTCAATTCCGTATTGTAAATCACCCATTAAGGCTTCGCCGCTAAGTTTTAGAAGAATTCTTTTATATTTCATGTGTGTGTTGCGTTAATTTGTGCAAATATAGACATATTCTGATTTTTAAAAATAATGTTTGCAAAAAATTAATTGTTCTTTTCTGATTAAATTTTCAATCATTTTAAGATTATTTTTTTTGAATATGATAAAAGTCAGAATACGTCTTTTTAAAATTCGTAAATTTATCGTATTCAAAACGAACATATATGAAAAGTATTGTAGCCAAAGCATTATTCAACAGTTATTCGTACAGCGAATACAGAAAATTAGTTACCGATTTATTATCAGAAGGAAAATCAACCGGTGATCAACAATCAGAAAGCCTGACGAATTATACCAAGTTGAATGAAGCCAGAATGAATCGCCTGCAGAAAACAGTTACGATTTCTGAAGAAGCAATTTCAAAACTGCAAAACTTAAACAATCATTATATATGGCTGGTAATTTCTGAAGGCTGGTGCGGTGATGCGGCGCAGATACTCCCAATTATTAATAAAATGGCGCTTGAATCGAATAAAAAAATAGACCTGAGGATTGTTTTGAGAGATCAGAATGATGATTTAATGAATCAATATCTGACAAACGGCGGAAGAGCAATTCCTAAACTAATCGTGATTTGTAAAGAAGCAGGAATTGTACGCACACATTGGGGTCCTAGGCCAAAAGGCGCAACAGAGCTTATGGCTGATTACAAAAGGGATTTTGGTGTTATTGATGAAAAAATCAAAACAGACCTACAGTTATGGTATCTGGCAGACAGAGGAATTTCAGTTCAGGAAGAATTGGTTGAGATTATGGAAAATATTAAATACAATCGATTGTAATTCCTGGTATTTGTATTTGAACTAAAAAGGTTTGTAACGTGCTGAAAACAAATATTGTAGTGTGTTGAATTGTATTAAATTTTTTGTATCTTAGTAACATAAACCCACTTCTATTATATACTTTTTGTTTGCTCTTTTTATTGGTGTCTATTTAATGTCTAACAAAAAATACACTATTATGAAAAAGTTGTTCGAAAGGTTTTATGATTTTTTTTCTACATTTTTATTTGGAGGAAAAAATGTGCCTCACTATTAGTTCAAAATGAGAAGTATGATATAAATACTACTCTGATTGAGAATTTGGCACATTACTCTTGCCTCGCGTAATGTGCTTTTTATTTTTATGTAAGGCTTTCTTCAAATAGCGTGATGTCGATTGCATATTTAACATCATAATCACCAATTTTTGTTCGGCGTAAAGCGGTTAAATGCGATCCTGAATGCATTGCTTTTCCAAAATCAAACGCAAGTGAACGAATATAAGTCCCTTTACTGCAAACCACTCTAAAATCAATTTCAGGTAATGCAATTCTGGTAATTTCGAATTCGTGAATTGTGGTTTTTCTGCTTGCAATTTCTACCGTTTCTCCGGCTCGTGCGTGTTCATACAAACGAACTCCGTCTTTTTTTATGGCCGAAAAAATAGGTGGTTTTTGGTCGATTTCGCCTAAAAACTGTTTTACGGTTTCGTGAATTAAAGGTTCGTCAATATGTGAAGTTGGAAAAGTTTCATCTATTTCTGTCTCTAAATCATACGATGGGGTTGTAGCTCCAATATAAAATGTTCCCGTATATTCTTTGGCCTGACCTTGAAGTTCCGAAATTCTTTTAGTGAATTTTCCGGTACAAATTAATAATAACCCGGTTGCTAAGGGATCTAAAGTTCCGGCGTGGCCGATTTTGAACTTTTTTGGAAGCCCGGCTTTATTAATCAAAAGGTATTTTAATTTATTGACAGCTTGAAACGAACTCCATCTTAAAGGTTTGTCTATCAGTAAAACTTGTCCGTCTAAATATTCTTCAGGTGTCATTATATAATGGTAAGCGGGTGAATGAAAAAGTGAATCAATAATAAAATGATTCCGGCGATTATTCGGTAATAACCAAAAACTTTAAATCCGTTTTTAGTCAAAAATCCAATGAAGGTTTTAATGGCCAAAAGTGCGACAATAAAAGCCACAACGTTACCAATAATCAATAAATTGATATGATCTTGCGATAATTCAAATCCTGCTTTATAATAGTCGTAGCATTTTTTTACAGTTGCGCCCAGCATGGTTGGAACTGCTAAAAAGAATGAAAATTCTGCCGCGGTGGTTCTGCTCAATTTTTGAGACATTCCGCCAACGATACTGGCACCGCTTCGTGAAACTCCGGGAATCATTGCCAGACATTGAAACAATCCAATTTTAAAAGCTTGCAGATAGGTTATTTCCTGTGAATCTTCTGCTGTGTTTGGTTTGTTGAACCATTCGTCTACTTTCAGTAAAATCAATCCTCCAATTAAAAGTGAAATTGCCACTGTAACCGGATTTTCTAGTAAGCCATCGATGAAATCGCTTAATAATAATCCTAAAACTACGGCTGGAATAAAAGCCACCAAAAGTTTAAAGTAAAAATCGAGAGTTTGAAAAAAACGTTTGAAGTATAAAACAACAACCGAAAGTATAGCGCCCAGCTGAATTACAATCGTAAAAAGTTTGGTAAAATCATCGTGCGCAATTCCAAAAAAAGAAGACGCAATAATCATGTGGCCAGTTGAAGAAACAGGTAGAAATTCTGTAATTCCCTCAATAATAGCAAGAACAATAGCTTGTAATGTATTCATTTAAATAGATTTTTAGATTTTCAGACATCTTAGGTTTTTAGACTTTTTAAGATTAATCTAATAATCTAAGATGTCTGAGAATTCTAAGGAGCCTAGAAGTCTATTTTGATTTTTTGAAAATAGAATAAATCGTGATTCCAAAACCAATTAAAACCGTTGTTGGAGCCAATCTGATACGTCTGAAACTGAAAACATCTTCATTAAAAACATTCGGATTATCGCTGCCTCCGCCGGACATTAATATAAATCCAAGTGCGATAACGCCAATTCCAATCAAAAGAATTTTGTAATTGATGGTGTCAAAAAGGAATTCCTGTTTTTGAGGCTGCTGTTCGTTACTGATATTTTTCATTTTGTCATTGCGAGGAACGAAGTGATCTTATCCTCTTTATAAGTTTATTTTTAATCTAATATCTAAAGTCTACAATCTAAAATTAATACAGATCGTCTGTTCTTAAATTCAGGAAACGTTGTGTTGCAAAGTGCGTGCTTACCCAGGTAATTAAAACACCTAATCCGAAAACGGCCAATAAAACCAATCCGATTAGTGCTTTATCTTCTAAAATGCCTAAGCCTGGAAAATTAGTTTCTACATAAAATAAAACGCCAATTAAAGCAACAATTGCCAATCCTGCTCCCAGCATTCCTAATTTTACGCTTCGCATCACAAATGGTTTACGAATAAACGACTTTGTTGCGCCCACCATCTGCATGGTTTTAATAATAAAACGGTTGGAATGTATGGATAAACGTAAGGAACTATTGATTAATAGAACAGCAATAATCGCAAGAAAACCGCTTATAATCAAAATCCACATACTTACTTTTTTGATGTTGTCATTTACCAGATTGACTAATTGCTTGTCATAAACAATATCCTCAATCATCGTATTTTGACGCAGACTGCTTTCGATTTTAGTAATACTGTCTCTTTCAACATAATCTGCTTTTAAGTGAATGTCATACGAGTTTAGTAATGGATTTTCGCCTAAAAAGGTCAAGAAATCCTCACCAATAATATCAGTATGTTCTTTGGCAGCTTTGTCTTTAGAAACATAAACAAACGATCTTGCAAAAGGCGCTCTTTTCAATTCAGTATTAAATGCTTTTATGACACTATCATTGGCTTCATTTTTAAAGAAAACCGTCATGGCGATTTTTTCTTTAAAGTCATTGGCCAGTTTTTTAGAATTGATAATGAATAATCCCAGTACTCCTAAAAGGAATAGTACCAGAAAGACACTTAATACAACCGAAAAATAAGAGGAAATTAACCTGCGCTTTTGAAATTTATCAAAGTTAGAACTCATAGTTTGCTTAAATTATGTGGTAAAAATAATAAAGAATTTCTTTATTTAAAGTTAATAACGAACTTTTATACCATAAATGTACAATTTGATATTGAATAAAAGTTTTTATTTAACCGCAAAGTGCCCAAGGTTTTTTATTATTTACCTTTATAAGAGCAAAGTTCGCAAAGCTTTGTCAACACAAACTTGCGAACTTTGTGTTTTATGACAATATATTGACATAAAAATCTTTGCATGCCTTGCGGTTAAACGCTCAAAAAATTATTTCACTTTGTATACTTCAATGCTTTTTAACCAATAAACATGGCGCGGACCTGTTTTGATGTCGTTTTTACAAATCAGAATCATTTCGCCATTTTTAACGGGTTTTCCGTTTTCTTCAAATAACACATATGTATTTTCGCCAGTCGGATTGTTGAAAATTTCAGCCCATGAAAAAGTGGCTTTATAATCATCAGAGGCTCTGGCGACGATATAAAAATTGCGGTCTTTATGCCCGTTTTGTTTGATCGCTGCTTTTTCGAGAATGTCTTTCAATAAAACTCCTTTTGAGATTTTATCGTCTTTTTTAACGGCACCATTTTGACCCACAATTTTAAAATTTGATATTGTTGCGACTTTCATTTTGCGTAAAGAATCGACACTTAAGAGCAGCGGGAATTCCACTTCGCCTTTTACCAGAATTTCATGATTTACCAATTTCAAACTATCCGCTTGACTTAGTATTTTGTGTTCGCTTTCTTTTTCAGTTGACGCAGTTTTTTCAGTTGGTGCCTTGTCTTCTTTTTTAGAAGAATTACACATTGTGCCGGTTAATGCAATAAAAAAGACAAGAAGGTAGCTGTGGATTTTCATGGGAAATAGGTTTTATATAAATGTAATTGATTTTTTTAAATGATTCTTTAGAGCTTTAACGTTTCCCAAGTCAGCGACAGATAATATAAGCCGCCAATTGTGGGCCCGCCAAGAATTGATGTGTATGCTTTGTTTAAAACATTTGTGGCTCCCAATTTTGCAGTGATTCCCGGTTTTTTGAAATTATAATTCATTTGTGCGTCCATAGTCCAATAGGCGGGAACGTTGCCGCTTACTAAAAACGAAACATAATCAAAGTTGTTTTGATAACGAGCCGTGATGCCTGCGCCAAGATTTTGCCAGATATTAGAAGCAGTCAGTGTTCCGTTTATATTGAATTCTGGTGTGTTAAACCCGTCTTCTAAGCCATCTTTATCATCTGTTCTGTCGAGTTTTGTGTACGTTACATTTGTTACAGCCGTAAAAGTTTGATTTATTCGGTATTTTAAACCTAAGCTTCCTCCGTAATTATAAATTTTACTTTTCGAATTCGTCCATAATCGATAACGATTTTGAGTGTTTTTTGAATATAAAGCAGCCGGGATTCCATCAGGATCATTTGTAGTTGGAATACTGGCTTCGACCTGAGCAATAAAATTTTTATAAGAGTTGTAATAAAAATCAGCATCGATAAAAAGGTTTTTATCCAAAGCAATCCCTTTAAAACCAACTTCAAAAGACTTCACAAATTCAGGTTTTAAATAAGTGTACGGATTTTTTTGAAGCGTGTTTTTGTTTTTTTCGATTGCAGCAGGCTGCGTTATTCCCAATGTATTTACATCAGTATTTACCTGCGATTGAAATTTATCGATTGAAGCTTTAGTATACGAATTTTCAAAAATACCGTCAGACATAATCCGCAGACCGCCGACACGTTTTACACCGCCGGAATTTACATTAGAAAAGCCTTCGAAAATGCTCGGAAAGCGATATCCGTTTTGGTACGAGGCCCTAAAGTTTATGGTTTCTTTTGGAGAATAAACCGCTGTAAACTGAGGTGTGAATTTGACATCAAAATAATCGGCTTTGTCGATTCGGATAGTGGCACCCAAACGCAGTTTCGAATTAAATAAATCTTTTGCGAGCTGTGTAAAACCACCGATTTTTTGATACGTTAAATTTTCAGAAGCATTAACCGGATTAATAAAATAATTTCCGTCAGGCACAATAATGTAATTTCTATAATCGAAACCGCTCAGCAATTTGGTGTCCATTTTTTCAAAAAAAGAAGTAAAAGCTTTGTCCCACTGCAACAAACCTTCGGCATGAACTAATGTTGATTTTACGCGCAAAGCAGCGCCAATATCCCAATTGTTAATGTCGATTAACTCGTTTTTCTTTTCTTCATAAGCTTCAGTTCCCGGCTCAAACCTGCCCTGGTCAGATGAAGTTCTGGCAATTTTATGCGCATCGGCAATAGCTGCACCATTTGTTATGGCATTTTTATACGCGGTCGTATAATCAGCAAACCATTTATCATCAGATTTATAAGCACGATCCATGTTTTCTGCCAATGAACGCATATTATAGGAGTTTCCTGTATTTTCAGTTGTTGCGTAAGCCTTAACCTGAAAAATTGGCGTATGATAATCAGCTGCAAATTGATTTAAAGTGTAGTCATCTAATCTAAATCGGTTAGAACGCTGGTAAATCGTATTAATAAGTGCTGTTTTATAAGTTACAGCCAACTCATGTCCGTCTTTCGGTCGGAAATACAAGCCAAAATCGGCTTTGTAGTTTTTAATATCATAATCAGATATATTAGTTTCGCGATAACCCGTTCGCGCAACAACATAATTTTTGCCATTTAAATTCAATGTTTTTCGGTTAGCCGATTCATTTCCGTAACCATTAACTTCGTCATAAGCCGGATTATCGGCGCCATATAAATTGGTAGAAGCATTTATATTTGGAGCCAAATCGGTTCTGTCATCTGCAGTCCAATCTGTTCCGCCGGTCGACGAAGCATTTATTTTGAAAGCCAATTTAGAATTAAATGCTTTTGCAAAACGCAAATTAAACTGCGAATAGATCTTCGGTGAAAACCGGTCAATATTTCCAACATGATTTACACCAGTCAATTGCTGTATGCTTATTCCTTCATATTCAAAAGGATTTTTAGTCTGAATATTGGCTAAACCATTTATAGCATTCAATCCGTATAAAGCCGAAGCCGTTCCGGGAATAATTTCGATTCTATCAATATCGAGATCATTTGCACCAAGAGCATTCGCAATCGGAGCACCTAAATGCGGCGCCTGGTTATCGATTCCGTCCACCAATTGGGCAAATCTAACGTTGGTCGAATTGGCAAAACCTCTTG
>Ga0247811_1000178_pt1 | contig 22145 bp, 19 predicted proteins | sample UWRJL134311R1_FD_189018 | JGI IMG/M metagenome (GOLD analysis project Ga0247811, IMG submission 189018) | Plant litter microbial communities from Arlington Agricultural Research Station in Wisconsin, United States - UWRJ-L134-311R-1 | ecosystem: Environmental > Terrestrial > Plant litter >...
TCCTGGGCAAGTCGAAGTGCCACGTCAATGGCAACGACACCGATCTGCTCTCCGGCGGGTCCGACGAGTCGGACCTCCGGTACGCGGATTCGGTCGTTAGTACGGGGATCGCTGATGCGGGACTCCTCTAGATCTTCTGGTGGCCACTCTGTCCGGCGGATGCCGGGCAGGGACGTAAGAGAAGAATCACGCGTGCTGTTTAGTGCGACGCCAACACCCTGTTTATCTACCTCTGCGAACGCGGTGACGCGCAACTTCGGCGGGGTGTAACTACCCGGTAACCTTGAGAAGCGGTTGACGGGTGGGAGAATCTCCACTTTCGTATCGGGGCAAGCCCCGAAGCCTGCACAAGAATAGCAGACGCCGCGCGAAAAGACTAAGGATGCACCGAATGAGCGAGCCCTACTCCCACGATCACGCCTCGAGCTCGGCCCTGCACGGCGGAGACGGCCACGATCACTCGGCCTCTTCGCTCGACCCCGACATCGAAATCCGTGACATCGGCGAGGTGCCGGCGATCGAGGTCATCAACACCGTCGCCATCCACCTGCTGAGCGCCACGGCCGTCAAGCTGGGGCTCGCCGACGAGCCCGACGCCGAGATGCAGATCGACCTCGACGAGGCCCGCAAGCTGATCAACGCCCTCGCCGGCCTCGTGACCGCGAGCGCCCCCGACCTCGGCGACCACCACGCTCTCGCCCTGCGCGACGGCTTGCGCACGGTGCAGCTCGCCTTCCGCGAGGCGTCGTCGATCCCCGACGCCGTGGGCAAGGGCCCCGGCGAGAAGTGGACCGGCCCGGTCAACTGACGCTCCGCCGCGTGGTCTCGCCGGCGGTGTCGGCGGGCGGTGCGACACTGGGCGCATGGACCCCATACTGTCGTTGCTCCTCGGCCTGCTGCTCGGCGTGATCCTCGGCGCCGTCATCGGGGTGCTCGTGTCGCGGTCGCGCGCGAACTCGCCCGCGACCGTCGCGATCCTCGGCGAGCTGAAAGCAGAAGCGGCGGCTTCGGATGCCACGGCCGTCGCCCTGCGCGAACAGGTCGAACAGCTGCTCGCCCACCAGCGCGCGACCCAGCAGAGCCGCGACGCCGACAACCGCGTGCTGCAGGCCCTCTCCCCCGTGCAGGAGACGCTGCGCACGATGCAGCAGACCGTCGCCGACCTCGAGGCCCAACGCAGCCTGCAGCACGGCCAGTTGAGCGAGCAGCTGAAGAACGCCACCGAGTCTGAAGAGCGGCTGCGCGGCACCGCCGAGTCGCTCGCCTCCGCCCTGCGCAACAACGGCACGCGCGGCGTCTGGGGCGAGACCCAGCTGCGCAACGTCGTGCAGGCCGCCGGGCTCATCGAGCGCGTCGACTTCGACGTGCAGCACTCCGTGCTCTCCGACGCCGGAGCCGGCCGGCCCGACATGGTCATCCACCTGCCGGGCGGCAAGAACATCGCCGTCGACGCGAAGGTTCCGTTCACCGCTTTCCTCGAGGCGTCGCAGATCGCAGTGACCGCGACCGGCGAAGAGGGCGCGCGCCGCGAGGCCCTCATCAAGCAGCACGTGCGGGTGGTGCGCGGTCACATCGACACGCTCGCGAGCAAGGCCTACTGGGCGGGGCTCGACGCCTCGCCCGAGCTGGTGATCGCGTTCATCCCGAGCGAGTCGCTCGTTGCCTCGGCGATGGAGGCCGACCCGAGCATCATGGACTACGCCTTCGGCAAACGTGTCGCCCTCGCCTCCCCGGTCACGCTCTGGTCGGTGCTCAAGACGGTGGCGTTCAGCTGGCAGCAAGACGTGCTCACCGACGAGGCCAAGAACCTGTTCGACCTGGGAAAAGAGCTGTACCAGCGGCTCTCCACGCTCTCCGAGCACGCCGACAAACTGCGCCGTTCGATCGACTCGACGGTCGCGAGCTACAACACCTTCGCGAACTCGCTCGAGTCGCGCGTTCTCGTGACGGCGCGCAAGCTCAACGTGCTCGACGAGTCGACCGTGCTTCCGCAGTCGCGCACGATCGAGGCCACGGCCAAGCCCCTCACCGCGCTGGAGTTCGATCTCACAGATCCACTCCCCGCTCCTGCGCAAGCCTCGTGAGGTCGAGCGCGAGCAGCATGCCGAGCCGGTCAGCGCGCTCGGCGTCATAGCCCGGGTCGCGGTCGAGCACGAGCGCGCGGTCGCCGGCGCGTGCGGCCAGCACCGCCCCGACCTCCGACCAGGCCTCGGCGCGCGCCTGCTCGACGATCGCCGCGAGCATCACCTCGTCGGTCGTGCGGGTGGCGAACGCGTCGGACATCGCGCGGTGCACACTCTCGCGGCGCCGGCTCTCGCGCACACGGTCGGGGTCGTCGGGCACGTCGAGATCCGAACCGCGGATGCTGCGCCGCAACCTGATGCGCTCGGCCGACTCCCATTCCTGGTCGGCGAGCCGCTCGAACTCCCGCGCGGCGGCGGCCGTGAGCGTCGCGACATCGAGGTCGCTGCGGTCGCGCAGCACGTCGACGATCATCCGGTTGCGCAGGGCCAGGCGCACCACCGACTCGCCGATGAGCGAGCCGTCGGCGACGATCTGCTCGACCGGTGCGGGTGCGACGGGAGGCGGCACGATGAAGGTGCCCAGATCGAGCCGGCTCCCCCGCTCGCTCCGTCGCTTGAACCACCGCATGCCTACCATTGTCGCCGCGATCGGCCCGCGGCGCCGGGGACGGCGCTCCGCGGCGGCGGCTAGGCGGGGTCGAGCACCCAACCGCCGATGACGTCTTGGCAGACCTCGACCGAGTAGGCCATGAGCGCGCCGGCCTGAGCGTCGCGGAAGTGCCGCTGGATCGGCGACGTGCGCAGGTAGCCCGATCCGCCGCCGACCTTCACCCCGAGGGCCGCGACGGTCTTGGCGACCTCGTTCGCGAGCAGTTTCGCTTCGACGGCGACGAGGGTCGCATCCGGGTGCGCGTTGTCGGCCAGCCACATCGTCTGCTCGGCGAGCATACGGGCGGCGCGCAACTGCACGTATTCGGTCGCGGTGTCGAACTTCAGCCACTGCATCTTCGAGAGCGGCTCGCCCGTCGACGGGATGACGCGGCCACGAGCCTGCGTCGAGAACGCGTCGAGGGCGCTCTCCGCGATTCCGATCGACACGAACGGCAGGCCCGCGGAGATGAGGTTCGCCTGGTCCGGCTCGGGACGGGCGAGGCGGAACGACGCGCGCAACACCGTGCCGTTGAAGCTCATCAGCTGGCTGCGTGTGGCACGCATGCCCATGGTGTCCCAGATCGGCACGAAGCTGATGGTGTCGTCGCGTGCGACCCCGAAGAAGGCGGGCACACCGTCGGCGAGGGTGTTGGTGAGGTAGTAGTCGGCGATCTCGCAGCCGGAGACGAAGCGCTTCGCGCCGTCGAGGCGGTAGTCGCCGTCGACCGGTTCGGCCGCCTGCTGCGGCATGAGGAACATGTTGCCGCTCGTCGGTTCGGAGAGGGCGTTGGCGAAGCGCTTGCCCGCCTTGAGTTCGCCGGCGAAGAAGGCCGACGCGGTCGGCTCGGCGAGGGTGACGAGTCCGTAGGCGGCACCGATGTGCATGAGCCAGAGCGCGCCGGTGGAGGGGCAGGCCGCCGAGATGATGGCGATGACCGCGCCGATCGTGCGGAACGAGAGGCCCTCGCCGCCCGCGGAGACCGGCAGGCACGCGACATCCAACCCGCTGTCTCCGAGGGCTTTCAGATTCTCGACCGGGATCTCGCCGATCTCGTCGTAGTGCGCGGCCTTTTCGGCGAATGAGACCGCGAGGGCGCTGACCGTGTCGATCCAGTGCTGTTCGCCAACGGGAGGGGCGGTGGGCGACAAGCGGGTGATCATTTCTATCCTTGCGTGTAGGGGGTGCTCCACGGCGGGCGCACGGTGCGCACGAACGAGTAGCTGACGATCGCGGGGTTGTGGGTCTCGAAGGCGTGGAACGTGCGTCGTCCGCTGACCGTCGTGCCGATGATCTCGAGAGTGAGCACGGGCGCCCCGACCGGCATGTCGAGCAGTGCCGCGTGGCGTTCGTCGAGAACGGCGACGCCGGGGGTGGCGACCTCCCAGACGATCGACTCGCCCCAGACGCGTTCGGCGAGGGTGAACACCGACTCGGCGCCGACGATGCCGTCGGGCACGTCGAACGGCAGGGCCACGGTGTTCTCGGCGACCATGGCCGGCACGCCGTCGGCGCTCCAGCGCTTGAGCACGCTGAACGCGGTGGGGCCGGCATCGGCGGTGAGCAGCGGCGCGATGTTCTCGGGCAGCGGCACGAGCGCCGACTCGATCACGTCGACCGTGGGCTCGTAACCCATGCGGGCGAGCAGGTCGGCGTGCTCGAGCTGCTCCTCGAGCCGCACGCTCATGCGCAGCGCCACGGGGTCGACCACGGTCGCGGCGCCCTGACGGCGTTTGACGATGCCCTGGCGTTCGAGCGACGAGAGGGCGTGCCGGATCTGCTGGCGGGAGGCGTCGAGGCGTTTGCCCAGCTCGACCTCGCCCGGCAGCGAGTGCTTGGCGATGACGGCCTCGCGCACGTAGCGCAGCACGCCGCCGCGGATGCGGTCGTCTTCGGATCGGGCGCGGGCGTCGACGGGCATCGGACGGTTGATCGTCACGAGTGGTCCTCCATGATGGCGTGAACGGGAAAGTCGTGGTTCGGGCATCGGCAGGCGACACCATTCGGACCAATGCTCAACACTAGGTCGACGAAGCTCTGACTCGTCGCATCGATGAGGCCGAGTTCGGTGAGGCCCAGGTCGGGCACAACACCGAGTCCGACGAACGACAGCACCATAAACGGCGAGCGGATGCGGCAGCCCAGCTCGAACGCGACGTCGTTCGCGACCGACAGCTGCGCCGCGGTGGTCTCCCACGGCGCATCGCTCATCATGCCGCCGACGGGCAAGGCGACGCGCGCGGTCACGACGCCGCCGTCAACCACGACGAACCCGCCGCCCATGTCGCGCAGCGCCTCGACGGCCACGGCGATGTCGGAGTCGTCGGCGCCGACCGCGACGATATTGGCGTTGGTGCAGTTGATGCTCACCGCGATGGCGCCGCGCTCGAGCGTGAACCCGCGCACGAATCCGACGCCGCACTGCGCGTCGCCGTAGTGCCGGTCGACGACCGCGATCTTGAGGACGTCGAGGGCCGGATGACTCTGGACCGCACCGTCGACGACGGGGAGCGACACGTGGAACGCCCGTTTGAAATAGCCGTCGTACATCTCCATGGCCTGCACAGCGGCGGTCTCGCCGGCGGCGGGCACGACGAGCAGCGCCGCATCGAACGCCGCTGGAACGTGCATGGTCTCGCGCAGCCAGGCCGGCACGTCGTCGGTGTTGTCGAAGTGGGCGACCCCGTCGACGGCGACCAGCTGGCCGCCGACCACGACGCGTTCGGGCGAGACGAGTGCGAGGTCGTCGATGATCTGCAGGTCGGCGAGGCGCCCGGGCGTTATCGAGCCGAGCACGTGGTCGAGCCGGTAGTAGAGCGCGGGCTGCCAGCTGGCCATGCGGTAGGCCTGCGCGGCCGGGATGCCGGCGGCGATCGCCTGGCGCACGTGGTGGTCGATGTGCCCCTCGGTGGCGAGGTCGAGCACGTGTTTGTCGTCGGCGCAGAACGACATGTGGTCGAGCGCGGGGCGCACCCGGTCGAGGTCGGCGAACACGTCGACGGTGTTGTCGTTCATCGAGCCGCTCATCAGCGTGATCATCGCGCCGAGGCGCACGCGCTCGAGCACTTCGTCGACCGTGGCGGCGTTGTGGTCGTCTCCGACGCCGGCCGCGAGGTAGCCCCAGAGCCCTTCGCCGGTCTGCCGGGCGCTGTGGCCGGTGATGCGCTTGCCGGTGACGAGTGCCTCACGGAAGCGGTTGGTGGCGACGTCGCTCAGGTCGAACGGGTTGCCTTCGCCGAGCGACACCGAGCGCGGGTCGGCGAGCCGGTCGAGCACGTCCTGTTCGGGTACGACGGCGCCGCCGCGCTCGAGCTCGGCGTTGACCGGGGTGGACGGGCTCACCTGTTCGAAGATGCGCAGCGGGGTGTGCGTCTCGCGCATGAAGTCCATGCCGGCGACGCCGGCGACGTTCGCGAGCCCGTCGGGGTCGGTGAGCACGGTGGTCGTGCCGCGCGGAACGCTCACCCGGGCGAGCTCGCCGGGCGTGAGCATCGTCCACTCGATGTGCAGGTGGGCATCGATGAAGGTGGGCACGACGTGCTTGCCCGTGGCGTCGATGACGTTGTCGCAGTCGAAGTGGCCGACCGGGGTGACCGCGGCGATGTGCCGCCCCGAGATCACGACGTCGCGCTCGAGGAACTCGCCGGTGTGCACGGCGAGCACCCGGCCGCCGCGCACGATCAGGTCGGCGGGCGCCTGGCCGATCGCGACACGGCGCAGCAGCGCCAGCTCCTCGTGGGTGGGGAGCAGTTCGGGCCGCAGCGCTGTGCTCACAGTGCCGATTCTGCCGTAACTGCCGGCGCAGCATCCGAAATAAAACGACTGATCTCGGCGTGCAGGTCGCGCTTGAGGTCGTCGTTCGCGAAACTGGCGCGCACCGAGTTGTGGGCGAGCTCGCCGAGGGCGGCCAGATCCCAGCCGAACGTGTCGGCGCAGATGGCCCACTCCGATTCGAGCCGGGTGCCGAGCGGGGCGGGGTCGTCGGTGTTGACCGTGACCGTCACACCCGCTTCGCGCAGCCGTTCGATCGGGTGGCTCGCCCAGTCGGGGTAGATGCCGAGCGACACGTTGGAGCGCGGGCAGATGCCGAGCGAGATCTGGTCGGCGACGAGGCGGTCGACGAGCGCGGGGTCTTCGATGGCGCGCACACCGTGGTCGACGCGTTCGGCGTGCAGCAGGTCGATGGCGTCCCAGACCCCCTCCGGCCCGCTGGACTCCCCCGCGTGCACCGTGCGGTGGAAGCCGTGGTCGCGGGCGAGGGTGAACGCCTCGGCGAACTTCGTGCCGGTGCGGCCGGCGACGCGCTCGTCGCCGTCGACCGAGAGGGCGACGACGTGCGCGGGGCGTGTCGCGGCCATCCACTCGACCGCCTCGCGGGCCTCGGACCGGCTCTGCGACCGCAGCAGCGAGTAGCAGAGGCCGATGCTGGCGAGCCCGTCTTGCTCGGCTTCGTCGAGGCCGGCGGCGAACGCGGCGAACAGCTCGGGAACGCGCCCGTTCCAGGCGGTCCAGTGCGTGGGGTTGATCACGGCGTCGGCGTAACGGATGCCCGACGCGCTCTCGCGGGCGGCGAACCGGTAGGCGACGCGCGCGGCCTGCTCGGCGGTGGTGACGAGCGAGCATTCCCAGTCGAGGAAACGCAGGAAGCCGCTGAGTCCGGCGACGCCGACGCCGTTCGCGGCGCCGCCGCCCGAGGTGACCTCGTCGGCGGAGGGCGCGTAGTGCGTGCTGATGTCGAACAGCGAGCGGGCGGGACCGGGCAGCGGGACGCCCGCGACCTTGGCCATGTCGATGAGGTCGAACAGCTCGAACCCACCCTCGAGGTGCACGTGCACCTCGGCTTTGGGCAGGGCCCGGATGGTGTCCTCGTCGACGCGCGCGGCGCGGATGAGGGGGACGGTGGCGGTCACGCGCTGCGCCTTCCGGGAATCGCTTCGAGAAGCTCGCGGGTGTACTGCTCGGCGGGGTTGGCCATCACGATGCGGGCGGGGCCCTGTTCGATCATGCGGCCGAGCTTCATGACCGCGATGTGGTCGCTGACCTGCCGGATCACGCCGAGGTCGTGCGAGATGAACAGGTAGCTGAGTCCGAATTCGGCCTGCAGATCGACCAGCAACTGCAGGATCTGCTCTTGCACCGACACGTCGAGCGCGGAGACGGGCTCGTCGAGCACGAGCAGTTCGGGGCCGAGCGCGAGGGCGCGCGCGATCGCGACGCGTTGCCGCTGGCCGCCGGAGAGCTGGGTGGGGCGGCGTTCGGCGAGGTCGGGGTCGAGGCGCACGGCACTGAGCAGGGCCCGCGCGGTCTCGGCGCGCTGGGCCTTCGATCCGATGTGGAACGCGCGCAGCGGCTCGGTGACGATCCGGGTGACCGACATCGTCGGGTCGAGCGAGCCGAACGGGTTCTGGTAGACGACCTGGATGCGTCGGCGCAGCTGGCGCAGCGCGTCGCCCGTGATGTCTGAGATGTCGTCGTCGTCGAACCGGATGCTGCCGGAGTCGGCGCTGGCGATGCGGGCGACCATGCGCGCGGTCGTGGTCTTGCCCGAGCCGGACTCCCCCACGATCGAGAAGGTCGAGCCGCGCGGGATCTGGAACGACACGTCGTCGGCGGCGGTGAACGAGGTGGCGACGCCGGCGCTCTTCAGCACGAAGGTCTTGGTGAGGTGCTCGACCTCGAGGATGTTCGGGGTGTCGTGGACGGCCGGCGCACCGAACCCGAGGGTGAGGGCGTCGCTCGCGATGTTCACCTCGCGCGCGACGAGGCGGGTGCTCGACAGGCCGGGCGCGGCGGCCACGAGCTCGCGGGTGTACTCGTGCTTCGGCGAGCCGAGCACTTCGGCCGCCGTACCCGTCTCGACGACGAGGCCGCGCTGCATCACGATGATCTGGTCGGCGCGGTCGGCCGCGACGGCGAGGTCGTGCGTGACGAGCAGCACCGAGGTGCCGTGCTCGCGCGCGAGGAGTTCGATGCGGTCGAGCACGTGCCGCTGCACGGTCACGTCGAGCGCGCTCGTCGGTTCGTCGGCGATCACGAGCTTCGGGGTGCAAGCCCAGGCGATGCCGATGAGCACGCGCTGCTTCATGCCCCCGCTGAGCTCGTGCGGGTACTGCCCCGCGCGCGCCGCCGCGTTAGGGATGCCGACCTCGTCGAGGATGCGCACGGCTTCGGCCGCGGCATCCGTCTTGCTCAGTTTTGTGTGCAGGCGGAGGGTCTCGGCGATCTGTTCGCCGACCTTGAGAAGGGGGTTGAGCGAGTTGCTCGGGTCTTGGGGTACGAAGCCGATTTCCTTGCCCCGGATGCTGCGCAGAGCGCGCTCCGGAAGCATCGCCAGATCGCGGCCGTCGAACTCGATGGCGCCGCCGACGAGTTTTCCGCCCTCGGCGAGGCTGCGCACGATCGCCTGCGAGATGGTGCTCTTGCCCGATCCCGACTCGCCGACGATGGCGACGATGGCGCCGCGCGGAACGGCGAAGTCGACGCCGCGCACCGCGTGTGTGGTGCCGGAGCGCGAGGTGTAGTCGACGGTGAGGCCCGTCACCGTGAGCAGGTTGTGTGTCATTTGTTCTCTCCGATCGCTCGCGCGAGGCGGTTGACGGCGAGCACGATCACGAGGATCACGAAGCCGGGGATCACGCTCAGCCACCACGCGGTCGACACGAAGTCGCGGCCGGCGGAGACGAGGGCGCCCCATTCGGGCTCGGGCGGCTGGGCGCCGAAACCGAGGAAGCTGAGGGCCGACACGGCGAGGATCGCGGTGCCGAGTTCGAGGGCGGCGTAGGCGATCACGGGCCGGGCCGAGTTGGGCAGGATGTGCGAGAACAGGATGCTGGGCCAGCGCACACCGAGGGTGCGCGCGGCTTCGACGTACTCTTCGTTGCGCACGCGCACGACCTGCGACCGCATGATGCGGGTGAACGATCCGGTGGCACCGAGTCCGACGCCGAGCGCGACCGACCACGGGCCGAAGCCGAGGCTCGCGACGACGATGAGGGCGAGCAGGATGCTCGGCACGGCGATGAGCACGTCGACGAAGCGCATGATCACGAAGTCGACACGGCCGCCGACGAAGCCGGAGAGCAGTCCGACGACGGCGCCGACGACCACGCCGACCAGCACCGCGGTTCCGGCAGAGGCCAGCGAGAGGAAGGCGCCGTAGACGACACGCGAGTACAGGTCGCGGCCGAGGTGGTCGGTGCCGAAGAAATAGGTGCCGTTCGGGCCCTGCAGCCGGTCGACGGCAACCCCCTCGAAGGGGTCGTGGGTGGCGAACACACCGGGGAAGAGCATGACCGCGACGGTCAGCAGGATGATCAGGCCCGAGACGATGATGCCGGGCTGGCGCAGGAGCCTCATGCCTCGACCGCCGCTTCGTCCTTGGCCCGGGCGACCGACCGGCCGCTGAGCTTGGCGCGGGTGCGCGGGTCGATCACGCCGTAGGAGAGGTCGACGAGCAGGTTGACGACCGAGTAGACGAGGGCGACGACGATGATGATTCCCTGGATGACGTTGGAGTCGCGCGCGAGCACCGCGTCGACGGTGAGGCGGCCGATGCCGTCGCGTGAGAAGACGGTCTCGACGACGGCGGTGCCGCCGGCGAGGTAGCCGATGAGCAGGCCGAGGATGGTGATCGAGGGCAGCAGCGAGTTGCGCAGCACGTGGCGCAGGAAGATCGTGCGCGGCGCGAGTCCCTTGGCGGTCGCCGTGAAGACGTAGGGGCTGGCCATCGCTTCGAGCACGGCGGCCGAGAAGACTTGGAAGAAGATGGCGCCGACGGGCAGCGCGAGCGTGATCGCGGGCAGCACGATGCTGAGCGGGCTGCGGCTTCCCGACGAGGGGAAGAGGTCGAGACCGAACGCGAACACGCTCACCAGCACGAGGCCGGAGAGGAACGCGGGGATCGCGACGCCGAGCGGCGGGATCTGCAGGAGGGTGTTGCGCACCCAGCTCCACCGTGTGACGTAGGCGAAGTAGGTGATGACGATCGACGAGAGCACGCCCAGCACGAGCGCGAGCACCGCGACGGCCGCCGTGTTGGGCAGCGCGCGGGAGATCATGTCGCCGACGGGCTGGCCGGTGGCGATCGAGGTGCCGAGGTCGCCCTGAAGCGCCTGGACCAGGTGACCCCAGTATTGCTGCCAGAGCGAGCCGTCGAGGCCGTACTGGGCGCGCAGCACCTCGAGAGCTTCGGGGTCGGTGGTCGTCGCGTCGCCGCCCTTGACGGACAGGGCGGCGAGCAACGGGTCACCCGGAAGCAGGTGGATCAGCAGGAACGTCACCGTGTAGGTCGCCCAGATCACGAAGACGAACTGCACGATTTTGGGCGCGAGGTAGCGGAGGGCCACGACGAACCGGTTGGGAGGCGTTCCTGCTGATTTCACTGCGTTGTTTCCGTTACTTGCTTGGTTACTCCGACGCGCGAACGTCGTAGAGCTGGACGCGCGAGGCGGAGTCGAACGTGACACCCGCGACGGTCGAGACCGAGGCGTGCAGCTGGGTCGTCTCGAGCATCGGGATCAGGTAGGCCTTGTCGATGATGATCTCCTGCGCCTGGTCGATGAGGGCCTGGCGGTCGGCGGTGTCGGCGGTCGCGGCCTGCTCGAGCAGGATCGACTCGAGCCCGGCGTCGTCGATGATGCCCCACTTGGCGGCCGAGGCCGACGAGAGAAGCACACGGAGGGCGTCGGGGTCGCTGCGGGTGAGGCCGGCGGCGAGGAAGTCGTAGTCTCCGCTGGCGATCGCGCCGAAGAAGTCGCCCGAGGTGACCATGTTCAGCTGCAGGTCGATGCCGATCTTCTTGAGCTGGATCTGCGTGGCCTCGAGCACGTCCTGCGCGTAGAACGCGGTGACCGAGACGGAGAGCTTGGTGCCGTCCTTCTCGCGGATGCCGTCGGAACCCATCTCCCAGCCGGCGTCGTCGAGCAGTTCCTCGGCGGCGTCGGGGTCGTACGCGGTGGCGTCGGCCTGGCTCTCGAAGCCCGAGGTCGAGCTGGTGAGGGCGCTCGTGGCGGGCTGTCCACTCACCGAACCGGTGAGCAGGTTGATCTCTTCACGGTCGGTGCCGAGCAGCATCGCCTTGCGCACGGCGTCGTCGGAGACGATCGCGCGGGTCGTGTTGGGGATGAGGCTGTTCGGCACACCGGTGTTCGCCGCGGCGTACAGGTTGTAGTCGTCGCTCGTGAAGCGGGCCTCGTCGATGTACGGCAGGTCCTGGATGATGTCGAACTCGCCCGACTCGAGGCCGCCGGTGCGCACGCTGTTCTCCGTGATGACGGGGAACTCGATGGTGGAGACGAGCGCCTCGCCGGTGTGCTCGCGCAGTTCGGACGGCCAGTCGTAGCCGTCGCGCTTGACGATGACGACCGAGTCATTGGGCGTGTAGGAGTCGTAGACGAACGATCCGGAGCCGATCGGGCCGGTGGTGCAGCGCACGTCGGCGGCCTCGGCCGTGGTGGCCTCGGAGACGATGCCGAGCGTCATGGTCGACGCTCCCTGCAGGAAGGGCGCGTTCGGGGCGCTGAAGTTGACGGTGAAGGTGAGGTCGTCGGCGACGTCGGTGCTCACGTAGCCGGAGAGGAACTGCGATGCGAGAGGCGCGGTCTTGCCGAGCGCGATGAGCGAGTCGAGGTTGGCCTTGACCACCTCGGCGGTGAGGGCCGTTCCGTCGCTGAAGGTGACGTCGTCACGCAGCGTGAAGGTGAACGCGCTGAGGTCGTCGTTGGTCTCGAACGACTCGGCGAGCCACGGCACGATCTCGCCGGTCTCGGGGTCCTGGTCGACGAGCGAGTCGACGACCTGGCGGCCGATGTTGAGCGAGGTGGTGAGCGAGGTCAGCTGCGGGTCGAGGCAGGTCGGGTCTTCCTTGATCGCGAAGACGATGGTGTCTTTCGACGACTCGAGGGGTGCTGCGGTCTCTGCGGGGGTCGAGCTGCACGCGGCGAGGATGCTGATCGCCGCGAGCGCGCCGACGGGCATAACTGCCCAGCGGAAGGCGCGAGATTTTCTGGTGCTCACTGTGGTTCCTTTCACGGATGACGGTGGAGGTGCTGCAGGGGACGGTGCGGTAGAGCGGTGGAACTAATCCGGGAGGTTTCCGGAAACCAGGGAGCCGCGCGACACGACGGCGACGATGTTCTCGACGCGCATGTCGGCGATGTTCTCGTTGGGACGGCCCTTCATCACGATGAAGTCGGCACCGAAGCCGGCGGCGAGCGTGCCGACCTTCGCGCCGAGGCCGACGACGTCGGCAGCGTCGGAGGTGGCGGCGACGAGGGCGCGCTCGGCGCTCCACTCGAACGTCTGCGCCATCATCCGGATCTCTTCGTACTGGTCGCCGAACTTCACGAACTTGCCGTTCGAGTCGGTTCCCAACACGAAGCGCACACCGGCCGCGCCCGCGCCGACGAAGCCGGCGTCGCGCTCGGCGACGACGGCCTTGGCCTTCTGCTGCGCCTCTTCGGAGAACGACACGGTGCCGTCGGCGATGAAGTTGTTGATCATCAGGGTGGGGGCGACGGGGACGTTCTTGGCGACGAGCTCGGCCCAGTGCTTGCTGGAGATGCCGGTGCCGTGCTCGATCGAGTCGACACCCTCGGCGAGCGCGATCTCGACGCCCTCGGCCGAGTGGGTGTGCGCGGCCACGGGCATACCGAGCGCGTGCGCCTCGTCGATCGTTGTACGGATCTCGTCGAGGGTCTGGTTGCGCCAGCCGACCTTGTCGCCCATCGAGAGCACGCCGCCCGAGAGGTAGATCTTGATGCCGGTCGCGCCGGCGCGGGCCCAGTGGCGCACGAGCTTGCGGCACTCGTCGGGGCTGTCGGCGAGCGGGTCGCGGTGCGGGTAGTGCGGGGGCACGAAGAGGTCGCCGTGTCCGGCGGTCATGCCGACTTGGCCGCTGACCAGCAGGCGCGGGCCGGGCAGGATGCCCTCGTCGAAGACGCGGGCGACGGCCATCTGGTTCTCGTCGCCGGCGAGGTCGCGCAGCGTCGTGATGCCCATGGCCGCGGCCTTGCGGGCGTTCGCGGCGATGTGCAGCGACTTCTCGACCGCGGGGGTGACGATGGGCCAGCTCGACCAGTCGACGGTGCGCTCCCCCGCGTAGCCGCTGATGTGCACGTGGGTGTCGACGAGACCCGGGATGACCGTGTAGTCGGCGAGCGCGGCGGAGTCGGTGTCGCTCGGCTCGACGGCGACGATGTTGTCGCCCTCCCAGCTGATCGAACCAGTGGGGATCGAGGTGTGTCCGTCGAAGATCGCGATGCCATCGATGCGGCTCATGAGCGGTGCCTTTCCAAGCGTGGGAGGTGTGTCGGTAGCGGCGGCGACGGTGCCCTGCGCGGGAGAGTTGCTTCGACCGTATCGAGCATTTTGTCTACTTGTTGACAAGTCTGCCCTTTTGAGCCGTTTCTTAATGAATTCGAAACAAGATCTGGCGCTCCAAGTAAAGAAACACGCTCACCTGTTGAGAAGTTGTCTGTTTACCTAATCCGTCCATTCGGCGGCGTAGGCGTCGAGCGCCGCGAGATGGGCGTCGCGGTGCACGCTCGAGATCCAGGAGATCTCGAACGCGTTGCGTTGCAGCTGCACGAATTCGGCCCTCGTGAGGTCGGTGGTCGCCGCGAGCGTGAGCAGGTTCTCGGTGACATAGCCGCCGAAGTAGGGCGGGTCGTCGGAGTTGACGGTGATCTTCACGCCGGCGCGCAGCAGCTCGACGAGTTCGGGCGCTTTGCCGCTCTCGCTCACGACGGCGTTCGACATCGGGCACGAGGTGAGCCCGATGCCGCGCTCTTTGGCGAGGGCGACGAGGCGCGGGTCTTCGAGGATGTTGGTGCCGTGGTCGATGCGGTCGACCCCGATGTCCTCGATCACCTGGCGGATGTGCTCGATGCTGTTCGCCTGGTCGACGTCGCAGTGCATCGTCAGCAGGAAACCCTCGGCGCGGGCCCGCGCGAATACCTGAGCGAACTTGGCCGGCGGGTTGTCGCGCTCGTCGGAGTCGAGCCCGATGCCCACGATCCAGTGCTTGTACCGCAGCGATTCTTCGAGGGTCTCCATCGCCGACTCGACGCTGTGGTCGCGCAGGATGCAGAGGATGAGCTGGGCGCTGATGTCGAGGTCGCGCTCGGCCGTGACCACGGCCTGGTGGTAGCCGGTGATGACGGTCTGGAACGGGATGCCGCGGCTCGTGTGCGCCTGCGGGTCGAAGAACATCTCGGTGTGGCGCACACCCTGGCTCGCCGCCTTGGTGAGGTAGGCGTAGGCGAGGTCGAAGAAGTCGCGCTCGGTCTGCAGCACGTTCATGTTCGGGTAGTACGCCGCGAGAAAGCTCGTGAGGTCGGTGAACACCGCGGTGTCGCTCGCGGGCAGGTCGATGCCGTTGCGCTCGGCGAACTCGAGGCGCTGCTGGCGCTCGAGAGTTCCCTCGAGGTGCACGTGCAGCTCGGCCTTGGGCATGCCGGCGAGGAACGCGGCGGTCGCCTCGTCGGGTTCGATTCGGGTTATCACCGGCTCAGTCAAACAACCGCCGCACGCTCGCACCATAACGAGCCGGACAAAGAAACGCGGCATCCGGCCCCGCCCGTTTAGACGATCCTCCCAACAGGTTTCCCCGCGGTTACACCGGCTTGCGGCCGTGTTTCGGGTTGGCGGATCCGCCGAACGCGGCTCCCCCAGAACGGGGCAAGGTTGGGCGATCCTCCGAATCACCCCCGGCAGCGCTGTGGTTAGCTCGAAGCCGGGCACCACGAGTGTCGTAGAAATCGAGAGGAACGGGCACCAGTGCTTCCAGTAGCAGAACTGCACATGCACATCGAGGGATCGCTGGAGGCGGAGCTCGTCGTCTCGCTCGCCAAGCGCAACGGCATCGACCTGCCGACCTTCGACCCCGCAGAGCTGAAGGCGCGGTACAAGTTCACCGATCTGCAGTCGTTCCTCGACATCTACTACGCGAACCTCGCGGTGATGAAGACCGAAGACGACTTCTACGACCTGGGCACCGCCTACCTGACGCGCGCCGCGGCATCCGGGGTGCGCCGCGCGGAGATGTTCTTCGACCTGCAGACGCACACCCAGAACGGCATCCCGCAGGAAGCCGTCTTCAACGGGTTCACCGCAGCGATCACCGACGCGAAGGCCGCGACCGGCATCTCGGCCGACCTGATCCTCTGCTTCCTGCGTCACCTCGGCGGCGAGGCCGCGACCCAGACGCTGCGCGAGGCCATGCCGTTCCGCGACCGGTTCATCGGCGTCGGCCTCGACTCGTCGGAGCTCGGCTTCCCTCCGTCGCTGTTCACCGAGGCGTTCGGTATCGCCTCATCCGAGGGGCTGCACCGCGTCGCACACGCCGGCGAAGAGGGCGGACCCGACTACGTCTGGGAGGCCCTCGACCTGCTCGGCGTGGAACGCATCGACCACGGCAACCGCGCCATGGAAGACCCCGAACTCGTCGCCCGGCTGCGCGACGAGCAGATCCCGCTCACGGTGTGCCCGCTGTCGAACATCGCGCTGAAGACCGCGCCGCCCGAGCTCGCCGACCACCTGCTGCCCGCCATGCTCGCCGAGGGACTTCTCATTTCGATCAACAGCGACGACCCCGCCTACTTCGGCGGCTACGTCGACGACAACTTCGCCGCCATCAGCACCGAGCTCGCACTCGCGCCCGAGCAGCTCGGCGTGCTCGCCGAGAACTCGTTCACCTCGTCGTTCCTGCCGGAAGCCGAGAAGGAGTCGCTGCGCCTCGAGGTACGGAAGGCGCTCGAGAATGATCAGTACTGAGCTCACCACCGGCCGTACGTTCGCGGTCGTGCTGCAGCCCGGCGACGACGTGCTCGGCTCGCTCGTCGCGGTGTGCGCCGAACACGGCATCGAACAGGCGTACCTGCCCGTGTTCCTCGGCGCGTTCACCCGTGTCTCGCTCATCGGAACCTGCTCCCCCATCGCCGACCACGACGCCCCACTGCCCGACTCGGTGCACCTCGAGGGCGTCGAGGGAACCGGCTCGGGAACGATCGCGTTCGACCCCGCCACCGGCGCGGTGACCCCGCACGTGCACGTGTCCGTCGGCGTCAAGGCCTACAGCGCCAACGGCTACGCGGGCCACCTGCTCGCCGCGACCGTGCACTATGTCACGGAGATCGTGATCGAAGAGGTGCTGTCACCCCGGTTCATCCGAAAGCCGGATGCTGCGGCTCACGGCCTCGCGAACCTGAGCTTCACGCCTACCGCTGGTTGAGCGCGGTGGAGCTTGGACAATCACGCCAGCGATTGTGCGACCCCAGCGCCGACTGAGCCTGCGAAGGAGGGTCGGCGTTAGTCCGCCGAGCCGGACGAGGGCGTCGTCGCCAGCGCCAGGAAGAAGTCGACCCGGTCGCGCATGGTCGACAGGTCTCGCTGGGTGAGGTCTTCGATGCGTCCGATGCGGTAGCGCAGCGTGTTCACGTGCACGTGCAGCTCGGTCGCGGCCTGCTGCCAGGCTCCGCTCGCGTCGAGGAAGACCCGCAGCGTCTGCACCAGGTCGGAGCCGTGACGCACGTCGTAGTCGACGAGCGGCGCGAGCAACGACCGCCCGAACGCCACCCGCACGCGGTCGGGCAGCATGTCGAGCAGCGCCTCGTACGAGCGCGGGGTCGACCGGGTCGACCAGACGATCGTGCCGTCGCCCACGGCCGACCGCATCCGCGCGCGGGCCGATCCGACCGCGGAGCTCAACTGGCTCAGGCTGAGCGTGCGTTCGCTCACACCGATGCGCAGGTGGCGGTCGCCGAGCAGCGCGCGCTCGCGGTCGGCGGCGGATTCGGCGTGGGCGATGAGCTCTTCGGGGGTCTCGTCGACGCCGCTGAGCAGCACCACGGCCTCGTCGCCGAGGTCGCAGCCGATGACGACGCGCCCCTTCGCCGCGAGCAGCGTGGTCACCGATTCGAGCACGGCGCGCGTCGGGTAGTCGACGTCGTCGACCTGCGCTGCGACCGCGGTCATCGGCAGCAGCGGGTCGACACCCATGAGCCGCAGCCGCGCCGAAGCCTCGCCGGGCGAGAGCGTGTCGGAGACGAGGTGCTGCACGAACTCGACGACCTGCGCCTGCTCGGCGTCGCGCCGGTTGGCGGCGAGCTCGAGTTCGACGCGCACCACGAGCAGCAGCGTGCGCACGACCCGCTCGAGATCGGTCGGCCAGGAGCGGTGGTCTCCCGCGCAGACGAGGTAGCCCATCGAGCGCACGGTCTCGGTGACGATCGGCCACACCGACGCGGGCCGACCGCGGTCGTCGACGACCACGACGGCCTCGGTCGATCCGAGCATCCGGTTCCACACCGCGGCGACGCCCTCGACGCTCGGGGCCGATCCGACGACGGCCGACACGGCTCCGCCCGACTCGAGCACCCAGCACTCGGTCGCGAACTCGTCATAGAACAGGCGAAGCGCGCCCTGGGCGCCCGCACCCGAACCGATGCCGTCGAGCAGCGTGCGGGTGACATTGCCGCTGCGCGACGTGCCGGCGCTGTCGGCGCTCGCGAGGGTCGACTCGATGTACTGGGAGACGGCCTTGAACGAGACGTCTTGCGAGACGGTCAGCAGCACGATGCCGCGCGTACGGCAGGCGGCCACGATGTACTCGGGGATCTCGCCGACGATGATGGTGCCGACCACGAGCACGGCGACGTGTTTGGCAGCGAGGGCCGAGACGTAGGTGTCGGCGCTCTCGGGGCCGGTGGCCCAGATCGCGGCGGTGAGCACCAGGTCGCCCTCGGAGAGGAACTTGCCCGGGTTGGGCAGGTCGACGATGTACGAGCCCCTGACGTCGCGCTCGAGCATCGCGGCCTCGGCCCACACGGTCGACAGCCCGAGCTCGGTGCGGTCGAGCAGATCGAGAACTCGCACTCCCCCACCTTCCGTTCGTCGGTAGCGAGTTTACCCGGCGGCCGCATGGGCCCGCCCGTCGCGCCGACAGGATGCCACGGGGCGCGCGAGGCGCATCCGTCCTGTCGACGAGGCGGTGTGCTCAGACGGTGCTGTCGAACGGCCGGCGGAGAGGGGCTAGAGCCACTTCTCCGCGAGGTGCTCGGCGACGACCCGGCGCACGGTGCCGGAGCGCCCGCGCAGGATGATGCTCTCGGTGCGGATGTTCGGCCCCGACTTGCGCACGCCGTCGACGAGCTGGCCGTCGGTGACGCCGGTCGCGACGAAGTACGTGTTGTCGCTCGTCACGAGGTCGTTCACCTCGAGCACGCGGTCGAGGTCGTGGCCGGCGTCGATGGCGCGCTGGCGCTCGTCGTCGTCGCGCGGCAGCAGGCGGGCCTGGATGAAGCCGCCGAGCGCCTTGAGCGCGCAGGCGGTGATGATGCCCTCGGGGGTTCCGCCGGTGCCGACACACATGTCGATGCGGGTTCCGTGCATGGCGGCGTTGATGCCACCCGCGACGTCGCCGTCGAGCAGCATGCGGGTGCCGGCTCCCGCGGCGCGGATGTCTTCGACCAGCTGCTGGTGGCGCGGGCGGTCGAGAACGGCCACGACCATGTCGGAGACGTCTTTGTTCTTGGCCTTGGCCAGGGCGCGGATGTTCTCGCCGATCGGACGGTTCAGGTCGATGACGCCGTGGCCCTCGTGGCCGGTGACGATCTTGTCCATGTAGAACACCGCGGAGGGGTCGTACATGCTGCCGCGGTCGGCGACGGCGATCATGCTGAGCGCGTTCTGGCGTCCGGCCGCGGTGAGCGAGGTTCCGTCGATCGGGTCGACGGCGATGTCGCAGGCGGGGCCTTCGCCGCTGCCGACGTGCTCGCCGTTGTAGAGCATGGGCGCGTGGTCCTTCTCGCCCTCGCCGATGACGACGAGGCCGTCGAACTCGACGGTGCCGAGGAACTTGCGCATCGCGTCGACGGCGGCGCCGTCGGCCGCGTTCTTGTCGCCGCGGCCGATGAACGGTACCGCGCGGATCGCGGCGGCTTCCGTCGCTCGGACGAGTTCCATTCCGAGGTTGCGGTCGGGGTGGAGATAGAGAGTGCCGGTTTCTGGGCTCACGTGTGGGTCGTCCTCAGGGTCGATTGCGTGGCGCTGTGGTGCGATTCGAGAGGCGAATCAACGTCCCTATAACTGTACAGCGGGCCCATGCACACCCGCTCTGGCTAGACTTTGCCTCGACAACGTAGTTCGAAGAACCCAGCTCTGGAGGCAAACCCCATGCCCATCGCAACCCCCGAACAGTACGCCGAGATGCTCGACAAGGCGAAGTCCGACGGCTACGCCTTCCCCGCCATCAACGCGTCGTCATCGTCGACGATCAACGGCATCCTCCAGGGCCTCACCGAGGCCGGTTCCGACGGGATCATCCAGGTGACGACGGGAGGCGCCGACTTCTTCGCCGGCCACACCGTCAAGGCGCGCGCATCCGGAGCTCTCGCCTTCGCGGCGTTCGTGACCGAGGCGGCCAAGAACTATCCGATCACGGTCGCACTGCACACCGACCACTGTCCCGAGAACGCGCTCGACGGCTTTCTGCTGCCGCTCATCGCCGCCTCCGAAGCCGAGGTGAAGGCCGGCCGCAACCCGATCTTCCAGAGCCACATGTGGGACGGTTCGGCCGTGCCGCTCGACGAGAACCTGCGCATCGCGAAAGAGATCCTGCCGCGCATGAAGGCGATCAACTCGATTCTCGAGGTCGAGATCGGTGTCGTCGGAGGCGAAGAAGACGGTGTCGAACACGACGTCGTCAACGAGCACCTGTACACGACGCTGGATGACGCGATCGCCACCGTCGAGGCGTTGGGGCTCGGCGAGCAGGGCCGCTACATCGCCGCTCTCACCTTCGGCAACGTGCACGGCGTGTACAAGCCCGGCAACGTGAAGCTGCGCCCCGAGCTGCTGGGCGAGATCCAGGCCGGCCTGCAGGCCAAGTACGGCACCGGCCCCAAGCCGCTCGACCTCGTCTTCCACGGCGGATCGGGCTCGACCGACGAGGAGATCGCCACCGCGGTCGCCAACGGCGTCATCAAGATGAACATCGACACCGACACCCAGTACGCCTACAGCCGCTCGGTGGCCGACACCGTGCTGAAGAACTACGACGGCTTCCTCAAGGTCGACGGCGAGGTCGGCAACAAGAAGGTCTACGACCCGCGCTCGTGGGGCAAGCTCGCCGAGAGCGCGCTCGCCGCCCGCGTCGTCGAGGCCACGAAGCAGCTCGGCTCGTACGGCAACTCGATCAGCAAGTAGCCGCGGCTACTGCTTGTCGGCCCCTTGCGCGGGCAGCTGGAACTGCAGCAGGTCGCGCGAGGGGTCCCAGGTGAGCGAGTCGACGGTGGTCTGCAGCGTGAGGTAGTAGGGCGCGAGCAGCATGGCGCGCCTGCCCTCGGGCAGCGAGAAGTCGAGGCTGAGTGCCACGGCGGTCGAGCCGTCGGCTTCGCCGCGCAGTTCGATGAACAGCGAGCCGACGGCGGCGCCCGGGTTGGTGGTGACGCTGAGCAGCAGGGCGCGCAACGCGGTGCGCTGGGCGGCGTTCATGCGGTCGGCGCGTTTCTCGGGGTCGACGACGTAGATGCGTCCGAACAGCGCCACCGAGTCGAGCCAGGTGCGGTTGACCTGGCTGACCAGGTCGGAGCGCAGTTGCCGGGCGAGCTGCCCCGCGAGCGCACGGTCGGCCGCCGTCACCTCGCCGGCCTCGGCGATGCTCTCGAGGAACGGCGCCACCCGGTTGCCCAGCCGGGCCAGGGTTCGGCGCTCGACCCGGCGGGCGAGTTCGTCGCTCGCGGCGTCGGATGCGGGAGCCACCGTGCCCGCGCCGTGCAACAGCGCCTGCGTGCGCGAGACCACCACGTAGCAGAACGTCGCCGTGGCGACCGTCGCGACTACGCCGGCGCACCCCGCGATGATCGTGACGCTGACGGCCGGCCACACCGTCGACACGGGCGCGAAGGCCACGTAGCCGCACGCGGCCGTCACCGCCGTGAGGCCGGTGCCGTAGACGAGGATCTGCCGCACCGTCGAGAACGGGCCGAGAGCCGCGATGACGCAGCCGACGCCGATCGACGCCCACCAGTACTGCACGAGCGCGCGCGAGTCGATTGCGCTCACCGTCGAGAGAGCGAGGCCGGCGACGGTGAGCGCGAGCGGCGCGAGCGCCTGCCGCGGGCCGAACATCGGGCGCAGCGGCCGGGTCCAGATCTGGATGAGCACACACGCGCTCGCCACCAGGGCGATCGCGGCTACGTCGAGCCACGGCTCGTCGGCGAGACCCCATTGGATGATGCTCGTCGCCAGCCCGATGAGCGCGGCGAGCGCCGCGAACGCCACCGGTACCAGCGGTCGGGTGAACCAGCTCAGCGGGTCGATCTGCTGCGGGGTGACGTTCCAGGCATCAACGCGCACGGGTCGCCCCGCTCGTGGCCTCGAAGTCGGCGCCGGGCACGCTGATCAGCACGGAGGTTCCGCTGCCGGGTGTCGACCAGACGCGCACCGAGCCGCCGTGGGCGCGGATGCGCGCG
>Ga0247811_1000179_pt1 | contig 22026 bp, 24 predicted proteins | sample UWRJL134311R1_FD_189018 | JGI IMG/M metagenome (GOLD analysis project Ga0247811, IMG submission 189018) | Plant litter microbial communities from Arlington Agricultural Research Station in Wisconsin, United States - UWRJ-L134-311R-1 | ecosystem: Environmental > Terrestrial > Plant litter >...
AAGGTTCCGGTTTTATCTAAGGTAATGGAGTTAAACTGTTTTGCGGCATCTCCTATAGTAAAATCCATGATATAGGAAGTTTCATCAGTATCTGCCTGATATTTTGAGTAGTACATACGTACTTTGCTATTGGTAACATTAAAACCAATTACACTCGAAGAATTAGAGCCGGAGGGCACCAAAACAAGCCCTTTTAAGTATTCGGTAAAACTATCAAAATCTGTAATTTCTCTTTTCTTTAATTTTTGAAAAAGTGCGGCTCCAAAAGTACCGTCCATTTTTATGTTGATGGAATCCTTTTCAGTAGGTCTTGGTTTGTATGAAATTGTTCCGAGACTTTCGCCGCTGTAAGTCAAAGTCGAATTGTTATAAAAGCTATCATCATCTGTATTGGGCTTTACTTTTTGGGTCAGTCGATGAATGTCGAATGTCTGCACTTTTGTCGTATCTCCATAATAGTAATTATCATATTTTAAAATCATCGATATCGAATCAAAAACATAATTTACTGCTTCTGTATCAGAACCCGTATTATTTAAGACGTAAGAAGTAGTAGAAAGCTGAAAATAGCTGTTTGATTTTACCTTTCCGAAAATGGGATCATCATAATTTCCAATCAGAATCCGGGTTTGACTGGAGGTTGCAAGTGAATCAAAATTAATGGTAGACATATCGACCGTTACGGTATCAATCAAAACAACTTTATTGCTTACCGCTAAATAATCAGATCCGACAACAAATTCGCCCGCATCTGAATCTGTACCGCAGGAAACTATGGAAAGGCCGAGTAACAACATCAATATAAACTTGTGCATAATCAATTTTTTCAACAAATATAAAATGCACCCTTATGCACTGCACTATAACATATACGAGCATGTGTTTTTAAGCTATAAAAAGCAAAATTTCATCTATAAAAGATCTACTGCGGCAATTACTCCATTCGACCTTAAAAACGGCTGTTTAGTCTATCAAAAAGCAGCATACATATATCTTCTTTTTTTTAAAATCATTAGCAGCCTACTTTTGAGCCAATAAATAAGTAATGAAAAGAAGGTTTTTAATTTGTACGATTGTTTCAATTTCATTTTTGAGTATGAAAGCGCAGGAAAATTTTTCAGTTTATATGCATCTCAAAACAGAACCTACTGAAAAAATCAATTTCAATGAAAGCAATATTGGCTTTTCATTCAACAAAAAAACAGGGAGCAAAAATAAAATTTCAAGCACATTAGAATATTCGAATTTGAAAGTGAATTATGACTCAGGAAATTTTGGCTCATTTGAGAATCTGGATCGACTGCATCAGATTCAGAATAATTTTGAGGTTTCGCATGCTATTTCAAATACAACAAAACTGAATCTTTCTCTTATACCAACGGCCAATTTTCAAGGGAAATTAGACGGTTCTGATATTTCACTTCTGGGAAGTTTTATCCTGAAGCACCAATTCAATTCAAACACAACATTTAACCTTGGTGCTGCCCGGACAACTGTTTTTGGAAATCCTAAGTTCATGCCCGTTTTTTCTTTGCATTATAAAGTAAACGAGCAAAGTGATGTACTGATTGGATTTCCGGATTCTAAAATTTCATACGCTAACAATATTCGAAACAAATTTAGCTTAAGCAATAGCTTCAATGGTAATTTTTATCATTTAGATGCTCAAAACAATTTCAATACTACTGCGTCAAAAGTGGTGTTATCTCAAATGACAACTGCTTTTGAATATGAAAGAAATGTAGATAAAAACTGGTTTCTGAATTTTAAGGCGGGATATGATTTTGACAAAAAATACAATCTGATCGATAGCGATAATCATAAAATATATGATTTTAATCCCGGTAACGGATATGTTTTAGGAATTGTCATCAAATACAAACAATAAATAAATTTAATACACTATGAATAATTTAAAAAAAGGAATTTTATTCGCAGCGCTTTTTTCGAGCCTCTTTTTTATAAGCTGCAGCAACGACGATGACGACGATGATTTAATAGGAAACTGGATTAAAAAATCAGCGTTTGACGGACCTGCAAGATCTAGTGCTACCAGTTTTGTTATTGGAGATTATGCTTATATCGCAGCGGGTTATACCGGAGATGTATATTTGAAAGATTTGTGGGCCTATAATTCTAATGGAGATTATTGGGAACAAAAAGCAGATTTTACAGGAGTGGGCAGAAGCTCCGCTTCAAGTTTTACACTTAACAATAAAGGCTATGTCGGCCTTGGTTACGACGGGACTAATAAATTGAAAGATTTTTACCAATATGATCCGTCAAGCAACAGCTGGAACCAAAAAACTGATTTTGCAGGAACTGCGCGTTATGCTGCCGTGGGATTTCAGGTGGGTGGAAAAGCCTATTTTGGAACTGGTTATGACGGAAATTATCTGAAAGATTTTTATCAATATGATGATCAGGCAAATACCTGGACTTTGGTAAACGGTTTTAGCGGCAACAAACGACGTAATGCTACTGTTTTTATCATTGCTGACAAAGCATATTTAGGAACCGGAGTTAACAATGGCGTTTATCAGGAAGATTTCTGGGAATTTGATCCCGCAGCAGATGTCTGGACCAGAAAACGTGACATTGACAAAGATACAGATGATGATTATACCTATAATGATGAATACGCCATTACACGTTCTAATGCTTCAAGTTTTACCATGAGCGGCTTGGGATATGTTGTAGGCGGTGAAAATATAAAAACTGTTTGGGAATATAACCCAACAACGGATCTTTGGGTAGAAAGAACGCCTCTTGAAGGAGCAACGAGAACAGATGCTGTAGGCTTTGCCATCAACAATCGTGGTTTTTTAATGTTAGGAAGAATAGGTTCTACTTATTTTGATGATGCCTGGGAATTTAAACCGCTGGAAGAACAAAATGACGACGATAATTAATATAAATAAACAATTCTTCCTGAGTAAAATCCGGAAGAATTTATGGTTTCTTTTTTTGATTTTGCAGCTCACAGCCTGCTCAAAAAAAGAACTATTCAAAGCAGCATCTTTTAAAACAACTACAGGCTGGGGTTATTCTATTGCTTATCAAAACAAAACTATTATTAAGCAGTCGATCATTCCGGTGATAAGCGAAAACAAAAGTTTTGCATCAGAAGAGGACGCTTTAAAAACAGCGGATCTGGTAGTTGGGAAACTGAATCAGAAGATATCACCAGCGGTAACAAAAAATGAATTAATTTTATTAAAAATAAAATTATAAATGAACATAGGAGCCATTAAAAACACAAATTCAAACAAAATTTTATTCCATAGCATTATCTGGACTTTTTTTATATTGACTTCTTTAATTCAATTTTACGAAAGCCCTTTTAATCTCAACAACGATTTCTATGTACAATGGATCACGGGAATTGTTTTGTTTTATCTGAATTATTTTTATCTGGTTCCCGTGCTGCTTTTAGAAAAAAAATACTGGCTGTACTTCAGCTTTGTATTTGCGCTTATTTTGCTTTTCATGATTATAAGAATTAATTATTTTTTTCCTGATTTTAAACAAGCCAGACCGCACCACATGATGCGTCCGCCGGAAGATCTTAAATTGATGTTTAAAGGAAAAAGAGTGCACGCAATAATGGCAACGAGAGAACCAATTTTTTTTAAAATTGGCCCGTCATTATTCTACATTTTAATTATCACGATAAGTGCCATTATCAGAACATTGTCTGAGTTTTACAACAACCAACAAAACAAATTAATTGCCGAAACACACCGAACAAATACTGAATTGATTTACCTGCGCAAACAGACCAATCCGCATTTTTTATTCAATTCATTAAACAGTATTTATTCGCTGGCACACAAGAAATCTGATTTGGTCCCTGATGCCATCGTGACATTATCAGAACTCATGCGCTATATGCTGTATGAGACTGACAATAAAACGGTGGCTTTAGAAAAAGAAGTCAATTATATTCAGAATTATATCGAATTACAAAAACTGAGGCTCAACAATATCGAAGACATTTTCGTGAATGTTCATGGTGACACACGAAATAAATTCATCGAGCCTTTGCTCCTGATCTCGTTTGTAGAAAATGCTTTTAAATATGGAACGGATTATAAAGGTGCGGCACATGTTAAAATCAAGATTTTTATTTCAGAAAATAACCTTGATTTTTGGATAGAAAATACCATTGAGAGTTATGTAAAAGATCCTGAAAATTCAGGAATTGGCTTAGCTAATATTCAAAACCGACTTGATCTGCTTTATCCGGAAGCCCACGAATTAACGATTACACAGGACAACGAATTTTATCGCGTGCACCTGAATTTAAAATTAGATAAAATTCAGACTCCGATAGATTAAAAAATAATTTTATGGACAGAAAAAAAATCATACGAAACGCCATTTTAATTTTGCCGTTCACGGTCAAGCCGATACTCCGAACACCGAGATAATGTTTTCTAGACAGTTTATCAGATGAACTTGCTGAAATGACTGGAAATTTGATGGATGATTATACTTTAAGCAAAACAATTATCGTAAACGCATAAAGTGAAAAAGCTTATTTTATGATAATTTTAAAACTTAATTCGTTGGTTTCAAACTACTTTTGAAAACCAAAACAAATTTAAAAACAAATACCACAACAGATGAAATGTGTAATTATAGACGACGAACCTCTGGCGGTTGAATTATTAGAAGATTTCGTTCGAAAGGTAGATTCGCTCGAGCTCGTAAGTACTTTTAACAATGCTATTGATGCCGTTTCATTTATCAATCAAACCAATATTGATTTGATTTTTCTAGACATTCAGATGCCTCATTTCTCTGGTATTGATTTTTTAAACACCATTGAGAAAAAGCCTTTAATTATTTTTACAACTGCTTATTCTGACTATGCTGTTGAGGGATTTAATCTGGGAGCTGTCGATTATTTGGTAAAACCAATTCCGTTTCATCGCTTTTTAAAATCAGTTGTAAGAGCACAACAAATCTTAAATCCTGCTGCGGCTGTCACAGCAGTTTCTGAAAATACTGCAGGACCAGAAATAAAACAGGATTTTATGTTCGTGAGAGCAGAATATGAAAACGTAAAAATGAATTTTTCGGATATTTTATTTATCGAAGGACTAAAAGATTATGTGAAAATTTACACCACAGATAATAAGTATACTTTAACCTTAATCAGTTTGATAAAATTAGAGAATCTGCTTTCGAGCAAAGGATTTTCAAGAATTCACAGGTCGTATATCATCAATATTAAACATGTAAAATCGATACAAAAAAATAAAGTATTGATCAGCGATAAACGAATCCCGATTAGTGAAAGTTATAAAAGTACTTTCTTCGAAAAAATTAATTTATAATTGGAAATTTCAAAAAAAAATCCAAATTCCAATCGCTGTCAGCATCATCGGAATCTGGATTTTTTTTATTGGAATTTAATTTTTATTCTTCCTTTTTAAACCAGCCTGAATACATTACGTAATTGTTCGAAATACGTTCGATTTCTCCGGCAAAGTCAGATTGATCTATATCTTTAACTTTTTTTGCAGGGACACCTGCATATATAGTTCCTGAGGCCACAACAGTATTTTGTGTTACAACAGCTCCTGCCGCAATAATTGAATTGCTTTCGATCACGCAGTTGTCCATAACGATGGCACCCATTCCTATTAAAACATTATCCTGAATTGTACATCCGTGAACAATGGCATTGTGACCAATTGAAACATTATTACCAATAATTGTTGGGTGTTTTTTATACGTACAATGAATAATAGCTCCATCCTGAATATTGACTTTGTTACCAATTTTAACAAAGTGAACATCACCTCGAATAACAGCATTAAACCAAACACTGCATGAATCTCCAAAAGTAACATCGCCTACAATAGTGGCATTTTCGGCAACATAACAATCCTCTGGAATCAAAGGAGATTTTCCGTTTACAGCTTTAATCAGCATAATAAAAATTTAATTAATTGCGGGACAATTACAGTCGTAACGTTCCTTTTTACAAAACAAATTAATTCCTAACGTAATCTGGTGGTATCCGCCAGTATCAAATTTAACATCGCCCATGACTTGTGAGTACGTGTAGGCGAACATAAAGTTCTTAAAATTAACACCAACTATTGGAGTAAAATATTGAAGTTTTTGAGACGACACACCGTTTCCTGCGCTGTATTGCGCTCCATCAAAACTTCTTCGATAAGATAAAGCTGCCCACAAGCTTCCAAAATCCATGTTTTTGTACGCTTTCAGGTTAAAATCTATCGATTTTTCTTTGGTTTGGTCAAATAATTGAAATAAAACAGAAGGCTCCCAGGTAATATTATTTCTTTTACCAAAAACGTAACCAACACTAAGGAGATATTTTCTCAAATTATCACTTTCATAATCAGAATATAACTCTCTTCTGGTTTCAATTAAACCCTGCACTGTTGCATGTGCATAAAAATCAAGGTAATTATAGGAGGCTCCAACATCAAGGTTGAAGTAAGAATCTTTTTGAATTTGTCCGGAAACAAGCGGGTCAAAAGTAGTTCCGAATGTTGTTTCATCTAACTGATTTTGAATCAATCCGCCGCTGATACCAAAAGAAAGCTGATTTAAATCGACCTCATCTCTTGAGAACATAATATGATGTGCGTAAGTAAGCTTTACACCTTTTTGAGAATGATATCCGTTTTTGTCATTAAAAACAATAATTCCGGCTCCTGAACGCTCTCCTACTCTTCCGTTAAAACTTAATGTTTGAAGCGATGGAGCATCCTCCTGCCCAAACCATTGTTTTCTGGCTGTTAATCTTATTTTGGCACAATTAGCCGCACCTGCCATCGACGGATGAATTAAGTAGTAATTATCTGATAAGTAATCTGAATAAACGGGTATCCCTTCTTGCGAGTAAGAATAAAACGAAAGAAGCAAAAAAATAAATAAGACCCTGATTCTAAATTTCATAAAGGCAATTTTGTTTAAATATAATTTACACTCTTGTAATTTAGTACGATTTATTTGAAAAGAGTCTTAATTATTTTATTAAAAAATCAAATATAGGTATTAGTAGAAAATAACTTTACTAAATTTGTGAAAAATTACAGATCATGACACAAATCACTATAAAGGAAACTCAAAATCCAACTATAATAAAGTTTGAATTTGAAGATTTCATTACTCAAAATCAAAATTTTGAATTCAAAAATATAGATGAAGCCCAGGCATCACCTTTAGCACAGCAGTTATTCTATCTTCCGTTTGTAAAAACAGTTTATATTTCAGGTAACTTTATTGCGATCGAAAGATACAGTATTGTAGAATGGGAAGATGTACAGGATGCTGTTGCAGAACAAATTGCTTCCTTTGTAGACCAAGGCGGTGTCATTATTAAAGTTGATGAAAACAAAGCCAAAAAACAGCCTATTACTGTTTATGGCGAAACAACTCCTAATCCGTCTGCATTAAAATTTGTAGTGAGCAGAATGCTGACTAAAAATGCGGTTGAATACAAAAATATCGATCAGACTGCGTCTTCTCCATTAGCAAAAGAATTATTTAAATTTCCATACGTAAAAGAAGTTTTTATTGATGAAAATTATATTTCAGTAACCAAATACGATATTAACGACTGGGATGAAATCACTTTGGAAGTAAGAACTTTTATCAAACAATATATAGAAAACGGTGGTACAGTTTTAGACGAAAGTTTAATTGAAGTTGCCACTAAAAACGACATTACGAAAGATGAGGCATTTGACAAATTAGATGTGACTTCACAGCAAATTATCAATATCCTGGAAGAATATGTAAAACCTGCAGTTGCAGCTGACGGTGGCAATATTGCTTTTGAGTCTTATAATGAAGAGGACAAAACAGTAAAAGTGATTTTGCAAGGTGCATGCAGCGGTTGTCCGTCATCTACTTTTACTTTAAAAAGCGGTATCGAAAACATGTTGAAAAGTATGTTGAATGACGAAGCGATTACAGTTGAAGCAATAAACGCATAAATTATTACAATTTTATAAATAGAAAGCGCCTGCCTTAAGCAGGCGCTTTTTTTTGAATTTATATGTTCCTAATTCTCAGTAAATTATTTTAACATTTACATTGTAGTTCTTTAAAAATGGTTAATATTGTATTCTAAACTAATTAATAAAAACTATGGGATTATCTTCATTTTTTAAGAATTTATTTGGCACTGCCAAAGATTCTGCAGCAGATTTAGCTGTAAAAGCCGAAACTACTTTTGACCAGGCTAAAGAGACTGCTGCTCCTTATCTTGAAAAAGCAGAAACTTTTGCAGAAGAGACTTTCACTAAAGCCAAGGAAGCTTCAGAACCAATATTAGAAAGTGCCGTAGAATATGCTCATCAGGCCAAAGATATTGTAAGCGAATATGTTGAAAAAGCATCAGATTCGATAAGTGATATAATCGATTCTGTAAAAGAAAAAACAAGCGATACTGCTGTTGAAACGAAAGAAGTTGTGGCAGAAACCACAGAAACTACTGCTGGAGCTGTAGCTGCAACTCAGGAAACCGTTGCTGACGCTGTTACAGAAACTAAAGAAACGGTAGTTGATGCCAGTGAAAAAACAGTTGTAGCTGCGGATGAAACTGCAGAAGCCGCTGCTGATAAAGAATAAACTCTTTTGTATAAAAAATAAATATCTTTATATTTGCACCACAAAACACCACCTTCTCATTGAGAAGGTTTTTTTATTCTACAAGATGAACATGAGTACAGATCAAATAAGCAGTTACGCTGCTAAATATATTGACATATTGGTTAATTATTCAACAAAATTAATCTCTGCTTTTATTATTTTATTTGTTGGTATATATGCCATCAAATTAATAAACAGAATCATTAAAAAAGTAATGGTTCAAAGAAATTTAGATCCTACTTTAACCAAATTTCTTTCGGATATTTTAATATGGGCGCTCCGAATTTTATTGTTTGTAACCTTTATCTCTAATCTCGGAATTGAAACTTCTTCATTTGTTGCTATTTTAGGTGCAATGGGACTTGCTGTTGGTTTGTCATTACAAGGTTCGCTTTCAAATTTTGCCGGAGGAATGCTGATTATTGTTTTCAAACCTTTTAAAGTGGGAGATACAATTGAAGCACAAGGGGTTATCGCAACTGTTGTAGAGATACAAATTTTTGTTACCAAACTGCTTACCGCAAACAATCAAACGGTTTTTGTGCCAAACGGTGCTTTATCAAACGGAACAATAATTAATTATTCAATGCAGGGAGAAAGAAGAGCCGATTTAACATTTGCAGTTTCTTATGATTCTGATATTAAAAAAGCAAAAGATATTCTATTAGATGTTTTAAATAAAAATCCTAAAGTGCTTCAAAAACCTGCAGCTGAAGTTTTTGTAAAAAACTTAACAGCAAGTTCAGTAGAATTCGCAGTTCGTCCGTGGGCAAAAAATCTTAATTACGGAGCTGTTTTTTCTGAGACTTTAGAGAATTGCAAAACTGCCTTAGACGAAGCAGGAATTAAAGTACAGCCTTTTACACTTCAAAAATAAAAGCAGCTTTATTGTTTTTTGGGAGTTGTCATCATAAAATCTTTTAAATAATAAGGTTCAAAATAAGCGACATCAACAGTGTCGCTTTTTTGATATTTATCATAACTGATTTTACTCATTGCTGCTGCTGACGGGTATTTTATTTCTTCTAAAAAAACAAAATTTTCTTTCGTTAAAACTGCCTTGCATTTGTCTGCACAATCGCCTACAAAATAAACTGTTTCGGTATATGCCGCAAAAGAGTTTTCATCAATCACTTCAGCCAGAATTGGTCTTTCAGTTTCTAATGCAGTATTAAAAACAGCGCTGTAAACTTCCATGCGACGCGCATCAAGCATCGGAATAATTTTTCCTTCAGAAACTTTTGCCTGAGAAGCTAAAGTCTGTAAAGTATCTACTGCGATTAATGGAATGTTCAATGCAAAACACAATCCTTTTGCTGCTGAAACTCCTATTCGCAGACCGGTGTAAGAACCAGGTCCCTGACTTACGGCAATTGCTGTTAAATCCTGAACTGTAATTTTGGCTTCGGCTATTACTTCTTCAATAAAAACATGGAGTTTTTCGGCATGCGAATACCCTTCTTCTGCAATTTCTTTACATACTATTGTTTCGCCATTTTTAGCGATGGAAACTGAACAATTTTTCGTAGCCGTTTCGATATTGAGAATAAAAGACAAAGTATTAAATTTTAATTGTTAAAAGTTTTTAATGAAATAACTGGAAATCCTAGTAAGTATGAGTGTTCCGCCAAAGAATATTGCCCAGGTTGCAAAAAGATTAACCAAAAGAAAACCAAGGTAAAGCCATGTTTTTTTTCCTGAGGAAAAGTAGACATATTCTTCATTATAATATTCACTTTTATAAACTCTATAATGAATAAATATAAAGAAAAATACTGCGATTACGAAACCGCCGGCTAAACCATAAATCATTTCTTTAAATAAACCGCCGTGTAACGCAATACTCATATATCTCTGATGAAATTATTTTTTAGGTGTCTCTGCTTTTTTAAGCTTTACTTTATCACCAGAATTCAATTCTTTAGAGACAGTAGTATAAGGTCCGGTAATTACGACATCTCCAGGCTGTAAGCCGGACATTACTTCAATATTAGTATCGTCCTGAATACCGGTTTTGATGATTCTGATTTTAGCTTTGTCGCCTACTTTTACAAAAACGCATTCGAATTTTTTATCACTTTTCGGAGCTGCTTTTTTGTCGTCGTTTGGAGCTTCTTCTACTTTAATTTCGGTAACGGCAGTAGTATCTGATTTTACTACAACAGCACTAATTGGCACTGCTAAAACATTTGCTTTTGTTTTGGTAATGATGTCAACTGTAGCGGTCATTCCAGGTCTGAAAGGCGAATACGTATCTGGCTTGCCTTCTAACAAATCCTGATAAGACTCTTTTAGAATACGCACTTTCACTTTAAAATTCGTTACCTGATCCGATGTTAAAGTACTGCTGGCAGAGTTCGAAATGCTGGTTACAGTACCTTTAAATTTCTTTTTCAGATAAGCGTCAACTTCTACATTTGCTTCGTCGCCAATTTTAATTTTAACGATGTCATTTTCATTTACATCCACTTCAACCTCCATATTATTCAGGTTGGCAACTCTTAAAAGCTCTGTTCCGGCCATTTGCTGCGTTCCTAAAACACGCTCGCCTAATTCAACATTTAATACGGAAATAGTTCCGTCTGCAGGAGCATAAATAGTTGTACGGCCTAAGTTATCCTTTGCCTCATTTACCGTTGCAGATGCACTCTGAACCGTATAGTACGCATTTTGTTTGGTTGCTTTTGCTACTTCAAAAGATGCAATGGCTTTATCCCAGTCTGATTTTGAAATTACCCCTTTGTCATACAAGGTCTTATTACGGTCATAATTTGCTTTTGCTTCTTTATAACTCGCCTCAGACTGTGTTAGACCTGCTCTTGTTCCGGATAAATTAGAAACGGAACGATTATAACTTGAAGTGTATAAATCGGGATTTATTTTAACTAATAAATCTCCTTTTTTAACTACCTGTCCTTCTTTAACATTCAATAAAATAATCTCACCGGAAACTTCCGGAGAAATTTTCACCTCAATTTCAGGCTGGATCTTCCCTGTTGCGGAAACAGTCTCAACAATTGTCGAAGCCACTACTTTTGAGATTTCTACTTCTTTTCCCTCGTCCTTATTTCCTATTACTCCCGATTTCGAAAGACCTACTAAAACAGCAATAATAACTACTGCGCCACCTACTAAGAAATAAATTGTTTTTTTTGACATAATAAATTATTTTGTAATAATTGGAACAATTGGAATTCCAAAGTAAAATTCAAGTATTTTTATTTTAAACATGTAATCGTATTTTGTTCTGATTACATCTGACTGCGCATTGGTCAATAATGTTTGTGCCTGTGTAAAATCAAATGAATTCATCAAACCAACATCATACTTTTCTTTAGCATAATTGTAAGCCTGTTGTCTTGCTTCTAAAGTTACCACTGATGATTCGTAAGCGTTTAAAGCTCCATTTGCATCTGTAAAGGCGGTATAAACGTTACGCTGCAAATCTAAACTTTTTTGCTCTAAATCTATTTTAGATTTTTCTAAATTTACCTTACTTCTTTCTACGTTGTTTCTAACTGAAAAACCATTAAAAATTGGCACTGAAAGCTGTAAACCAAATGACTGTCCTTTATTATCATTAAACTGATCAAAAATGGGTTGCGGCCCTCCCAAAACCGGAGAATAATTAGGCTCTAACACTGTTTGATTTGTGCCCTCAACAAAACCAATTGGTCGTGTTGGGTTGGCAGTATTTAAGGTAGATCCCGTTACAATATCAGAATAACTTGCCCTTGTATTAAAGTTATAAAAAGCACTCAAAGTAGGCTGATAAGCTCCTCTGGCAATTACAACATTTTTCTCAGCAATTTCAAGATTGGTCTGAGCCAGTTTTAGTTCTGTTCTTGTTTCTCTGGCTTTATTGTAAATATCAATTGGACTCTGCGCCATGATATTGTTTTCATCTTTTACATTTGTGTCATCGATTACGTCAAAATCAGCAAATTCTTTTAATTGTAAAAGCTGTGCCAGACTTAATTTAGAAATCAGCAGACTATTCTCGGCAACAATGATATTTTGCTTATCAGTGGCCACTGTTGCTTTCAGATCAAATAAATCGCCACGTGGAATTGTTCCTGCATTTACCATTTCTTCTGAACGATTGTAACGTTTTTCATCAATAGAAAGCTGCTCTTTTTTTACTTTTAAATTTTCTTTGTTGAAAAGAATTTCCAAAAAGGCATTTGCCACATTCAGCGAAATATCTTCCTGCATTTTTACCAGTTGATATTGCGAAGCTATAATAGCAAGCTTTGTTCTGCGGTATGTATTTTGATTTTGAAGTCCTTTGTAAATATCAACACCAACAGAAGCTCCGACAGAAGAATATTGAGTGGTCGAATTCTGCAGTAAACCTGTTGTAATATTTTGATTCAGACCAATATTCCAGGAATGCGATGCATTTGCATTTACGGCAGGCAGAAAGTTGCCTAAAGCACCTTTTTTATCAATAACTGCATTTTTTACATCTAACTCCGTGAGTTTGATTGTAATATTATTTTCTAGTGCATATCGCACACATTCTTCTAATGTCCATTGTTTTGACTGTGCCTGACCTGACAATCCGAAGCCAAATAACATGGCAAAAACAAGACTATTATATTTATTTATTTTCATATATTTTGAATGAAAGCGCAGTAAAGATACTACGCAAATTTAACATTTTTAAAACCAAAAGATCTTTGTACTTTCAAATTATTTTTTCGCCTGATCCCCTTCACTAATTAAGCCCTGATTCCAGATTTTAATTTTATCAGAGGCTGTAATACCGCTTTTTATCTGAACGTAAATTCCGTCGCTCACTCCTAAAACCAAATCTTTTCTTTTGAATTTTTGAGGAGCAGTTTCGATCTCAACATATGGTTTTTGTGTTTTTTTATCAAATTGAACCAAAGATTCCTTGATGGCCAAAACCTTGTCTGCTTTTTCTAAAATGATAGAGGCATTGGCACTTAATCCGGCTCTGATAAAAGTTGCATCTCTATTTTCTAAAGAAGCTTTAATTTCAAACTGAATGGCGCCATTCTCTACAACACCTTTTGGTGCAATATCTGTCAAATAAGCATCAAATTTTTTATTTTCAATAGCTCCAACTGTAATTTCAATGGGCATTCTTTCTTTTATCTTACCTACTTCAGATTCGTCAATTTTTCCAATAAAAATCATTCTTCCAACATCTGCAACGCTGGCAATTGTAGTTCCTTCATTAAAGTTATTACTTTCAATAACCTGATTTCCTACTTTTACCGGAACTGCAAGCACCATTCCGTTTACCGTAGAACGAATTAAGGTATTGGCATAATTTCCTAATGACGATGTAGTTCCTGTTTTAACGATATCCAGATTTTGTCTGGCAGCATTATAATTTTGTTTTGCCTGTGTGTACGCCAATTGGGCTGCATCAAAATCGTTTGCCGAAATGACATCTTTATCAAACAATGTTTTTTGTCTTTTGTATATTTTTTCCTGATTGTCTAACGCAATTTTGGCTGTCTGCACTTGATTTTGAGTACTGCTTACATTAGAAACGTTGGCCACCACTCTAATTTTAGCAATCATATCTCCTGCTTTGATTTTCTCTCCCGCTTTAATATAGACCTGCTCGATAATACCTGAAATGTTCGGTTTGATTAATACTTCTTCATCAGGCTGAATGTTACCGGTGGCAATTGTATTTTTTACGATTGTTTTAATTTCTGCTTTTTCAGTTTTAAAGACAATTGGCGACTCTTGATTCTTAGCATACAAATAGTAAAGTGCGCCAAAAAAAACTATCGCAATTACAATTAAAATGGTTACGGTTACTCCTTTTTTCATTTTGTTTTTGGTTTAATCGATTATTTTTTGATTGATAATTTTATTCTGTTCGTAAAGCATCTACCGGCTTCACGTTGATTGCGGTCTGCGCCGGAATAAATCCTGCCAGCAAACCTGATCCTACTAATATTAATAAGGCAACAAATACAACTCCTAAATCTACGCTTGGGTTCGCAAACATGGTATCGCTTCCAGGCGGCATCGAATCTAACGCCATATTTAAAAGTGCTATAATTCCTGTTGCCACTGCAATTCCTAACATTCCTGAAATAATGGTTAAAAATATAGATTCAGATAAAATCTGCCCGCGAATTGCTGCCGGAGTTGCTCCCAAAGCTCTTCGGATTCCTATTTCTTTGGTACGTTCCTTCACTACAATAAGCATAATATTCGAAATACCAATTACACCTGAAATTAAAACCAAAGTTCCTACAAAATAAGCAATCACATTTAAGATATTAAACAAACTCTGTACTTTATTAAACTGTTCGTATAAATCGAAATTCCCGACTGCTCTGTCATCTGCAGGATTTACAGAATGAAGGGCTTTAATTAATTCTAAAATTTTCGGCTTTAAATCGGTTATAGAGGTTTCATCTTTTGCGGTAAGTGCCATCCATCCCACTTTATCTCCATAATTAAAAGCCTGCTGAAAAGAGGTAAACGGAACAAAAATATTTTTCTGCTCTTGCTCTGCATTTCCTCCCTGCTGTTTAGAATTATAAACGCCTACGACCATAAAATTAATGCCGTTGATTTTTACATAAGTTCCAATTGCTTCCTCTTCTTTTCCATACAATTCAGAAATAACGCCTTTTCCAATTACCGCAATTTTTCTTCTCTCGTTGATATCCTGCTGATTTATAAAACGCCCTTTAATGATATCCATCGGCTGCTGCTTGATCAGTTCGGGATAATCACCATAAATAGTAAAAGAAGAAGTTTTAGTACCGCGGACCACATTATTTGTTCCGTTAAAATCTCCTAACTGATTGCGCGGCGAAACATATAATAAATCCGGCAATGCTGCTTTTAATGCTGCCACATCGCTGTTTCTAAAATCATAACGGCGTGTTTTAGGCAGTCCTTTATATGCTTTAGAGGTGGTTTGACTCCACATAAACATCGTGTTTGTCGCTATTCCGTCAAAACCTTTTTTTACTCCGTTTTCTAAACCTTTGCCCGCTGCGAGTAAGATTACCAAAATAAATATTCCCCAAAACACTCCAAATGCAGTCAGCACTGTCCTGAAAACATTGGCTGTTAAGGCCTGTAAAATCTCATCCCAATTATCTTTACTAAACATAATTATTCGTCTCTAAGTGCTACAATAGGTTTTATTTTGGCTGCTCTGTATGCTGGAAAAAATCCCGCCAATGCGCCTGCAAATACAAGCAAAACGAGCGTTGTTAAAGCCACACTAAAATCGACTTCCGGATTTTGAAAATATTCACTCTGCACCATTGGCCCGACAAATTCTAATAATAATAAACTGGCCAGTAAACCAACGAAACCTGCGATAGTGGTAATAAAAATAGATTCATGAAGTATCATTGAGATAATCGAAAAAGGCGACGCTCCCAAAGCTTTTCTGATTCCAATTTCTTTCGTCCTTTCTTTCACAATAATCAACATAATATTACTTACACCTACAACACCGGCAATAATAGTACAAATACCAACCCACCAAAAGAACAATCTGATATAAAGATTTAAATCATAAAATTGTTTGGCATCCTTAACCGAGTTATAAACACCTACACCGCCATCATCATCCGGAGCCACTGTATTTCTGCTTTTTAACAGGTCTTTTAAATCTTGTGTGAATTTTTCAGATTGCGCTAAGGCTTCATCATAATTATCTGTTTTTTTCATAGTAAAAAACAGATTACTAATTTTATCTCCAGCTCCAAAAGCCCTTTGCACGGTACTCAATGGCAGATAAGCCCTGGCTTCTTCTCTTTCTCCTCCCGGATCTGCAAAAACACCAACTACTTTAAAATTAATACCATTGATTATAAGCTCTTTACCAATAGCATCTTTATCTTTAAAGAGGTCCGTCTTAATTTTCATCCCGATACAGGCCACTTTTTCATTGTTGGCTAAATCATTACTATTTACGTATCGGCCCTGAACTATCGTTAAATTTTCAACTTTACCGTAATCAGGAGTAACACCTCTATATTGATAACTTCCTGATTCTTTCCCGTACGAAAATGGAGCTCCCCAAAAGTTATAAGTCGATGATCTTAAATCTAGCTTGTCATCAAATTTCTGTACAGATTGATTATAGTCAGCATCTCTGTACTGAATTTGTCTCCCCGGATTTAATCCTTTATATTCCTTAGTCGTTGTTCCTGACCAAACTTCGATGATTCCGGCCGCGTCGCGCTCAAATTGCTTCTCAATTCCGTTCTGAAGGCCTTTACCCGCACCCAGCAGAATCACTAAAATAAAAATACCTGAAGCTACAGAAATTCCGGTAAGAAATGTTCTCAACCGGTTTTTCGCGATCGCCTCAAATATCTCCTGCCAGCGTTCTATATTAAACATAAGATGAAGCTCTAACTTGTTCTACCATTTTATCATCTATAATTAATCCGTCTTTCAGGACCACATTTCTTTTGCACATTGCAGCAATATCGGGCTCGTGTGTAACGATCAAAATGGTTTTACCTTCGTCGTTAATACCTTGAATAAGTTCCATTACTTCATAAGAAGTTTTAGTATCTAAAGCTCCTGTCGGCTCATCGGCGAGTAAAACTTTAGGATTTGATGCCAATGCTCTTGCAATGGCAACACGCTGTTTCTGACCTCCGGAAAGCTCACTGGGCAAGTGATGCGAATGCGTGCCCAAACCAACCTTTTCCAGATATCTCATGGCAATTTCGTAACGTTCTTTTCTTTTGATACCTTGATAATATAAAGGCATTGCAACGTTGTCAAGAGCTGTTTTATAATTGATTAGATTGAATGATTGAAATACAAATCCTAAAAATTTATTTCGATATTTTGAAGCTATCGTTTCATTCAGTTTTTTAATCGGAGTATTGTCTAAAATATAACTACCAGAATCTGCTTCATCCAGAATTCCTAAAATATTCAGGAGTGTAGATTTTCCTGATCCTGAAGATCCCATGATCGCTACTAACTCTCCTTCAGCAATATTAAAATTAATTCCCTTTAACACATGTAACTCTGAACTTCCCATTTTGTAGGACTTGTGCAAATCTTTGATTTCGATCATGGTATTGTTAAATTTTAAAACAATAATAACATATTTATTAAGTAATTTATGATAAGAAAACGTTAATAATTGCGTTTTCTTATTTGAATAAGACTCCATTAGTTGCTAATTGTTACACTTTTTCATAATAATATAATTGTTTTATTAATTTTACATCACTCAAAAAATCATAACTAATGAAGTTTTTTAAAATTCTTTCTTTATTTACAGTACTTACAACGATCATTAGTTGTTCTACATCTCAAAAACTTGAAACTTTAAAACCCGAACCAGACGATGCAAGTCCGCTGGTTTATGATGCAAATCCGTCTTTTATCAATCTGCCTATAACAGTAAAACTGCACGATATCGAAACTCAGACTAACGCTCTTTTAAACGGGCTTATTTATGAGGACAACAATATTGAAGATGATGATATCGAAATGAAAATCTGGAAACTCGCTCCAATCAAAATTCAAAATGATCCGGCCAGTCGTGATAAAAAAATACAAACGATCCTGCCCTTAAAAGTGAATATTAAATACCGAATTGGTACGAAAAAATTAGGTGTTGAACTTTTTGACACACGCGAGTTTAACCTAAACGGTGTTATAACCTTATCAAGCGAAGTGGCATTAACTAATTGGAAATTAAATACGAAAACCGAGTTCAAATCCTTAGATTGGAATGAAAGCCCGACAATGATTGTTTTTGGAAAAAATATGCCAATTACCTATTTGATAAATCCGGCAATTTCTATTTTTAAATCGAAACTGGAGAAGAAGATCGACGAATCGATTGAAAAATCTATGGATTTCAAACCCAACGTTCTATCGGCTTTAGAGAAAATATGTACCCCTTTTCAAATGAGTGATACTTATGAAAGCTGGTTGAGAATTGTGCCTGTTGAAATTTATTCGACTAATGCAAAACTCAAAAACGATTCGTTTATATTGGATATGGGAATGAAATGCAATATGGAAACTATTGTAGGAAAACAACCTGAATCGAAGTTTAGCGCTTCTAAAATTGTTTTGAAACCGGTTGCCAAAATTCCGAATCAAATTTCTGCTAATATTGCCGCTATTTCCACTTACATAGATGCTTCTAAAATTATGACCAAAAATTTTGCAGGTCAGGAATTTGGTTCGGGAAGCAAAAAAGTAACAGTGAAAAATGTTTCGATCTGGCATAAAAACGGAAAAATGATTATTGCTCTTGATGTTTTGGGAACTGTTAACGGAACAATTTACTTGAACGGAATTCCACAATACAATCCACAAAATAAAGAAATTTATTTTGATAAGCTGGACTACGTTCTAGATACCAAAGGCAAATTAACCAGAACGGCAAATTGGCTTTTGCAGGGTTTCATCTTAAAAAAAATGGAGCAGAGCTGTCGTTATTCCATACAGCCTAATTTAGAAGACGGTAAAAAAAACATGGCCGCTTATCTTAAAAACTATTCTCCAATGCCCGGCGTTTTTGTCAATGGAAAGATGGACGATATTCAGTTTGATAAAATTCAGCTCACGAATCAGGCAATTATTGCTTTCATAAAAATAAACGGTACTGTAAATGTTTCCGTCGACGGATTAAAGTAAAAAAAAAAGCAGTATAAAATTTATACTGCTTTTTTCTTTTTAGACTGATACATTCTGTAAATCAAATAACCAATTACTGCTACCAGCAAATAAGGAATAACCATTAAATAAACGATGCCGTTATTCACTGCTTCTGCTTTTTTTATATTTGAATCTCCAGCAAGTGCCGCGCGGCACATAGCACATTGGGCATTCGCTGCCAGAGAAAAGAAAACACAAAAAAGAATATAGAAATACTTAGCAAAAGAAGATTTTTCTGCATTATTTCCATTTTCCGATCTATTTTCTATATTCTTTGTTCTATATTCTTTTTTATACATAATAAGGAGAAATCATTAAGTAAACTACAACACCGGTAACCGCAACATATAACCAAAGCGGAAAAGTAATTCTGGCTATTTTTCTATGTCTGTCAAAACGCTGCGCCAAAGCTCTGACGTAAGTAATTAAAACCAAAGGAATAATGGCAATAGACAATAAAATATGCGTTATTAAAATAAAGAAATATACATAACGAATAACACCTTCACCGCCAAATTTAGTAGAATCAGATGTCATGTGATATGCCACATACATTACTAAAAAAGCCACTGACAATGCAATTGCCAATGTCATCAATCGCTCGTGTAATTTTAGTTTTCCGTTTTTAACTGCCATTACAGCACAAACTAAAACAATTGCCGTGATACCATTTGTAGTTGCATAAATTGGAGGCAGAAAAGAAAGAGGCTCTACATTGAAACCAAAATCTTTTAATTTAACACCAAATAAAATTGCCACAACAACCGGAATAATGATTGAAACAGCAATAATAAATTTGCTGAATTTTTTTTCTAAAGAGTGATCTTCCATTTTATTCTTCTAATAATATTTTAATATCTTCCTGAATTTCTCTCACTCCTTTTTTATCCAATCCGTCATAGTAGATGTTTGGATTTCCAAATTCGTCTTTTCTGCAGCGAATATTACCATCTTTGTCAATTAAGGCAAATAAACCAGAATGTTCAAAGCCGCCGCTTACTTTAGAGTTTTCGCCTGCGTATAAATTAAATCCTTTGTTAGACAAATCCATAATTGTGGCTTTGTCTCCGGTAAGGAAATTCCAGCTAGAAGATTTTACACCAAGTAATTTTGCATGCTCTTTTAAAACCTGCGGTGTATCGTGTGTGGGATCAATTGTTATTGAAACAATGCCGAAGTTAGGGTTGCCAAAAAAAGTTTTCTCAATCTCCAACATGCTTAAATTCATTTTTGGACATATTGACGGACATGTGGTAAAGAAAAATTCTAAAACGTAAACTTTGCCTTTATACGTTTCATTCGAAATTTTTGCATTATTTTGGTTTGTTAATTCAAATTTCGGAGCTTTTCCAATTGCAATCAGTTTAGCATCTGATTTCGAAGTTTTTAAACCTACGTTATCCAAACGGTTTCCCTTTACTACTTCTCCATTTTTTATCCTGTCTACGATTTTAGGCACAGCATAAATCCCGAAGATTAAAACAATAAATGAAATTCCGATATATGATTTATTTTTAAACATAAAGTGGTATTTTTAAAGTTGCTTAGTGGCATTATGATTCTTTTTAAGAGCAGCTCGGTACTCGTACAAGATAATTTTAAAATCATCCAGCATTTCATTACTCAATTCAGATGGATGAAAAGTATCGTATCCTTCTTTGTATTCCTCTTTTTTATCTTTATTACCTCCTTTTCGACCTCTTAAGTTACGCTCCTTGTCTACGATATAAACATTTGAGGTTCCTAAATCCTGATCTAGTTTTCCTTTCAAATGCAGCTGCCTATAAAAGGTGTTGATTTCTTCTGGTGAAGCAAAAATAAAATTCCATCCAGAGACATCTGTAAAAGGCGTTAAGGCATCTACAACCTTCTTAGCTTCAATTTCTGTTCCTAACGGACAAACTATTACAAACTGAAGATCTTCAAAGCCATGGTAACGTTTATAGATTTTTTCATTTAAATTAAAATAGTTCCCTCTATTCTTTAAAATATCAGAACCTGCAAAACCTAAAACAGTTATTTTTTTATTAAGAGATATTTTTTTTCCATCTAAGGATTTCCAATCGCCAAAGTCAGCAATTTTAGGAGTTATTACGGGAAGTTTAGTAAAGCTGTTTACACCAGAAGCAAAAAATAAATAAGCTACAATTGGCAGAACAAAAAGTACAAAAAGAACTATATTTTTTTTCATTTTATTACCGAAGTTATTGAGGTACAAAAATAAAAAAATCCCGATGTTATCGGGACTCTTTTTGAATTAATATCATGTTAAAAATTCCATTTAATAGTAGAATCTTTAAAAACCCCATAAATATAATGTCCTTCTGTAAGCAGAATAAACAATAAATATAAAACTAGGAAAATAACTGGCGATACAACAGACCATCTAAGGCTGCTTTTTTCACCTTCCATGTGCATAAATGCCCATACAATATAATATGCTTTGAAAATTGTCAGGATATAAAATATCCAGTTCAATAAATTCAAACCGATAAAATGATTAAATTCTAATGATGCAGGTTTTAAAATACCAAGGATAACTTCTACTGTAGTAACTACTGATAGTAATCCAAAAACAAACCAGATTCTTTTTGTATTTGATACGTGTTCGTGTGACATAATAATTAAAATCTAAAATTAAACTAAGTAGAAAACTGTAAATACAAATACCCAAACTAAATCGACAAAGTGCCAGTATAAACCAACTTTCTC
>Ga0247811_1000180_pt1 | contig 21936 bp, 15 predicted proteins | sample UWRJL134311R1_FD_189018 | JGI IMG/M metagenome (GOLD analysis project Ga0247811, IMG submission 189018) | Plant litter microbial communities from Arlington Agricultural Research Station in Wisconsin, United States - UWRJ-L134-311R-1 | ecosystem: Environmental > Terrestrial > Plant litter >...
AGTCCCAGTCGTCCTCCGACATCGACAGGCCCTCTTTGTTGTACCAGTCCATCTGCGTCGCGCTCGGAACGGTCTCGCCGAAGCGCCCGAACCGCACGGGACGCAGCGCCGGGTTCTCGCGCCGCAGCCGGGTGAGCAGTGTCGACACGGCGAGCAGCTCCTGCTGCCAGGGCTCGTGCTGCCAGCTCAGCCAGGTCAGTTCGCTGTCGTGGCAGTAGGCGTTGTTGTTGCCGCGCTGGCTGCGTCCGAACTCGTCACCCGCGGTGATCATCGGGATGCCCGCGCTCAGCACCAGCGTTCCGAGCAGGTTGCGGATGGCCTTCTGGCGCGCGGTGACGATCCTCGTGTCATCCGTCGGCCCCTCGATACCGTGGTTGAACGAGTGGTTGTTGCTCGTTCCGTCGCGGTTCTTCTCACCGTTGCCGAGGTTGTGCTTGGTGTAATACGCGGTCAGGTCGGCCATGGTGAAGCCGTCGTGCGCGGTGATGAAGTTGACGGATGCCATGGGTCCGCGATCCTGCGGGAAGACGTGGGCCGACCCCGCGAGCCGGCGCGCCAGCGAACCGATGCCGTTGGGGGCGATGCCGTTCGCCCGGGCCGCGCCGATGTCGGTGAGCCAGAAGTCGCGCATGCGGTCGCGGTAGCCGTCGTTCCACTCGCTCCAGCCCGACGGGAAACCGCCGACCTGCCAGCCGCCCATGCCCACGTCCCAGGGCTCGGCGATCATCTTGACGTCTTTCAGGGCCGGGTCGTGCACGATGGCCGCGAGCAACGGATGCTGCGGGTCGTACTCGACGCGTTCGTCGCGGCCGAGCGTGACGGCGAGGTCGAAGCGGAAGCCGTCGATCTGCACCTCGTTCGCCCAGTACTTGAGCGAGTCGAGCACGAGCTGTTGCGCGGCGGGGATTGCGAAGTCGACGGTGTTGCCGCAGCCGGTGACGTCGATGTACTCGCCTTTGGAGTTCTGCCGGTAGTACGACTCGTTGTCGATGCCGCGCAGGCTCGTGGTCGGCCCGGTGGGACCCTCCTCGGCGGTGTGGTTGTAGACGACGTCGAGCAGCACCTCGAGGCCGGCCGCGTGCAGGTTCTTGACCATCGTCTTCACCTCGCGCAGCACCGCGCCGGTTCCGCCGGTCTGCGCTTCGCGGGTGGCGTATTCGGCGTGCGGTGTGAAGAAGTTGAGGGTGTTGTAACCCCAGTAGTTGGCGAGCCCCTGTTTGATCAGGCGCTGTTCGCTCACCGACTGGTGGATCGGCAGCAGCTCGACGCTCGTCACGCCGAGGGCCTTGAGGTACGCGATCGTCGCCGGATGCCCGAGGCCGGCGTAGGTGCCGCGCAGTTCCTCCGGCAGGTCGGGGTTGAGTTTGGTGAGGCCCTTCACGTGCGCCTCGTAGATCACGACGTGGTCGAGCGGGATGTTCGGTTTCGTCACGCCCTCCCAGTCGAACGTGTCATCCTGCACATAGGAACGCCACTCGCCCTTCGCCGTGCGGGCGAGACCGCGCGCGTACGGGTCGATGAGGTCGAGGGTCTGATCGAAGTGGTGGGTCGGGCCGGTGGGGCCGGATGCGCGCACCGAATACCGTGCCCCGGGCACGAGCGCGGGGGACTGCGCGCTCCACACGTCGTCGTCACCGCGCACCATGGCGACGGCCGAGACGAGCCAGTTGGCGTCGCGCTCGTCGTAGAGGCACAGTTCCATCGCGGTGGCATTCGCCGACCAGACGCGCAGTTCGCCGCCGGTCGCGGTCGAGGTGACGCCGAGCGGGCCGGCCGATTTGACGCTGGTCATGCGTCCCACACTACGACCGCGATGAGTCATGCTTGTTACATGGCCATCTACCTCGATCATGCGGCGACGTCGCCCATGCCCCCCGAGGTCGTCGCCGCCTACGTGTCGGCGCTCGGCGTGGTGGGCAATCCCGCGTCGATCCACAGCCAGGGGCAGAACGCGAAGCGCATGCTCGAGGAGGCGCGCGAGCAGGTCGCCACGTCGGTCGGAGCGGACTCGGTGGAGGTGACCTTCACCGGCGGCGGCACCGAGGCCGTGAACCTCGGAATCAAGGGGCTGTGGTGGGCGCGGAATGCGCCCGCCGGAGTCAGGCCGCGTATCCTCGTGCCGATGGGCGAGCACCACGCCACCATCGACGCGATCGAGTGGCTCGAGAAGCACGAGGGCGCGGTCATCGACTGGATCCCGATCGACGACCTCGGCCGCATCGACCTCGGCTACCTCGAGAAGGCGCTCGGCGACGACGTCGCGCTCGTCACCGTTCTCAGCGCCAACAACGAGGTCGGCACCCTGCAGCCGGTGCGGCAGATCGCGGCGCTCGCCGCGGCGCACGGGGTACCCGTGCACGTCGACGCGATCGCGGAGTACGGCTACGTGCCCATCGACTTCCACGCGCTCGGTGTCGCGGCGCTCTCGATCTCGGCGCACAAGATCGGCGGCCCGGTCGGCGTCGGCGCGCTCGTCATCGCCCGCAGCACCACGATCGTGCCGCTGCTGCACGGCGGCAACCAGCAGCGCGCCCGCTCCGGCACCCAGGATGTCGCCGGCGCCGTGGCGTTCGGACTCGCGGCGACGCGGGCGGTAGCCGCACTCGACGAGCACGCCGCCTACCTGCGCGACCTGCGCGACCGGCTCGTGGCGGGCATCCGGTCTGCCGTGCCGTCGGCGATCCTGCGCGGCGACCCGTCGCCGGAGGGCCGCCTTCCCGGCAACGCGCACTTCACCTTCCCCGGCTGCGAGGGCGACTCGTTGCTCTTCCTGCTCGACGTCGCCGGCTTCTCGGTCTCCACGGGGTCGGCGTGCCAGGCCGGTGTGCCCGAGGCCTCGCACGTGCTCACGGCGATGGGGCTCAGCGAGGCGGATGCCCGTGGTGCCCTGCGCATGACGCTCGGCTCAGGTACGACGCCGGAAGAAGTAGACGCCCTCGTCGCGGCGCTTCCGGCCGCCGTCGACCGCGCCAGCCGCGCGGGCCTCGCCGAGCACGCCCCGACCTTCGGCCGCTGACCCGCCTCTGGTTGAGTAGCGCCCTCTAGGGCGCGTATCGAAACCCCGCACGGTCAGGTTTCGATACGGTCGCTGAGCGACCTACTCAACCAGCCTGGCCTCGCCGCCCGCTCCACAGGACGCCTTGCCCCTCTAGCTCGGGCGCATCCTGTCTGCTGCCCCACCTCGGCCACCGCGTTCTGCCGGCAGCCTCGAAAACGCTGGTTCAGTTCGCGCTGATATCAACACGAACTGAAGCACCGATTCCGAAGCTGCCGAACACGGCCGGGTGCCGGTACGTCGGTCGAGCGGCAGCGTCCGCTCACTCTCAACCAGCACCGACGTACACTGGAACGCATGAAGGTTGTAGCGGCAATGAGCGGCGGTGTGGACTCGGCGGTAGCCGCGGCACGCGCCGTCGAAGCGGGACACGAAGTCGTCGGGGTGCACCTCGCCCTCAGTCGTATGCCGGGAACCCTGCGCACGGGCGCCCGCGGCTGCTGCACGATCGAAGACTCCATGGACGCGCAGCGCGCGGCGAACATCATCGGAATCCCGTACTACGTGTGGGACTTCTCCGAGCGGTTCAAGCTCGACGTGGTCGAAGACTTCATCGACGAGTACGCCGCCGGCCGCACCCCCAACCCGTGCATGCGCTGCAACGAGCGCATCAAGTTCTCCGCGCTGCTCGAGAAGGCGCTCGCCCTCGGATTCGACGCGGTCGCCACCGGCCACTACGCGGATGTGCGCCGTGATGCAGACGGCAACGCCGAACTGCACCGTGCGGCCACCTGGGCGAAAGACCAGAGCTACGTGCTCGGCGTGCTCACCGCCGACCAGCTGGAGCACTCGCTCTTCCCGCTCGGCTCGACGCCGTCGAAGGCCGAGGTGCGCGCCGAAGCCGCGGCGCGCGGGTTCAGCGTCGCGAACAAGCCCGACTCGCACGACATCTGCTTCATCCCCGACGGCAACACCCGCGGCTGGCTGGCCGAAAAGGTCGGCGCCGAGCAGGGCGACATCCTCGACCGCTCCGGCAAGGTGCTCGGCACCCACCAGGGTGCGCTCGCCTTCACCATCGGCCAGCGCAAGGGACTCTCGATCGGCTACCCGTCAGACGACGGCATGCCGCGCTTCGTGCTCGAAGTGCAGCCGAAGACCAACACCGTGGTCGTCGGACCGAAGGAAGCGCTCGACCTGAGCGAGCTCGCCGGATCCAAGTTCACCTGGGCCGGTCTCGGCCCGGTCGAGTCGGGAATCGCCACCGTCGACGAGAACGGGGCGATCACGCCGTTCGACTGCGAAGTGCAGATCCGCGCCCACGCCGACCCCGTCGTCGCCGTCGTCTTCGTCGAGAACGGCGAGATGGTCATCCGCCCGGTCGAGCCGATCAACGGCGTCTCGCCCGGCCAGACCGCCGTGGTCTACGTCGGTACTCGCGTGCTCGGCCAGTGCACGATCGCCCGCACGGTCAGCGCCGTACCGGTTCCCGCCTAACCCGCGATCACCGCAGTGGGCGCGGTCTCCTCGGAGCCGTGCCGCAGCGGACCGTAGGTCGGCCGCGTGACCAGCCAGCCCCACATCGCGAGCGCCGCGGCGATCACGAGCCCGACGCTCGACGAGAACAGCTGCCACATCGCGTTGGCGAGACTGCCGATCACGAGGACGTAGTACCGGTTGTCGGTCGGATCGGTCTGCGACGGCTGCACCGGGAGATCGAGCGCGAGCAGGCGCACCGTGGTGACGACAGCCGCGATCAGCAGCCCGACGAGCACGGCGACCAGACCGCGCACAACGACACCGCCGACCCGGTTCTGCCGGCGGATCGGCAGGATCAGCCAGAACGACGCGAACACCCCGACGGCCATCGGCACGAGCTGCCACAGCGCGAACGGTATCGCCGATCCCAGAGCGGGCAGCGCGTACTCGAAGCCGTCGAGCGACTTCAGCGTCTGACCCTGCGTGTAGACGACGCCCGCCACGCCGTCGGCCACCGCGATCACGAAGGCCACGACGAGAAAGATCAGCGTGGCGATGATCGCCACGCCCGGATGCCGTTTGCGCGTGGGGGTGATGGTCGTCATGAGGATTCCCGTCTGCCGAGTCTGCGTTCACCCTAGCGGCGTGCGCGCAGAAGCCGCAAGGAATCCTCGCGATTCTAGACGGCGGGGGAAGCGGCCTGCGGATGCCGTTTGTCGACCATGAGGGTGCCCGCGGCCTTGTCGAGCACGCCGCGACCGCTCGGGTCGACGAGCGTGGTGATGAACACGATGAGCGCCCAGATGCCGAAGACGAGCAGAGCCGAGAGGCAGCAGCGTCCCGCCGCCGACGCGTACCCGGGAGCCGCGCCGGTGTCGACCCGCACCAGCCTCAGGCCGAGGGCGAACATGCCGAGCGAGCGCCCGAAACGTCCGACGACGTAGGTCATCACGGCGAGGTAGACCACGAAGCCGATGAGAATGACACCCCCGACCGTGCCCCTCTCGCCGGCGTCGTCACCGCCCAGCAGCCAGCCGAGGGCCACCGTGGCGATCAGCACCGCGTAGGCAACGACGATATCGATGACGAATGCGAGCAGCCGCTTGCCGAAATTGACGGGTCGCGGGCCGGTGTAGGCGGCGGCAACGTAGGGCATGGCGACGGAGTATCCACGCGCACCTCCCTCGATCGCCGCATCGGTGTCTGTCTCGTCGATCACGCGGGCGACATGGCCGACGCTCGCGGCCAGCTGACGGATGCGCCCCGACGATTCTGTGGAGACGAGAGCGAGCGGGTAGGTTTCCGAATCCACCTCGAGGTAGAGAAGCTCGTAGAAATTACGGGCGAGGATCGCGTTGGCACGGGGAACGGCGAATACGACGGGCACGGTCTGCGCCGCGACCGGGCCGAGGTCGAACCGTTCGAGCAGTGGCAGGGTCGAGAGGTAGTCGGCGAGATCGACGCTCGAGCTGGTGGCGCCGAGCTGCAGCAGCCGGTCGTGCTCGTCGAGCCACTCGACCAGCACCTCCCAGGGTGACGTGCCTTCGGTGTCCAACGCCACGCGCACATCGGCCCACAGTCCCGGATCGCTCGTGAAGGCTTCGCAGAGCCGCTGCCAATCGGTGGTGCCGGTCATTTCCTGCGGAATGCTCATCGTGCAACCGTAGCGGTAGGCGTCTTTCCGTCTACATCTTTTATCCGAGCGAGGTGCGGGACCTATGGCCCTGTGGGCGGCCGCGGGCTCGGCGTAGCGTCTGCCGTATAGACGAGATTGTCTCGACCTACAAGGGAGATCGACATGACTATCACCGACACCGCAGCCCGCGACGAAGCTCTCGGCGCCGACGCCGCCTGGCGGGGGTTCACCCCCGGCCCGTGGCAGGACGCGATCGACGTGCGCGACTTCATCCAACGCAACTACGAGCCGTATCGCGGAGACGCCTCGTTTCTCGCCGGACCGACGGAACGTACGACCGCCATCTGGACAAAGCTCGCGGCCATGTTTCCCGAAGAGCGCGCCAAGGGCGTCTACGACATCGATTCGGTGACGCCGGCCACGATCACGGCTCACGCTCCCGGCTATATCGACGAGCCCAACGAACTCATCGTCGGCCTGCAGACCGACGCACCGCTCAAGCGCGCGATCATGCCGTTCGGCGGCTGGCGTATGGTGGCGACGTCGCTCGAGACCTACGGTTTCGACGTGCCGCCCGAGCTCGAGAAGATCTTCACCACGTACCGCAAGACGCACAACGACGGCGTCTTCGACGTCTACCCGCCCGCGGTTAAGCGCGCCCGGCACAGCCACCTGATCACCGGTCTTCCCGACGCCTACGGCCGCGGCCGCATCATCGGCGACTACCGCCGGGTCGCGCTCTACGGCGTCGACGCGCTCATCGCGGCGAAGAAGGCCGAGCACGCGGTACTCGATCTCGACTTTTCGACCGAGGAGATCATCCGCTCCCGCGAGGAGAACGCCGAACACGTGCGCGCACTCAAAGAACTGAAGGTCATGGCCGCGAGCTACGGCTACGACATCTCGCGGCCGGCGCGCACCGCCCGCGAGGCGGTGCAGTGGCTGTACTTCGCCTACCTCGGTGCGGTGAAGGAGCAGAACGGAGCGGCGATGTCCTTCGGCCGCAACACCGGATTTCTCGACATCTACCTCGAACGCGACCTGGGCTCGGGCGTCATCACCGAGACCGAGGCGCAAGAGCTGATCGACGACCTCGTCGTCAAACTGCGCATCGTGCGCTTCCTGCGCACTCCCGAGTACGACGCGCTGTTCTCGGGCGACCCCACCTGGGTCACCGAGTCGATCGGCGGCATAGGCGAAGACGGCCGGCCGATGGTGACCAAGACCGCGTTCCGGTTTCTGCAAACCCTCTACAACCTGGGTCCTGCACCCGAGCCGAACCTCACGGTGCTCTGGAGCGACGCGCTGCCCGAGGGCTTCAAGCGTTTCTGCGCACAGGTGTCGATCGACACGTCGGCGATCCAGTACGAGTCCGACGCGTTGATCCGCGACGCGTGGGGCGACGATGCGGCGATCGCCTGCTGCGTCTCGCCGATGCGGGTGGGCAAGCAGATGCAGTTCTTCGGCGCCCGGGTGAACGTGGCGAAGGCCATGCTCTACGCGGTCAACGGCGGACGCGACGAGCTGACGGGCGAGCAGATCGCCCCCGAGTCGGTGCCTATCGCGGGCGACGTGCTCGACTACGACGAGGTCTGGAACGCCTACCTCGGGCTGCTCGAGTGGCTCGCCGCGACCTACGTCGACGCGCTCAACTGCATCCACTACATGCACGACAAGTACGCCTACGAGCGGCTCGAGATGGCGCTGCACGACGGCACGGTCCTCCGCACCCTCGCCTGCGGCATCGCCGGCCTGAGCGTCGCCGCCGACTCGCTCTCGGCGATCAAGTACGCCTCGGTGCGGCCGGTACGCGACGCCACCGGGCTCGTCGTCGACTACGAGATCGAGGGCGACTACCCGGCCTTCGGCAACGACGACGACCGGGTCGATTCGATCGCCGTCGAGATCGTCGAACGGTTTATGGCCATGGTGCGCAAGCACCCCGCCTACCGCGGTGCGACGCACACCCAGTCGGTGCTGACGATCACCTCCAACGTCGTCTACGGCAAAAAGACCGGCAACACCCCCGACGGGCGTCGCGCCGGAATGCCGTTCGCTCCGGGTGCCAACCCGATGAACGGACGCGACACCCACGGCATGCTCGCCTCGGCGCTCAGCGTGGCCAAGCTCCCGTACGACCAGGCGCAAGACGGCATCTCGCTCACGACCACGGTCGTGCCGAGCGGACTCGGGCACTCGCTGCCCGAGCAGATGACCAACCTCGTCGGTCTGCTCGACGCCTACGTGTCATCCGACGGCTACCACATGAATATCAACGTGCTGAATCGCGAGACCCTCGAAGACGCGATGGCGCACCCCGAGAACTACCCGCAGCTCACGATCCGCGTCTCGGGATACGCCGTCAACTTCGTGCGCCTCACCAGGGAGCAGCAGCTCGACGTGATCAGCCGCACGTTCCACGCGGGGGTGTAGCCGTGCGCACGCCGGTGTCTATCGACCTGCACCACTCCGAGATGGAGTCGATGCGCGACGGCGCGATCGCCAGCGTGCACTCCTGGGAACTGGTGACCGCGGTCGACGGGCCCGGCACGCGCATGACGCTGTTCCTGTCGGGCTGCCCGTTGCGCTGCCAGTACTGCCACAACCCCGACACCTGGAAGATGAAAGACGGGCAGATCACGCCGATCGACGAGATCATGACGCGGCTGCAGCACTATCTGCCCGTGTTCCGAGCCTCCGGCGGCGGTCTCACCGTCTCGGGAGGCGAGCCTCTGATGCAGCCCGCGTTCGTGGCCCGGCTGTTCGCCGAATGCCGGGAACTCGGAATCCACACGACGCTCGACACCTCCGGCTATCTCGGCCGGCGCGCATCCGACGCTCTGCTCGACAATCTCGATCTCGTGCTGCTCGACGTGAAGTCGGGGCTGCCCGAGACCTACCGGGAGGTGACCGGCCGCGAGCTCGCTCCCACCATCGCGTTCGGCGACCGGCTCGCCGAGCGCTCGATCGCCGTGTGGATACGGTACGTGCTCGTACCCGGGCTCACCGACGCGGTGGAGAACGTGGATGCTGCCGCCGAGATCGTCGCGCGCTGGCCCAACGTAGAACGGGTGGAAGTTCTGCCGTTCCACCAGATGGGGGAGGACAAGTGGGAGCGGCTCGGCGAGCCGTACCTGCTCGCAGACGTGTCGCCGCCGAGCGACGAGCTGCTGCGACGGGTGCGCGGCCAATTTCGCGCGCGGGGAATCGTGACCTACTAACAAGCCCGTCCCGGTGTCGTCGGCTGTCCGTAAACTCGACACGTGGCAGACAACTACGCACCCAAAGAACTCGAGCAGGCCCGCGGCGAAGCGCAGCAGCTCACCACCCGCATCCTCGAACTGCGCGACGCCTACTACGACCGCGACACCACCCTGATCTCCGACGCCGAGTACGACGCGCTGATGCACCGGCTCGAAGAGATCGAGCGGCTCTTCCCCGAGCTCGCGAGCCAGGACAGCCCCACGCAGAACGTGGGCGGGCGGGCCGACGTCGCGCTGTTCGCCGCGGTCGTGCACGCCGAGCGCATGCTCAGCCTCGACAACGTGTTCTCCGTCGAAGAGTTCGAGGCCTGGGCGGCCAAGGTCGAGCAGAACTCGGGGCGCGCGGTGCGCTACCTCTGCGAACTCAAGATCGACGGTCTCGCCATCAACCTGCGCTACGAGAACGGCGTGCTCACGTCTGCCGCCACGCGCGGCGACGGTCGCGTCGGCGAAGACGTGACCGAGAACGTCAAGCTCGTCACCAGCATCCCGCAGCGCCTCGAGGGCGACGGGCATCCGCCCCTCGTCGAGGTGCGCGGCGAGGTCTTCATCCCCGTCGTCGCGTTCGAGAAGCTCAACGAGTTGCAGGCCGAGTTTCGCGAGCGTGCCTTCGAAGAGAGCCGCGACCGGTTCACGGCCCGCAAGTCGGGCAGCGCCGAGTTCGACGAAGAGAAGGCGCGGCTGTCGGCGGCGCGCCGGTTCCCGTCGTTCGCCAACCCGCGCAACGCGGCCAGCGGCGGGCTGCGCCAGCAGATCGACAAAAAAGACGGCATGGAACTCGAGGCGGCCCGGGCGCGCTTCGCCTCGCTGACGATGTTCGTGCACGGAATCGGAGCCTGGGCCAACCCGCCGGTCGAGAGCCAGAGCGAGGTCTACGACCTGCTCAAGGGCTGGGGCCTGCCGACGAGCCCGTACTTCCGCGTCGTCGACAGCGCGAAGGACGCCGTCGAATTCATCGAGTACTACGGCGTGCACCGCGCCGACCCCGAGCACGAGATCGACGGAATCGTCATCAAGGTCGACGAACTCGAGCTGCACGACGAGCTCGGCGCGACCAGCCGGGCGCCGCGCTGGGCGATCGCCTACAAGTACCCGCCCGAACAGGTGCAGACCAAGCTGCTCGACATCGTGGTCAGCGTCGGTCGCACCGGCCGCGCCACCCCGTTCGCCGTGATGCAACCCGCGCGCGTGGCCGGCTCGGTCGTGCGCCAGGCCACCCTGCACAACCAGGAGGTCGTCGTCGCAAAGGGCGTGCTCATCGGCGACACGATCGTGCTGCGCAAGGCGGGCGACGTGATCCCCGAGGTTCTCGGCCCGGTCGTCGAACTGCGCGACGGCTCCGAGCGTGCGTTCGTCATGCCGACCGACTGCCCCGAGTGCGGTACCCCGCTCGCTCCCGCGAAAGAGGGCGACATCGACCTGCGCTGCCCGAACGCCCGCGCCTGCCCCGCGCAGGTGCGCGGCCGCGTCGAGCACGTCGGCAGCCGAGGCGCGCTCGACATCGAGGCGCTCGGCGAGGTCACGGCCGCCGCGCTCACCCAGCCCCTCGTGCCCGAGACTCCGCCGCTCGTCACCGAGGCGGGTCTCTTCGACCTCACGATCGACGACCTCTTCCCGATCCGCGTGCGGGTGCGCGACAACGAGACCGGAGAGGTCAAGCTCGTCGACGGCCCGCCGAACCCCGACGGGACTCCCGGCGAATCGGTGCCGAAAGAGGTGGCGCCGTTCCGTCGCAAGCGCAACAAGACGGATGCGCCCTTCGACCCGCAGGCCGACGTTTTCAGCGGCGACGAGACCTACGTTCCGTCGAAGACCGCCTACGAGCTCATCGACAACCTCGAGCTCGCTAAAACGAAAGAGCTCTGGCGCATCCTCGTCTCGCTCAGCATCCGGCACGTCGGACCGGTCGCGGCGCGCGCCCTCGCCGGCTACTTCGGATCGCTCGACGCCATCCGTGCGGCCACCCGCGAAGAGCTCGCCGCGGTCGACGGTGTCGGCGGCATCATCGCCGACGCGCTGGTCGACTGGTTCCAGGTCGACTGGCACGTCGACATCATCGAGTCGTGGGCGGCCGCGGGTGTGCAGTTCGCCACTCCGGGTCATCCGGGCCCCGGAGCCGCGGCCGACAACGACGGCCCGCTCGCCGGCATCACGGTCGTCGCCACCGGCAGCCTCGAGGGGTTCAGCCGCGAGGGTGCGCTCGAGGCGATCATCGCCGCCGGCGGCAAAGCCGCATCGAGCGTCTCGAAGAAGACCGACTTCGTGGCGGCCGGCCCGGGCGCCGGTTCGAAGCTGGGCAAGGCCGAAGACCTCGGCATCCGCATTCTGGATGCTGCCGAGTTCGCGCTCTTGCTGACGGGCGGCCCGGCCGCGGTCGCGCTGCCCGAGACCGCGGAAGAGCCCGCGTCCGGCGACGCGGCGGCCGAACCGGCCGCCGACTGAGCGCTACTGCTCGAACAGCAGTTCGCGCGGGTGCATCAGCCGCCACCAGCCGCCCGGACCGTTGATCGCTCCGTCGAGTTCGAGCGGCACGGTCTCGGTGCGTGCGCCCGCCGTGAAAGTCAGGCTGCCGACCGGCGTGCCGTCTTTCGCGATGCCCACCGGCTCGATCGTGCTCGTCACGGTCACCGGGGTGTCCGACCAGGTGAGCACTTTCGCCCCCTTGCCGGCGACGATCTGGGCGGTGTCCTCCCACGGGGTGATGTAGTCGCCGAGCTGCTGGTCGAGGTCGATCAGCGGCACCTCGTGGAAGCCGCTCTTGACCGTGGCGATGATGGTGCGGGCCACGTCGCCGGCCGACGAGCTGTTCGCCGAGCCGAGCACCACGCCGACGATCGTGACCGGTGCGTCGAGCCCCACGTCGGTCACCGCCGAGAACAGCAGGCACGAGCCCGCTTCCTCGAGCGTTCCGGTCTTGATGCCGTCGATTCCGTCGACGCCGAGCACCCCGTTGCGGTTGCTCTGCACGCCGAGGCTGCCGAGCTGCGCGTTCTTCGTGCCGACGATCTCGGCCACGACCGGGTTCGCCATCGCGAGCCGCGCGATTTTGATCAGGTCGGTGGGTGTGCTCACGTTGCGCGGGTCGATACCGGTCGGTTCGACCATCGTCGTTCCGGTGAGGCCGTTGTCGGCGAGCCACTTCTTCGTCGCCCTGGTCACGTTCGCCTGCGACCCGAGCGCCCACGTCGAGGTGACCTCGGCGTAGTTGCTCGCCGAGACCATGAGCATCATCGCGAGGGCGTCGTGTTGGCTCATGCTCGAGCCGATCTTCATCGGGGCGATCGTCGCACCGAGCACGTAGTACTTGTCGTAAGTGTCGTTCTCGGCCTTGCCGAAGTTCAGGGTGGGGCCGGCCTGTCCCGGCTCGAGCGGTTTGGCGGCGAGGATGACGAGCGCGGTGACTACCTTGCTGATACTCGCTATCGGGCGGGCCTCGTTGCCGCCGGTCGCGTTCAGGATGCCGTCGACTCCGGCCACAGCCGGAAACTCGTCGGCTCCGGTGACGCTCACCGCGGTCGCCATCGCCGGCAGGGTCGGGAAGGCGAGGGCCGCCGGCACCTCGACGTCGGGCTCGGCGAACGCGGCAGGGGTCGCGGCGACCGGCGCGAGCAGGGTGAGCGGCAGGTAGGTGCCGACCGCGCCCGCGAAGAGCAGGAAGACGATGCCCCCGGCGATCAGCCGGCGCCGACGGCGGCGTTTGCGCTTCGCCGCGACGACCGGGTCATTGGGGTCGGGCCGGTAGGCCTCGACCTGGGAGCGCTCGAACATCTCGGCGAGGTCGTGGTATTCGTCGCGGGTATCGCTCACCGGATGATCTCGAAATTTAGCGAGGAATACTTGTGCACGAACCCACAGTAGGCGACGGCCGCAGGAAAGGGAACGAATCGCGGCTACCGGGGTGCGGCCGACGTCGGTAGCCTGATCCGAACGGGAGGGGTGCGGATGACACGTGACGAGCCACGGCGCGCGGGGGAGGACCCCGCCACCCCGCCGTCCGACGGCAGCACCTCGCGCCGCACCTTTCTGCGCGCAGCCGGCTTCGGCGCGGCCGGCGTCGCCGCGGCGGCTGCCGCGGCCTTCGCCGTCGCGCAGGCCGGGGGAGACCCGCCGAAGCCCGCGCCTACCGCGACTGTGCCGCCGCGCGCCGACGGACCCGGGTTCGACCACCTCGTCGTCGTGATGTTCGAGAACCGCTCGTTCGACAACATCTTCGGCTACCTCTATACCGACGGCGAGGTGCCGCAGGGCAGTACCTTCGCGGGTCTCGGCGCGGGCCACAGCAACAGTCTCGAGTCGGGCGAAACCGTCGCCACCCACACCTACAGCGGCTCGACCGACACGATCTTCTCCAGCCCGCAGCCCGATCCCGGCGAGGAGTACCAGCACGTCAACACGCAGCTGTTCGGCACCGTCGACCCGAAGAGCAACCGGGGCAAGAAGGCGGCGGCGATGACGGCCCCGTTCAACGCCCCGAAAGACACGACGAAGCCAACGATGGCCGGGTTCCTGCAGGACTACTACGACAATTTCCTCGGCGACCACGAGGGCAGAAAACCCACGCCCGCCGAGTACGACGTGATCATGGGTTCGTTCGACCCGGCGATGCTGCCGGTGTTCTCGACCCTCGCCAAGAATTTCGCGGTGTTCGACGCCTGGCACTGCGCCGTGCCGTCGCAGACCTTCTGCAACCGCTCGTTCTTCCACGCGTCGACGTCGCACGGCTACGTCACCAACAGCGGCAACGGCGGCTATCACAAGTGGTTCGACGAGAAGAACGACGCCCCCACGATCTTCAACCGGCTGAGCGACGCGGGCATCGACTGGGCGGTCTACTACGACGAGCGCCAGGTGGTGTCGATGACGGGGTTCATCCACGCACCGAGCCTGCAGAAGTACTTCGGCACGAATTTCCGCACCATGCAGCAGTTTCACGACGACGTGGCATCCGGAACCCTGCCCGCGTACTCGTTCGTCGAACCGCGCATGATCTACGACCACAACGACATGCATCCGCCGGTCGGAGTGATGACCGAGACGGATGTCGACGGTACCGTCATCGCCGGAGGTGCGGTCTCCGACGTGCGGGCTGGCGAGGCCCTGCTCTCGTCGATCTACACGAGCATCCGGTCCAGCTCGACGCCCGGCGGATCGAACGCGGTCAATACGATGCTCGTCGTCACGTTCGACGAGCACGGCGGAACCTACGACCACGTGCCTCCGCCCGCGGCTACTCCGCCGGAAGAGCGCGCCGAGACCGAGATGGGATTCGGCTTCGACCGGCTCGGACTCAGGGTGCCGGCGATCGCCATCTCGGCGTACACGGCCAAAGGCCAGATCGTGAACGACCCGATGCACCACGGCTCGGTCATCGCCACGCTCGCAGGCAAGTACGGACTCGACCCGCTCACGGCCCGCGATGCGGGAGCGCCGACGCTGGCGAACGCGGTCACACTCGACACCCCGCGCGACCCGTCGACGTGGCCGCAGACGACGCCGCAGTACGTGCCGCCGAACCCCGAGGGAGGGTCGCACGTGCCCGAGGGGCAGGAAGACCGCCCGCTCAGCCCGCCCGGCGTCGGGCTGGTCGGCATGCTGATCGCCAAGTACGGCAAGCCGGGCGACACCGTGCCGTCGAGCTACAAGGAGGCGTACGACCTGCTGATGAAACGCGGTGTCGGAATCTTCGGCTCGGTGAAGTAGGTCTGGTTTTGCTCTCGTGAAGATTCCCGGGTTCGACAAGACACCCACCGCCAAGCTGCGCCGCAACCGCGTGAACTACGCGATCATCGTGCTGCTCTGGGTGGGGTAGGGACACGCCGGCCCCGTAGGTCGCTCTAGCGACCGTATCGAAACCATGCCGAGGGATTTCGATACACGCGGTAGACCGCGTTACTCGATCAGCTGTTCGCGGCGATGACCCGGGCGGCCTCGCGCGTCGCCGCCGTGTTGATCTTGCCCGCGCGCGAGCCGGCGAGCTTCGCCTGGATGTGCGCGCTCACGCTGATCGGCGGGTAGAGCGGTTCGGTGCCGGGCTCGACCGTCGACGGGATGGCCGAGATCGTGGCATCCGCGTTGCCGTCGTGGAAGTAGGCGGCGCTGCGGCGGCGGTTGATGGTTCCGTCGACGATGGGCGGCTTGACGCGGTGCAGGGTCGACATCCAGCGCTCGTTGGTCCAGCGGGCGGTGAGGTCGCCGAGGTTGATGAGCAGAGCGTCGTCGGCGGGGCTCACGTCGTTCCACGAGCCGTCGGCGCCGAGCACCTGCAGGCCCTTGACCTGGTCGGCCCAGAGCACCGTCACGATGCCGAAGTCGGTGTGCTCGCTCATGCCGATGAGATCGCCGTCGAGGTCGACGGTTCCGGGCGGCAGGGCGTAGTTGTTCATACGCAGCACGTCGATCGAGTGGTCGGTGTACGCATCGAAGAAGTCGTCGGGCAGGCCCAGGGCCGCGGCGAAGATGTCGGTCATGGTGCGGGCGACGCGGCCCGCCTCCGCGAAGTACGCGTCGATGCGGTCGCGGTAGCCCGCGACATCCGGCCACACGTTCTCGGCGTATTCCATCGGGTCGAGCTCGACCTCGGGGAAGTCGGATGTCGCGAGGCCGACGTTGAACGCCTCGAAGAAGTCGTTCATGCGCGTCGCGCTCTCGACGCCGAGGCTCAGACTGAGCGACTCGGCCTTGGGCGGCGTGTATCCGCGGTTGGTGCCCTTAGGCGCGATGCTCAGCTTCTTCGTGTCGAGGTCTTGCGCGAAGAAGTCGTCCATGGCGCTCGCGAGGCCGTCGGTCACGCCGGCCGGGATGCCGTGGCCGAGGATCTGGATGAACCCCACCTCGCGGCAGGCGGTGTCGATCGCCGCGGTGACGGCGGCCTTCTCTTCGTCGGTGCCATTGCCGACCCAGGCGGTGATGTCGACGGCGGGAACGTGGAATGTCATGCCGCCACGGTACTCCGCGAAGGTTTCGCCCGGATTACGGTATCCGCGCAGAATCGCCCGGTCAGTTCGCCGCTTTCTTCTCGACGATGGTGAATTTCATCGTCTCGTCGGGGCCGCTCAGGGTGAGGGTGCGCAGGTCGGCGGCACCGCCGACCTTGGCGGTCGTCACCTTCTCCAACGCGGCGAGATACCGGGTTTCGAGTTGGTTGCGGGCGTCGTCGTCGCACGCCATCATCGTGTGCGAGATCGTGTCGATGCCGATATCCGGTCCGTCGACGGTGAGGTCGCCGCCGAAGACGTTGCACGGCGCCTGGCCGGACACGGCGTCGTCGGAGATCACCAGTGTCACCGGGGTGCCGTTGACGGTCCAGGTGCCGTCGGCATCGCTGCCCTTGGTGAGCTGCCATTCGCCGGTGATGTCGCTCACTGTCGTCTCCTCGTCGTAGCCGCTGCGGTCGCCGGCGTCGGTCGCGCAGCCGGTGAGTGCCAGGGCGACGACCGCCATCGCGGTCAGCACGGCGCGTCTCATCGTGGGTCACCCGCCCGGTAGACCAGCGTCACGTCGCTGCCCGTGCGTGTGAGCGTCAGCACGTCGCCCTCGATCTCGGCGCGGAACCCCTCGCCGATGACGTCGAACACCCGGGTCTCCTGCTCGCCGAAGTCGGCCGAGCAGTCGGCGTGGTCGATCTCGAGGCCCGTGATGCGGATCTCGTCGTCGTCGGCGGCAACGTAGTCGCCGCTGAAGCCGCGGCACCCGGCCGAACCGCGCAGGGTGCCGTCCTCGCCGAAGTCGAGGGTGGCATCGCCCTGCACGCTGCTGGCCGCGTCGGCCATGGTGACGGTCTCGAGCGTCCAGGTCGGTCCGACGAGCTCGGCGTCGTCGGGTTCTTCGACCTCGGTGTAGATGAGCTGCAGCACGTCGTCGTCGAGGCTGAGCGTCAGGGTGTCGTCGTCGATGGCCGCGGTGTCGACCGTTTCGAGTGCCTCGAGGTAGCGCGACTCGAGCTTCATCAGGCTGTCGGGCTCGCAGTACATCTGGGTCGAGGCGAACGGCCCGAACGTTACGCCGTCGGCCGTGCCGCCGAAGTCGCCGGTGTACGAGTTGCAGCCCGAGTTGCCGGATGCCCGCTTGCCGTCGACATCGAGCGTGATGGCCGTGTCGCCGAGGTCGAACGTGCCGGACGCGTCTGTGCCGGCGGTGAGCTGCCACGACCCGTCGAGCTCGTCGCCGACGGGCGCAGCGATCTCGTTGCCCGCCTGGCTCGCGCACCCGCTGAGGGCGGCGGCCACCACGGCGACGGCGATGAGAGCGGTTTTCGAGCGCATGGACGTACCTCCTACTCTCTGAGACGCACGGGCGTCGCAAAGCGTTGGGTCGACAGTACGCGGTGGCGCACCACACGCCCTCGCACAAAACGTAGGGTGCGCCGCCGCGGTCTACTCGTCGTCGCGCTTCACCGTGGTGATCTCCGAGGTCGTCACGTCGGTCGGGCGCTGGCCGGGCTCCCACATGTGGTTGACCGCGGCCTCGAGCGAGGTGTCGGCCGCCGCTGCCGCCGCGAGTGCGCGTTCGACCCGGCTCTGACGGTGGCGCAACCACAGGCCCAGGGCGATGATGAGCACGAGCGCGATGTAGCAGGCCGCGGCGAACGGCCGGGTGAACAGCGCGGTCAGGTCGCCCTGGCTCAGTTGCAGCGCCCGCCGCAGCTGCGCCTCGGCCATCGGCCCGAGGATGAGTCCGATCACGAGCGGCGCGATCGGGTACCCGTAGCGGCGCAGGAAGTACCCGACGATTCCGATCACCAGCAGGATGACGATGTCGACGATCGAGAAGTTGACCGCGTAGGCGCCGAGGGCGGCGAAGGTGAGGATGCCCGCGTAGAGGTACGGTCGCGGTATCTGCAGCAGTTTCACCCAGATGCCCACGAGCGGCAGGTTGAGCACGAGCAGCATCACGTTGCCGATGTACAGGCTGGCGATCAGCGCCCAGACCAGCGCGGGCTGATTGGTGAACAGCTGCGGGCCGGGCTGGATTCCGTACGACTGGAACGCCGAGAGAATGATCGCGGCGGTCGCCGTCGTCGGCAGGCCGAGGGTCAGCAGCGGCACGAGCACGCCCGCGGCCGCGGCGTTGTTCGCCGCTTCGGGGCCGGCGACACCCTCGATGGCGCCGCGGCCGAACTGCTCCTTGTGCTTGCTGAGCTTCTTCTCGCTCGCGTACGACAAGAACGTCGCCACGTCGGCCCCGCCCGCCGGGATGGTGCCGATCGGGAAGCCGATCGCCGTGCCACGCAGCCACGGTTTCCACGATCGGCGCCAGTCGTCTTTCGTCATCCAACTGCGCCAGCCGCGCGTCACCGGCACGAGGTTGATCGGTCCGTGCCGCAGCCGCGAGGCTACGTAGAGCGTCTCGCCGACGGCGAACAGCCCGACCGCGACGAGCACGACGTCGATGCCGTCGGCGAGCGGGAGGAGTCCGAACGTGTACCTCTGCTGGCCCGACAGGATCTCGGTGCCGACCAGCCCGAGGAACAGCCCGATACCCAGCGAGGTGAGCCCGCGCCAGACCGACGAGCCCAGCAACGCGCCCACGGTGATGAACGCGATCACCATCAGCGCTACGTAGTCCGCGGGCGCGAGGTTCACCGCCCACGCCGCGATCGTCGGCGCGAGCAGGGTGAGCCCGAGAGTCGCGATCGTGCCGGCGATGAACGAGCCGATCGCCGCCGTCGCGAGCGCCGCGGCACCCCGGCCGAGTTTGGCCATCTTGTTGCCCTCGAGCGCGGTGACGATCGACGCGGATTCGCCGGGGGTGTTGAGCAGGATGCTCGTGGTCGAGCCGCCGTACATGCCGCCGTAGTAGATGCCCGCGAAGGTGATGAGGGCGGCGGTGGGGTCGAGCGCGTAGGTGAGCGGCAGCAGCAGCGCGACGGTCATGGCGGGTCCGATGCCGGGCAGCACGCCGACCGCCGTGCCGATCAGCACGCCGATGAAGCCGTAGATCAGGTATTCGGGCTGCAGGGCGGTCGCGAAACCCTCGAGCAGGCTCATGATGTTGTCCATGTCAGCCCCGCAATCCGCTGAGGATCGGATCGAGCCAGCCGAGCAGCGGTCCCGCCGGCAACGACAGGCCGAGCAGTCCGCCGAACAGCACGTAGACCACGAGCCCGAGGGCGAGCCCGATCAACAGGGCTCCCCACCAGCGTTTGGCGCCGAGGGTCCAGGCGACGCCGCCGAACAGCACGGCCGCCGCGAACGGCCAGCCGATGATCTCGATGAGCGCGATGTGCGCGACGACGAACGCGACGATCTTGGCGAGGGTGAGCCAGTCGGTGCGCGCCGTGTCGTCGATGTCTTCGCCCTCTTCGAGCTCGGCCACCTTGCCGCGCAGGACACCGATCAGCACCATGGCCGCGGAGACCACGAGGATCGTGCCGACCAGGAACGGGAAGACGCGCGGCCCGACCTGGGTGCCCGTGGCGGGCAGCCGGATGCCGAAGGCGCCCACGAAGACGAAGACGCCGAGCGCGAAGGCGAGACCGGCGAAGACGAGTTCGCCGAGCTTCGAGCGGGGGCCGGATGCGCCGGCCGCCCGCGCGGGGCCGGGGCCCGGCGCGGACGTGGTCGGGGCGGTCATGGTCAGCTCACCAGGCCGATGTTCTGCAGGGTGGTGGTGACCTCGGTGATGTTGTCCTCGAGGAAGGTCGCGAATTCGTCGCCGGTGAGGAACGCGTCGGCCCAGCCGCGCGTCTCCAGCTCGGTGGTCCAGGCTTCGCTGTCGTGCAGCTGGGTCACCACGTCGACGAGCGCGTCGCGGTCGCCGTCGGAGATGCCGGTGGGAGCCAGCAGCCCGCGCCAGTTGGTGAGCACGACGTCGTAGCCCTCTTCGGTGATCGTGGGCACGTCGGGCAGGTTCGCGGCGGGTTCCGCAGACGACACCGCCAGCGCCTTCATCGTGCCGGCGTCGATGTGCTCGACGAACTCGCCGATGCCGGAGATGCCTGCCGACGCGTTGTTGCCGAGGATGAGCGCGACCGCCTCGCCGCCGCCCGAGTTGGGGATGTAGTTCAGGCTCTCGCCGATCTCCGCGCCCGAGAGGCCCGCCTCTTCGAGCAGCAGCCCGGCGAGGATGTGGTCGGCACCTCCGGCCGAACCGCCGGTGACCGAGACGTCTTGGCCGTTCTCGACGATGTCGTCGACCAGGTCTCCGAGCGTGTCGTACTCCGAGTCGGCGGGTACCACGACGACGAGGGGTTCTTCGGTGAGGCGCGCGATCGGGGTGGTGTCCTCCATACGGTTCTGCGCGGCGTTGGTCTCGACCGCGCCGACCATCACGAGACCGGTGACCATCAGGGTGTGCGGGTCTTTCTCGTTGGCGAGCGATGCGAGACCGACCGTGCCGCCCGCGCCGCCGATGTTGGTGACCGGCGCCGAGTCGACGATCTTCTCGGCCGTGAGCAGTTGCGAGACCGACCGCCCGGTCTGGTCCCAGCCGCCGCCGGGTTCGGCCGGCACGATGATCTGCACGTCGGTGACCTCGGTGCCGGCCGCGTCGCCGCCGGCGCCTCCCGAATCCGTCGAGCTGCAGGATGCCAGGGTCAGGGCCGCGGTCGCGGCCACGATGACCAGTGTGAGTCGTCGCATGAATCTTCTCCTCGTTGAGTGTCCGCCTCGTTGCGGACGCGATTTGCTGCTTCGCACGGTACCGAGCGGGCGCGCCGAGACGACCCTTTCGTAACTATTGGCCACGACTCGCCGCCGGTTCGACGCCGTCGGACGGTGCGCTCGCCGACCCGCCGCACGACAATGGGGGAGTGAAAGCAATGTCGCTTCGAAACCAGCTCCTGCTGTTGCAGGCGCTCATCGTGTGCGTCGTTGTGCTCGCCACCGGGATCGTGGCGGCGAGCCTCTCGGAACGCCAGGTGCGCGAGGCATACCTCGACCGGATGATCGGGGTGGCGCAGTCGGTCGCGGGGCTTCCCGCCATCCGCGAGGCGTTCGACGACGACGATCCGTCGTCCGTGATCCAGCCCATCGCCGAGGTGATACGCGAGGCGTCGAACGTGACCTACGTCGTGGTGACCGATGCCCGGGGCATCCGGTATTCGCACCCCGACGCGGAGCGCATCGGCGAACCGGTGTCCACCGACCCGTCGATCCCGCTCTCGGGCGAGATGTACGTGGGCACCCAGACCGGCACGCTCGGCGAATCATGGCGGGCGAAGGTGCCGGTGCGGCTCGACGACGGCACCGTGGTCGGCACGGTGTCGGTGGGCATCCTCGAGTCGTCGCTGCGGGCGGACTTCGTGGGCGGTCTCGGCGGGCTGGTGATCGCACTCGCCGCCAGCGCCGTCGTGGGCATCTTCGGCTCGGCGTGGGTGACCGCGTTCATCCGTCGGCGCATCTACCGGTTGGAGCCGAAGGAGATCGCGTCGCTCGTGGGGTCGCGCGAGACGATGCTGCACGGGCTGAGCGAGGGCGTGATCAGCGTCGACGAGAACGGCATGATCGTGCTCGTCAACGACGCCGCTCTCGATCTGCTCGGTCTCGACACCGACACGCTCACCGGCCACGCCGCGGCCGACGTGCTGGAGCCGCCGCTCGTCGCCGTGCTGCACCACGGCGAGGCCG